>Ga0180433_10006330_pt1 | contig 15576 bp, 13 predicted proteins | sample SS_ome_8_FD_132980 | JGI IMG/M metagenome (GOLD analysis project Ga0180433, IMG submission 132980) | Hypersaline lake sediment archaeal communities from the Salton Sea, California, USA - SS_1_D_1 metaG | ecosystem: Environmental > Aquatic > Non-marine Saline and Alkaline > Hypersaline >... | reverse complement strand
GAATTGGGTCACGGGATAATGTGTATAATTGAGGGTGTTCCTGTTAAAAACTCAGCTCTTATGCTGGCTGTAGTTACCTTTGGAGGTGCAGTTGAACCTGACGAGGAAGCCATGGAAGATGCAGGGATTATGACTAAAATGAGGATCTTTGCCATAGGAAGCATAATTAATCTGATAACTGGTATCCTCACTATACCTCTATTCATCGCTTTTGGTAGAATAATGCCCGTCCAGATAGCAATATTCCTACAATGGGTTTATTTCATAGCTGTAAATCTAGCAATGATGAATATGCTACCAATAGGGCCCCTAGATGGGGGACAGATGTGGAGAACCTTCACCCAAAGATACAATAATGGGGAAACACTTCAAAGGGTAGCTACTTACGGATTTATAACACTTATTTTAATGAATATAGGACTCAGCCTTTCTCAGTTTGGTTTTGTCCCCATTTAAATGGATTAGGTTTGAGAATTATTTCTTTTTAAAAAAGCGGCTCTCGAAAGCTTATTATTTGCTTACCTTTCAGTATGCGCATAACGTTTTTACTCTGCCTATATTAGAATATGGTGCAACGGCAGGTAGGACCGAGTAGCTAGCCCTTACTCAGACCTCAAAAGGGCTATATGGAGGGGTCAGTAACTCTCAACGGGAACGGGGGCGCACGGTGTAATACGCAAAGCGCTCTGTCGATGTCCTGCCCCTCGGGGCCGGCGGATGTTCCGTGGGCACTCGTAGGAGGGCGACTGGGCATTAGATGGGTGAAACCGGCCAGGCCCGGGAGGGAGCAACCTAAGCTCTAACGTTTGGCGCTCGTGGGATACGGGACGGAGGAGGGCAATGTGACCCTGCGTCGTGTAAACCTGTGAACAGCGAGGGGGCTGTCGTTGCACTTAATTTACAATTTTTCCTGCTTCAATCTCCATCTGGTGCTGGAAATCGTTTCTAAGGATCTCTAAATGGCTAATAACTATAATTTGGACAAAATATTGGTTTAGTTCCTCTTGGAGTAGTTTCATGAAGCCTTCCCTTCTACGAGTGTCAAATCCACTTAAGGGTTCATCGAGGAATATGAAGCCAGGTCTAGCACCTCTGGAACCGGGTATTGTACTTATTGCGAATGCAAGTCTTAATGCAAGGCTGAACTGGTCTTGTGTTGCGCCACTGAATACGCCTTTCCCTCTCCATTGTTTCGCTTCCCGATCATAAACTTCTATTCTATAATCTGTCTCATCTATCCTCGCCATGTTGTAACGTTGATCTGTGAGGACGGGAAGGAAGTGCATCATGTGCTTCTCTACGTTTTGTTTTACTCCAGACATGATGCTATCTCTTGTTGTATCCAGTAATACCATTGCTCTTCTCATTGATTCAAGCCTAAATTCTTCTCGGTTATTATCCTCTTGAATCTGGGGATATTCTTTCTTCAGATCCTCTGTTGACTTCATTACTTCAGTTGCTTCTTTGATATCGTTTTGTCTTTCTTTTTCTTCTGTATCTAGTCTACTTATTGTTTTTAGATTAGTCTCATATCTGTTTCTTATTTTTGATTCATCTTTCAAGTCAATAGATACTTTTTTTACTAAGGAGGATAGTTTTTTCTCACTTTCTTGTATAATATTTTCCATTTTATCTATTTGTTCTACGGTTTTCTTTAGGCTTCTCTCATAACCTGGTTTTCTCTTTATTGCTTCTATTGCTGATTCTCTTCTGGTAGTTAAAGTGGTTACCATGTTCTGTAATTTTTCATATTTGCCTTTAATTTCCCCTTCTTTTTCCAGATTTAGTCCTGTTTTTTCTTCTTTTCTGTCTATTTCTTGGTTTATCTTATTTTGTTTTTCAAGTAGCTGTCTTAGTTTTTTTTCTTGTTCTTCAAAATTTGATTTTCTTTCTTCCAGTTTTATGGCGGTCTCTGATAGTGTGCTTTTCATTGTCTCAAGTTTCGTTAAGTTTTGTATGTCTGATTGGATTTTCTCTTGAGTTATGTTAAGTGATTTTTCAAGGTTTTCTATTTCGATAAAGGAGGCGTAGTTAGCTGGTTTTTGTGGAAGACTTTCCAGGGATTTGTATAAAGTCACTTCAAATTCTTGTTTCATATTGAGTTTTTCTTCTATCTCTTTCTGATTCTCAGATAATTGAGTTTTATATTCTTTAATTCGTGAAATTTGCCCCAATAATTTTTCTCTTTCGTCCCTTATTTTATGCAGTTCATGATCTATTTTTGAGGGATCACTCTGAGTATAAAGGTACCCTCCAGAAGCTAGAGTTAAAAGTCCTATTATTGGGAGGATGAGAATCCAATTCATTAAAGTAAAGATTAATGCCATTATCCCAAATCCTGCCATTACTAGTCCGATGCTTCTCCGATTCTGAAATGTCCTTTTTTCTTTTTGAAGTCTTTTTTCTTTTTTCTCAAGGGAATTAATTTTCTCTTCAGAGTCCTTTAACGAGGTTAATCTATTTTGAATTTCCTTATTGGATTCTGTTAGTTGTTCGATATCTTCCTCATTTTTTTGGTACTGTTGGGCTTTTTTACTAAAATCTGAAATCTGTTCATATGCTTTCTTTGCTGGTATATACTCCTTGATCCTGTTCTCTAATTCTTTTATTTGCCTTTTTGCTTCATGGGCTTCTTCGAGCTGTCTACTGGCTTCTTCGATTCTAAGTGAAATTTTTTCTATTTGATTACGAAGATCTTCTCTCCCTTTTTCTAATTCCACTAATTCTTTAATTATCTCTAGTTCTTCTCTTGCTTTTGCTAACTTTTTTCTCTCTTCTGGAAGCTGTTTCTCAATTTTTTCTAGTTCTTTTTCTGATTTTACCACTTGTGCTAGTTGAGTTTCAAGCTGTTTTCTCGTCTCTTCTAATCCTTCTGTTCTTGCTTTGCTTTCCTCGATTCTGGAGGTTAGTTTCTTCATTTCATCTAGAACGGATAGCAATTCTTCGAGTTTCTTGATTTCTTTTACAATCTCATCTTGCTGACTTTTAATATCCTTTAGTTTTTTTCTTGCTTCTTGATATTTTTCTTCTGCTTCTTTGTATTTTATAGTTGCCTGTTCTGCTTTCTGGAGTTTTATCTTTGTGTCATTATGAACCTGCTCTAATTCGTTTCTATCCTTCTTTATCTCGTTTTTCGCGTCTAGGAATGCTTCCAGGTTTAGAAGACTAGACATTGCTTTGATTCTCTCCTGTCTGCTACTATCCTCAAGTTTTCCTAGTTCTTTTTGTTCTACAAGGCAGCTGTTTAACAGGGCATCGCTATCAATGCCATGGAGAATATCTTGAATATGGTCATTTACATTATTTGCTCCGCTTGTTAATTCCGATATGGTTCCATTAGGAAGAACCTCGTTTAGCTGATGCTCGTTTACACTTGTTTTTTTTAGGACTCTTCGAACGTGATACTTTTTCTCGTCTATGCTGAATACAAGCTCGATGAGGGCTTCCGAGTAGTTATAATTTATGAGGTCTTCATTACTAGCTCTCCGGTTGGGTCTTAATCCCATTCCGAATAAGGCATAATGTATAGCCTCGAGAAGGGTGGATTTTCCGCTCTCGTTTACTCCGTATATTAAGATTCGGCCCTCAGGGAAATTTATGCTCTCTGGGATGTATAGTCGTTTGAATCCTATAGTCTTTAAGGAGACAAGCTTGAACATTAACGCCCCTCTCGGCGTCGCAGATAATAGCTGAGGGCGTACTCAGCGGCTTGCTCCCATATTTTTCTTTCTTCATCTGAAGTATCTTCCATTGCTTTACTGGCTATTTCTTCAAGTTCTTTACGGGGGTTTAGTCCGCTTCCCTGTTTGAATTCTAATCCTTTTACTATTGGTCTTATAAAGTCCAAGTATTCGAAGTAAAAATTTTGTGAGTTTCCTAAACTTAAGATTTTTGGGAAATCTATAGATGTATATCGCTCAAAGGGAATCTCGCCTTCAAGGACGAGTTGTAAGAGTCCATCGTTATTACTGTTTTTTTCTATTTCGTTTATCGCTGAACTCGTGGGATCATTGGGATTCATCATGCTAGTGTGTAGTTTTATCTGTCTCATGTACTGAGGTTCTGTTCTGATATACTCTATCTCTACTTCAGGATTGAATTTGACCCTGCAGAATCCGGTAGTTTGATTACTCTCTCCAAAGTTGTATCTTTCTGTTCCTCCGGGATATAAGATGTGAGAGTTCTTTATTTTCGTGTTAACGTGATTGTGAATATGGCCCATTGCGTATAGGTGAATATGACTATTTTTTTCGATGCTCGAGATCTTTATAATTGGTTCTTCCCAGATGGGTGGGGCGATCCTCTCAATGCTATAATGAAGCATTGCAATATTGATATCTGAACTTCCTGGTATAGTTAGATCTTTTATTGGATCAACCTTGGGGACAAGATTTCTGTTATAGCTTAGACCTGCTATCGATATCTCAGTACCTTTTATGTTAATTATATCCTGCTCGAATATTTGGTAACATTCAAATACACGAGCAAGTCCTGCTTCTGAAAGAACTGTGTGGGGAGAGGCTCCATCTCTCTGGCTGGCAGGAGCCTCATGATTGCCTGCTATTATGTAAGCTTGAACCCCTGAGTCTTGTAGATCCTTGAATGCCTCTACTACTCTTGCCCTTGGAGGATTTCGTGGTGAGAGCTGGTCGAACAGGTCTCCTGTATTTAGGTACAAATCAACTTTTTCTTTAATCGAGTAATCTATTGTCTGGCGCCAAGCTTGTCCTATTCTTTTTCTTCTTTCCTCCAGCTTAGAGCCTAGTTTCTGACTGTAGAGGTTAAGGTGGTTATCTCCTGTTACGACTACTTTTATGGGTGTTACCACTTGGATTTTGGCTCCTTTTTCTTAACTCTAGGGGCTTCCATCTCTTTGCTTATTTTATATTCTTCCAACGCTCTTTCCAACGCGTTATCTAAATCTATATCACTGCCGCCTTCCTTACTTTTTCTCCCGCATATTTTTATCATGGTTGGTACTTTAGTTAATTCCCCTACGTCTTCTGCTTCTCCTTTATTTAGTCCCGGAAGATCCTGGAAGAGATCTTCGGATAGTCCCTCGCTGCTTCTCCTTACGGCGCTCATGTCCTCTGGATTCGTCAGTCGCATTATTATCTGACTGTTACACTGGCTTAGAACATTGCTGCTAATCTTGTTAGGCCTCTGAGTTACTACGAGAAGAAATATCCCGAATTTTCTTCCTTCAGCCGCTATTCTTTCAACTATACCTAAGCTGTTTCCACCACGTTGACTTGTGCCAGCACCTGGAGCAAAGTTATGGGCTTCCTCTAATACGACAAATATTGGGTATCTGAGTTTACCGGATATCGCCTCTCCCCAGATATCATCAAGCGTCTTTTGTACTATGTATTCAGAGACGTTTCTTTGTAAACCAGCTAAGTCGATTACGCTGAGTCGTTTTGGGCGAGTTAGGTCTACCAGGGGTATGTCACTGCTCCCCCATATTTTGTAGTTCACAAGCCTTCTAACGTAGGTTGTTGCATTGCTTGCTGCTTTGGCTTTACGTTTATCTACCGCAGGGTTGAGAGATATTCTTTCCAAGGTATCAATTAATTGTTGAGGACCATAAACTCCATGTAGCTGGCTCAGGGCATCAGAAACTGCTTCTCTAATGACTGCCCATCTGCTGCTAATTCCGGCTACATCACACACCTGGTTTGTGTTCAACCTACTGAAATCTATGGTATATGGTTCTGCTCCTCCTATTTCCTCATCTGTGAACCTTCGTCCCTGCATTCCAGGAGGTCTGTAGACAGTGACGTCGTTGGAAATTTCTGTTAATGTTCCGTCAGTTTTTTTTCTCATCATGACGTAGTCGCTATTTGGATCCAGTACAATTATTGTAGCTCCCAAGGGCAGAAGTTTTTCAAGTATTAAACCTACGAGGTAGCTTTTCCCTGCACCAGTCTGGGCTATTACTGCTGCGTGACGCCTAAATCCATTAGGGTCAATGGAAACATTGACTTCATCTCTTGTAATCAAACTTCCAACTGAGATACCTGAGCGAATATCTTTAGTGAAGAAGTTTTCTAGCAAATTGGAGGGGGCAATGTAGACTTTCTGCCCAGGTATAGCTGCACTACGTGGTACTAGTACCTCGTTTTTCTCGTTCAAATATCCTAAAATCTTAGCTTCACCGTAGACCTTTGTCGTGGCTGTGTACCGGCTTATTATGCTCTCAAGTTCTTGTATACTCAATCTTTCTCCTAATATATCTGAATAGTTGCTTATCCTGCTAACCTGTGCCAGAACATCTACTTTTTTATAACCAATTCCTTCTCTCTCCTTCACATCAGGGATGAGTAGGTATTCGTGTTTTGGAGGATAATTTTCAGGATCGCTAACGAAGATGAAGCTACCTGTATCAACTTCACCAACGATATATCCGATATGTTGATTGCTCAAATCTGAAACCTCCTTGAACTTCTATCATACTCTATTGGGGTTCCAAGTTCACGGCTTAACACAGACCTATATATTTGATCTACTGACTTTGCACCAAGTCTGACCTCTTTATCCACGATATAGAGTAAAGCGTTATAGACGTCCCTTCCTCCAAAGTCTATTACAAGTTGTTCCACTACTCGGTTCACCGTCGTATCATCTATGAAAGCAAATGGTTCTACATCCATTATTTTTTTGTTTATACCTAGGCAGCATGCTGGGATATCTACTCTGAGAGGTTGCGATTCAAGGCTTGGTATAATATGAAACATAACAATAGCTGGAGAATAAGGTATTTCCTTGATTACTTTGGTTGCCCAGTCTCTTTTATCAGGTTCTATGTGTCCAAAAAATCTCTCCCTATAATTTTCCGCTTTTCTGTTCATTAAGCGTACTTCTTTCTCAATGGCGTATTCTCCTAGAAGTAAGGGAGTTGTATACCCCGTTTCATCTTTTTTCCACCAAAATAGTAGTTCAGTATCAAGATAGTCTGGGTCCTGTACCTTGGGATCTTTTTTCTTCAGCATTGCGGTGGTAAAAACTCGAGTCTTACTGAACTTTGAGACCCCTGCTAGCATTATTTTTCTAGACTCACAAAGTCGGAAGAGCGTCTGAAGTTTATCTATCAATTTTAAAGGAAGATGTCTCCAGCCTCTTAGTTTGAGTTCTTTCAGGAGATGGGTGAAACGCCCGTAAAGATTTCCATCGATCAGAATAATTGATGCATCGGGTACCTTAGATATGTTTTCTATAACTATCTCAATTTCTATGAGATCACGGAGTAGACGTTCAAAATCACTAGATACATTATAATCACGGATACCTTTCACCATCTCAAAGTATAGTTTCTTCCAGGACTCATTCTTACTTCCAAGCATAAGTGCCCGTATGATGAAAAAATCTACTCCATTATTCAGGCTCCTGGTAGCACTACTGCTATCAACGGCGTATTCGTTTATGAAAGTTTTTTTGGGGGTAGGGAGGGTGTGCCAGTACCTTTCTAGAAGCTCTTTTAAAGTTAGACGTAGCTCTGTTTCTTCCTCATCTAGGTTCAAAAGTTTTCTGTATTCATTCTGTTTGCTGTTTAGTTGTTCTACAAATTCGCCGATGAACTTCATCGAATGCCCTCCTATAATTATTTGAGGGATTCAGATTTAACCTGTTAGGAACATTTCTTTAGAGGGGAGGGTACAAAATGTGGTTATCTTGTTCTTGGCTTGTATTTTTTCTCTTTGTATTTTCCAGTTAATCTAACATGGGTACCTTTCCTAGTCACAGCTGACTCTATGGTTTCATCCATTTTCTTACATTCATATTGCCATTTGCATTCTTGACACTCATCTTCGAAACCATAGAAACCTATGCACGCTGGTCTTGGTCCTTTATCCATATCAAAAATCTCCAGTAGAGATAAAGTAAAAAGCTTTTGCAAAAAAAGGGGGTCATTTGATGGATCTTGCTGTTTCTATCATGTCCTGCATGTTGAAAGGGTAAAGTTCTCTGAGTTCTCTAGCATCTTTAGGAGAGATTCCAGCTGCTAGTAATTCTTTTTCAAAGGTCTTTTTTGCCATACTTCGATTAATGTTCCATCGTAGCAGCCAGCCCGGAACTCTAGCTATTAAGGAGACGCTTCTAGTAATTGCTTTAAGGCTTGACCAGCTGCTCATGTAGTTATTCCTCTTCTTCGTAGTAGTGGTTTCCAAAACGGCCTTCTTTCATCATTCCCTTCCAATTGGTTATTGTTTGCATGTACTCTCGAGTCATTTTCATTGCTTCGTCCTCAGGGATTCCATTGTCTATCAGGGTTTTTCGGAACTCTGCTACACTTTTGGCCATGTTTCTAGCTGCTTCGGGGCTGAAGAAACTGTCAATGATTCCTCGTATCATTTTTGGGACCTTGTCGCTTACTGTATCTAATATTTCAGCGAGGTCTTCTGGGTTCTCCATGAACTCTTTTCTATGCTTTCTGTGTTCAGTCATGTCAATCACGATCTATTATGGGGGTGATCAGTGCGTATAGGTGTAGTGGAAAATAATGATCATTTACTGATCATTCTAAAAATGATAAATGTATTAATGTTAATATCTATAATAGGGTAATGTACAGCGATTATCTCGATAGATTTGTTACCTGGTTTGATAATAACCTAGGTAATATTATAATTTCAGTTGTATCGATAGCTATTCTTTATATTCTCTACAAGTTCCTGGGCTCACAGGTAGACCGGCTTAAAAGAAGCGGTAACTTTGATGAAAACTCTACTTTTCTTATTAAACGGGTCTTGACTTGGGTTTTCTATATTATTGGAGGAGTTTTAATCTTCAATGCACTAGGGTTAAGGATTGACTTCTTCGTCGGGCTATGGGTGTTGGCAGGAGGTACTATTATTGGGTTCGCCTCGATTAACACAATAGGTAACGCGATCGCTGGGCTAATATTAATGTTAAGTCGACCATTCAAAATTGGTGACAGGTTATTTTTCCAGGACAAGTTTGTAGATGTTGAAGATATTGATCTTATTTATACTAGAATGAGAACTCCGGATAATATACTCATTTCTGTACCGAATCAGCTCCTCATAGAGTCTGTTATTCAGGATTATGGCGTAAATAATATTACTCGACATGGGATACCTGTTATAGCTGGTTATGATGTCGATCCAGTTAAGGTTAAGAAGGCTCTTTTAAACGCTATCTCGAGTATAGAAAATGTGCTGAGAGAGCCTAGTCCTTATGTCTGGGTTACAGATTTACAGAATTTCGCCATGGAATATACTTTATTTTACTATCTTGGAGATTCTAAAAGCATTCTAGAAACGGGTAGCTATGTGAAAGACGCCATATACTCAGAATTTGCCAGTGCGGGTATTGAGCTCACGACGCCGAATCTAATCCAATCCATTGGTAAATCTCCCTAATATAAATAGAATATTTCATTTTCAAATCAATGAACTATTTTTAAAATATTATAATTTGATTTAAAAATGTAATTTTTTTTAAATATTTTCCTTAGCTTCTTTTTATATAAATAAAATACGTGTTTATTTAAAAAACACTATTATTAGTGCTTATTTTTTACGTTTTTAATTTTAAGAATCCGTTATACACAACCTCATTTCTTGCCATATTACCAGATATCTGGTATAAAGGAGTGAAATTAGAATGCCTATCTGCGCGATATGCGGAGAAGATATGGAAACAGTCGTCAAGTGTAAACAGTGCGGAGAAAAATTCTGTGTTGACTGCGGCAGTTTTGATGATAAACTTTGCATCTATTGTTTAGATGAAAATGATGATTGGGACGAAGACGACGACTGGGACGAAGAAGACTGGGATGATGACTTGGACGAAGAGTAACACTTTGTCCGTATCCTTTCTATTTTTCCAAATTTTTATATGAATAATTATTAACCCTCGCTCCAAGACTAAGATATGCTTGACATTTCTAATGTATTGGAAAATATACCTGATTTCAAGCGTTACATGACAGTTGATGAGCTTCATCAACGTAATGCGGATATGGTAAATGAATACCCAAGTAAAGTTGAGTTAATTGATCTAGGAAACTCGAAAAACGGGGAAGTTATTGATTGCCTGAAGATCGGTGACGGTAAGTACAACGCTTTTATTCACGGTTTCCCCAACTGTGAGGAGCCCTATGGTGGAAACCTGATTGATTATCTTGCTGAAGCCCTTATTCAGGATGATCAACTCAGAGAAGAGCTTGACTATACTTGGTACTTAGTAAAATGCAGTGATCCCGACGGGGCGAGACTGAACGAGGGATTCCAGAAGGGCCCTCATACTCCCATAAACTTTTCATTAAATTACTACCGAACACCAAACTTCCTTACTCCTGAGAGCTGTTTCCCTTACAGATTTGGGCCCCTAAATCTAAACGACCCTGTCCCTGAGACGAAAGCTCTTATGAAAGTTCTGGACCAGATTCCAATGACTTTCGTAAGCAGCCTACATATGATGAAATGGGGAGGGATAACATATGAGGTTCCAGAGCCTTGTGAGCTGATATATTCAGGTCTTTGGAAAGTAGCAAAACAATTTGAGGTTTTTCTCAGGAAAAGATTGGGAACTATTTATGCACCTGGTATCCAGTATGCAGCATACTTGAGCCCTGCGCGTGGCTGGTTGAGTCAGTGGAGTAAGGGTAACAAGAATATCGAGCCCATTAGTGGTTGTTATATCTACGAGTATGGTCAGCAGCTTAATCCTAATATGTTCATGATGATTCCTGAGTGTTGTATCTGGTTTGATCTAAGGATGTGGGATGATACACCTACTGATAGTACTCTAGGGGAATCTCTTCTTTATGCTAAGGATGTCAGTGATGATGTGAACAATTTTATGTTAAGGATCTGGAATGATGCTCTACCTTATCTTGAGATCGAGAGCCCATTTAAGATTATGATGGAGGAGTGGATGGAGCCCATAATCAAACGTTACACTAATGTGACGAACCCTCCTCTCAGATTTGACGAGAGGATACAGAACAAGAGAGCAACAAGAGCTGAGAAGGTGGGTGTTGAGGGCAGGGAAGACTTGTACAGGATGTTCTATCTAGGAGGGCTAATCCGGACGTTTGAAACAGAACTTAAAAATAGTGGCTCAGAGAAGCTAGATAACTTGAGCCAAGAAGTCATGGGTAAGCTTCAAGATTATGATAACTTCCTTCATGATAACTATAAGGTAGTAGCCCATCCCATAAGGAACCTAGTAGGAATGGGAATCGGGAGTCTTCTTATCTCCACGGAGTACGCCAAAACTAAGCAAAAACCTACTATAAGCGGTTACCAGTTATAATTTATTCTTTTAACTTGTAATCATGTACTTCTCCTTTTTCAATCAGACCTTCATCGAAAAGTTCTAAGACCTTTTTTCGAACAGTTACTCTACTACCTTTCCCCCTTTCCCGTTGAACCTCTCGGGTTAAGCTACTGATATTTTGTGGACCCTTTAATGCTAAAACGTTAAGTATGATTCGACTTATCTCGTCCCGGTGCTCCTCATCATGTATTAGGTGTCGTTTTATCCGCACTAATCGTTCGATTAGCTTCAGGGGTTCTGTGTATAGGCTTGCCCCCACTTTCAGATCCCCCATAAGCTGAGTTAGCTCAGGGTATTTTCTAGACTCTATAAGGGCAGCCTCAAGATAGTCCAGTCTATCCATCATTACCTCTAGCTTTCTATTCAGCTCTCTCAGTTCTGTTTCGAGTTCGGACAATTGAAGAATATTCGTTTAATGTGCTTTTAGGTTTAACTAAATTGTTTTTCTGGGGTTCAATCCATATATTTGCCTTTGTATATAATAAGTGGTCAAGAATGAATGTAGAATTGCTTGAAAAATTATCAAACTCCTTTGGTCCACCAGGTTTAGAGACTGAGCCTCGTTTAATGCTGCAGTCGGAATTAGAAGACTTCGCTGAAGAGGTGAGAGTGGACAAGCTCGGGAACATTATTTTCACACATAAGGGGGAACCGGGTGCTCCTAAAATTATGCTTGCAGCTCATATGGATGAGGTTGCTTTCCTGATAACCCACATAGATGATAAGGGGTTTCTTAGGTTCCATACATGGGGAATTGTAGATAATGTCTTACCAGGACAGCGGATAAAGTTAAATGGAAAGATGGGAGCAATGTATGGCATTCTAGAAACAAAACCACCTCATGTTCTCAGTGACGAGGAAAAGAAGAAAGCTATTCCAGTAGATGAACTATTCATAGATATAGGTGCAGGAAGTCGTGAGGAAGCTGAAGAGAAAGGAGTCTTCATAGGCATGAATGGTGTCTTTGATGTTGATTTTAAAGATCTTGGTTACGGGTATCTTTGGGGTAAGGCTTTTGACGACCGGGTTGGCTGCTATATAATGGCTGGGGTTTTCAAATGGGCTGAGGACACCAGTTATAATGTGGTAGCAGTTGGAACGGTTCAGGAAGAAGTTGGTCTAAGAGGTAGCAAGACTGCTGCATGGCAGATTAACCCTGATTATGGTCTGGCTTTGGAAAATACTTTTGCTATGGATATGCCTGGTGTGCCTGATCATAAACAGAGTGCTGCTTTGAGAAAGGGTCCTGTTGTAACTATTGCTGATAGGAGCGTTATTGCCCATCCAAAGGTGTTGGGAAGCATACTAGAAGGGGCTAATGCTGAGAATATTCCTCACCAGTTTAAGAGGATACCAAGTGGGGGGACAGATGCAGGTAGTATCCACTTGACTAAGGCTGGTATTCCTAGCGGTACTATCGCAAATCCTTGCAGATATATTCATGGCCCCTGTGGAATTACAACCAAGGAGGACATCGAAAATACTATTCGATTGGTTGAAGCCTTCATCAAGAGAGTAAGCACATAACCATCCCTTTTCAAATTATTATCTTTCTAGTATGAACTCTCTGGATGGCACTGTGGGTTTCCCTATTCTTTTCATTAGCATGGATTCTCCTACCTTCTTACCTATCTCCATTGGGTATAGATCCTCCAATAGTTTCACAGCGTTTTCTAGTTTACTGGTTTTCTCGCTATAAACTCTGAAGATAGTTTCACCTTCCTTTATAGCGTCCCCTAGTTTAGCGAACAGCTTTAAACCTGATTTCTTAGATGAAGGAGTACCAGCAGCCCGTGCTATCTGTACAAGGTCCCTGTTATTTATGTACAGTACCCTTCCATCGCGTGGGGCTTGCACATCATAGGTCTTATCTCCGGGGACCAGGTCCTCGATCCTAACCTCCTGATTTCCTCCTTGAGCTCCTATAATTTCCCTCATTTTCTCCATGGCTTTACCGGATTTTATTAGTTCTTGAGCCATCTCCCTTCCATTAGGGTTGCCCGTCATTTCCAACAGAATACCAGCGATGTTTGTTGCTTTGTTTACGAGCTCGTGAGGACCTTCCCCATTTAGAGTCTGTAAGGCTTCCTTGGCTTCTAAAATGGGTCCAATATTATATGCTATTGGTTGATCTCCTTCTGTTAAGGCGCACTCAATATTCATATCGAAGCGACTGCCAAGCTCTATAAAGTCATTAGCCAGCTGATCACCTTCAGTAATTGTTTTGATCTTTGCGTTTATTCCCACAGGTATGTCTACTACTACATGTGTGCTGCCCATGGCTTTTTTCTTACTCATTATACTGGGTAGCAGAAGGGGATCTATACTTAGGGGGTATTCTACTCTTATGAAGAGGTCGTCTGCTGGGGCTAGATCTATGCTTCCCCCCCAGACTATGCAAGCTCCAACTTCTTTTACGACTTCGCGTATCTCTTCATACTCTAGATCGACGGGGCATAGGGCTTCCATTCGATCAGCTGTACCTGCAGGGCTCGTTATGGCTCTGCTGCTGCTCTTGGGTATGGTGTAACCTGCGGCGGCGACGATGGGCACTGCTACTAAAGTCGTCTTATCTCCAGGTACGCCGCCTATACTGTGTTTGTCAAGAACTATTTCTTTTTCGAAGTCTAGAGTTTTCCCACTCCAGATCATGGCTCTGCTTAGGGCTTCGACTTCTTCCATGCTCACCCCATATACATGCAACGCTGTGACGAAGGCCGCTATCTCTATGTCGCTTAGATGGCGCTCCACCACGTCTCCTACGATTCGGGCGATCTTCCAGGATACTAGTCTCTCACCGTTGACTTTCTCGCGGATAAAATCTAGGCTCTCAGGTCTCCTAGCAGGCTCTACATATACCAAGTCTTCCTCCTCCAATTCCAGTTTTTCTGCGACCTCCTTGTATACACCTAATTGACCTGGTTTACTCCCTGAGCTGATGTTTATGATGCAGATGGCGTGGAGGTCCTCATGTCTTACGAATAATCTGTCGCTGCTTATGACGCCTAGTTCATTAGCATCTTCGTCATTCAATACTACTATGTAAGGTCCCCCTGCCTCGATGTTCAGTTTTAAGGTTTTAAGCTCCATATTATTTACCGGTTAAGTATGATTATTCATGAAAATGTAAAAATATAATGCTATCTTATTTTTCATAGTGATTAAATTGCGTTACATTGATTTTGTTGATCTTAACTATGTTCCCAGCGATTCGGATCTAGTATGTGATTTTCATGTTGAATCTAATGGCCCAGATCTAAAGGTGATTGCTGGCGGAGTTGCTGCTGAGAGCAGCGTAGGAACTTGGACTGAGCTTACTACTGCAGAACCTTATGTGGCGGAGAATGCGGCAACCGTATTTGAGATGAAGGGAAATGAGGTGAGGATAGCTTACCCAATCGAGTTATTTGAAGAAGGAAACATGCCTAATATTCTCAGCAGTATAGCAGGAAATGTTTTCGGGCTTGATGACATTAAAAACCTCAGATTAAATAATATTCACTTCCCAGAGGAACTGGTAAAGAGCTTCAAGGGCCCCAAGTTCGGTGTCTCTGGGGTTAGAAAAATATTAGGTATCTCAGAAAGACCTCTTGTAGGAACCATTGTCAAGCCCAAGCTAGGTTTGGTAACGGAGGATCATGCGAAGGTAGCTTTTGATGCTTGGTCAGGTGGCTGTGATATCGTTAAGGATGATGAGAATCTAGCTAGCCAGGATTTTAACCCTTTTGAGGAACGGGTAATAAAAACCCTGGAGAAGAGGGATCAGGCGGAGGAGGAAACTGGTGAGAAGAAAGTATACATGATTAATGTCACAGCTGAGGTGGAGGAGATGAAGAAAAGATTACAATTCATCGAGGACCAGGGCGGAAGATACATGATGATTGATATAATTACCACGGGTTGGAGTTCATTACAGACTGTGAGAGAGCTGGATTATGACTTAGTTATTCACGCTCATCGTGCAGGGCATGCTGCCTTCACCAGAAGCCCGGTTCATGGTATAAACATGGTAGTAGTTTCCAAGATAGCTAGACTACTGGGGGTAGACCAGCTCCATATCGGGGCAATTGTGGGTAAGATGAGTGAGACAGAGGAAGAAGTCATGGATAACAGGGAGGCAATAATGAGCGATATGTACGGTATAAAACGTGTTTTCCCTGTGGCCTCTGGTGGATTGCACCCTGGCAGCATTCCACAGCTGTTACATTATTTTGGTAATGATGTGATAATACAAGCTGGAGGAGGTATACACGGTCATCCTAAAGGTAG
>Ga0180433_10006329_pt1 | contig 15580 bp, 16 predicted proteins | sample SS_ome_8_FD_132980 | JGI IMG/M metagenome (GOLD analysis project Ga0180433, IMG submission 132980) | Hypersaline lake sediment archaeal communities from the Salton Sea, California, USA - SS_1_D_1 metaG | ecosystem: Environmental > Aquatic > Non-marine Saline and Alkaline > Hypersaline >... | reverse complement strand
TTTTCAGGAGAGCTTCGACCTGCCTCCCGAACTCGTTTGAACGCGGCAACTGCTCAACTTCTTCGGAAGACTTGAACTTCATTGTTACAGCGTAGCCGACCATTGGAGGAAGTTCTGGAAATAACGACTGAATTGAACTATGCAAGAAACCCTCGTTCTGAGGTCTGACTTTGAACAGCTCGATGGCATCACTAATCGTGGGAGAACCGTGCTTTTTCAATATTTCAATGCACTTACAGTCAATCGACGTCACTTCCTCTCCTCCTCAAGGCGTACACAGAGTCCGGTTGTTCAAGTGGAGACTTTCCACAAGGAGGCTATTGCGGCGCACACTATCAATACCACACACTCAGGAGTGCCTCAATGTTCTCAAATCGTGTGAGGCCATCTATTTCTCCCTGCCCTATGAGCCCGCCTTTTTCAGTCGCGAGGTCTCTCTTCATTTCGGCTGCACACTTACGAATATCATCAGGGGTTCCGTGAGGAAGCGTTTCCTGGCGGTTCAGTTCACCCCAAAACGCAATCCTTCCCCCGAACTTCTTCCCCAGCATCTTCGGACCCATGCACCACACTTGACAGTTCAACAGGTCCACGCCAATTTCAATGAGGTCTTCGATGATCTCGACAATGTATCCATCAGAATGAAAACAGACCAGTTTGCCTGCCTTCTTGCAGGCATCGAATAGTTCCTTGTAGACTGGCTTGACGAATGACCGCCACAGTCTCGGTGGAATGAGCAATTGCCGTTGTGTGCCAAAATCGTCTGAGAAGTATACGCCGTCCACCCCTGCGTCCATTTGGGCTTTGACTTGTCGCATGAAGTAGTCCAGCAACATGTCGCGCAACTTGAGTTGCTTGGCTGATTCGTACATGAGGTCCATCATTACGTTTTCCACTCCGCGCAACCAACATATGCGGTGGAAGAACTCCGCTCCCAAGCCAATCCAGAATTTGTCTGGTTCCTTGGCGATATCCGATGAATCCACAATCGCAGGCATGCGGTCGAATGGAAGCTTGTACGTATCGACCTTATTCAGGTCTGCCAACGGATGGACATGGGGCATTGCAACATAGCCTTCGTTGTCTCCGTTGTCCCACACCACGCCCCATTCATCTTCGTATGTGCCTGCCTCGCACCTTGGGTCCATCTTTGAACGGTCCCACTTGGGCCGCGCAAAATCGATGGGGTATTTCTCAATAAGATCGTCTACCTTACTGCCATACCTGAGATAGACGCTTGGCACGCACCACACATCAGTAGGAATACGATCGGGCCTACCAAAGGTAATTGCCGCTATTACTCGTTCCTTGGAAGTCATTTTCGCTTCCTTTCCTAACTAACCCCTGACGAAGTCGGTATAGATACAAGCGATTCTCATACGTCCGTAACCAAGACCATTTGCCCATCTACCTGAACACGCGTTCCTTACAAGCATCTCCAGCGTAGACTTGGTGAGCTGACCAGACAGGACATCTTGGGCATGCGAAAATACGTCATTTGCTTCTACGATGTTCTATTGCTCCTACTTACAGCAGCTTGGACAACTGCTTCAACTCCGTGATCATCTTGAGCGTAGACTTTATGTGCTGCCGAATCAGTTTCTCAGCTTTCTCGATTTCATGTTCTGCGACAGCTTTGAGAATCTTGTCGTGACTGACCGGTTTGAGGCTTTCCTCCGCCTTATTGGCATAGAATTCCGTATCCAGAGCTCCAATAAAATAGAAACAACCAGCCTGGAGGATGACAGTTTCGAACAAGCGACTCAGCCTTTCACTTCCGGTAAATCGGACGAGCAGTCTGTGGAATTCGCTATCTGCCTCCTTATAGGTTTCCGCGTCTCCCTTTTTCCACGCAGCATCCAAAACTTTCACAATTTCTTGAAGCTCGTCCAGCTGTTCTTCACTTATCTTCTCCGTCAATACACGAACAGCTCCGGTCTCCAGTATCTCACGTATGATATATGTTTCCTCAAGCTCGCCAAGACTGAAGTCCTTGATGAAGAAACCTCTTCCCCTGGAAAGCCGTACTACCCAAGAGTGGTCCTCAAGCCTCTCCATTGCCTCTCGAACCGGAATCTTGCTAACTCTAAGCTCATCACAAAGCTCTTTTTCGGTGATGCGTCTTCCGGCCTTGTACTTTCCGGCACGAATACTATCCACAACGTGGTTGTAGATTGTTTCCGATAAGCGTAACTTCTCAACAGTCTGCTTTCTTTTTGTCTTCTTAGTTATTGGCATCTACCTGTCCTTACTCTGCTCCGAATGACACAGTTTTGCCCTGCAATTGATCAGTCAGCTTTCTCAAAGCGTTCTTTAAACATTGACACTGATGACATGCGTGATAGTATACTATTGGATACTACTTGTCAAGCGGATGAGGCCGGTTTGCCTTCTCATCCTGACTTGTTGAAAGATGCTTGTTGGTACCAATTTGGAAGTCCGGCTTCTATGCAACGTTAAAGATGCTGTTACCACGGCAAAAATAGGTGCGAGAAGGAGGAGTTTGGCCGATGCTGCTATCTGTCGGTATTGAGTTGATTTTCAAACAACACGACTTTCTTTCACGGATCGATTCCGTGGCAAAGGCTGGGCTTCCTGCCATCGAGTTGTGGGGGTGGATGGACAAAGATATAGATGCCATTGATGAGAGCAGAAGAAGACACAATCTTGAAATCGCTGTTCTGAACCTAGATCCTCCGGTCAACGTACTTAAGGGTGATGCCATACCCGCACTTACTCAAGCAGTGAAGGAATCATGCGAAGCTGCTGTGAAACTGGGGTGCAAGAGAATCACGTCACATCTTCAAGAAGTTCCTTGGGGTAGTGGCGAGGAATGGTACAGTTTCATGGGCAATGCCGAAAACAGTCGACTAAGAGAGGAACAACTGAAGAACTACATAAAGGCACTGAAGGCGGCCGCGCCGATAGCAGAGGACTCGGGCGTCACTTTAATGCTTGAGCCGCTTAATACATTGGTTGATCATTCTGGATACTTTCTCTCTTCATCTATTGAGGCAATAGAGATAATCAGACAGGTCGATAGCACGGCATTGCGGCTCTTGTTCGACTGCTACCACCAACAGATTACGGAAGGAAATCTGACAGACAATCTGACGCGAGATATCAGTCTCGTGGAACACATCCACGTTGCAGACGTGCCTGGCCGCAATGAACCGGGCACTGGTGAAATCAACTTCTTGAATGTCTTGGCCGCAGCCAAACGAGCTGGCTACAATGGCTACGTCGGTCTCGAATACATTCCAACTTGCGATTCACTTGAATCGATGAACCACATTAGGAACATTGTCGAGCAGGTCAACTCACTCTCATAAGAAAGACGAGCAAGATATCACAAGCCGACTAATCCTCATCACCATTGTGTTCTGTTTCGGCATGTCCTTCAAGAAAGACAGTGGGATACTTGACTCCGTAACCTAGCTCAGCGCCAAAGCTTATATTTATGGCTGCGCCTGATATATAAGAGGAGGCGTCTGAAGCCAGGAAAAGGCATAGCTGCCCTACTTCCTCGTTTGTTCCGCTGCGACCGCAGTGTTGGTTGACATCATAATAGTTGTTTATGTAATCCGGATTGGAGGTGAACTTAAGACCCTGGACACGACTGTCACTGAATATGTTGCCGGGGAGTACAGTATTGACACGCACGCCGTTAACAGCCTCCTCTATGGATAATGCTTTACTGAATGCAGTGATCGCTCCCTTCGTTGCGCAATAGGTTGTAGCACCCTCCTGGCCCATTTCGCCGACCAAACTGCTCATGTTTATGATACTGCCTTGAGTAGCACGCAGGTGCGGCAAAGCATGCTTGCACGCAGCCCAATAGCTCACCAGGTTCATGTCGAGCAAGTCGCGAAACTCCTCCACTTCAAAATCGTCTATCCTCTTGTGAGGAGGATGGTAGCCTGCATTGTTGATGAGGCAGTCCAGCCGTCCGTACAACCGCACCGTTTCGTCAATCATCTCTCTGACTTCTGCCACTTCTGCAACATCACATTGGACGAAATGACAGCTGCCTGGCCCCTTCTTGCTCAACTCCGCGGCAAGGGTATTGCCGGACTCTGTCCCCCGGGCACATATCACTACTTTCGAGCCTGCGTCTGCGAATACTCTGGCGCATCCCTCTCCTATCCCTTTTGATCCGCCCGTCACAATTACGACTTTGTCGGTGTAAGTCATGCCAGAGCGGCGGATGTTCACTGGGGGCTTCTTGGTCATTTTCTTTTGCCTTTCACCTACAACGTTATCAACGATAATCCAACGCACATACTTCTTCCATGCGCATCCATTGGGAGCACCCTGAAACGGAGGACTCTTTGACCTGGAACGTCCTCATCAACTCTTCCCACTCTTGAACCTTGGAGCTTTCCATATACTTGGCAAAATCACGTTCCATGTCGAAGTCATCTGTGGTTTCCATAAACATGAAAAGCTGTCTGTCCATTCGGTATATGAATACGCGACGTATCCCGACCTTCTTGCTTGCTTCTACGACTTCAGGCCATACTTCGTTATGATACTTCTCGTATTTCTCAATTACACCTACCTCATCCTTGAGCATGGTTGTCATTCCAAACCGCTTCATATACTCTCTCCAGTGGATTCACTACAACGAACGGAAGTCATACACTCAATCCGTAGAACCGTGCCGCGTTGGCACCAAACACCAGTTCCCTCTGTTCATCGGCAATTCCGTCAAGCAGTTCGTTTGCCAGATCCCACACCTGTTGGTAATCGGCGGCAAGCAGACATACTGGCCAGTCACTCCCAAACATGATTCGCTCGTATCCGAAAAGGTCAATCACGTACCTAACATAAGGAACCAAATTCCCTGCCGACCAGTTCTTCCAATCCGCTTCAGTAACCAGGCCGGATAGCTTGCAGTGAACTCGAGGGTTGCTTGCTATTTTGGCCAGGTTCCTGTGCCACCCTACACTTCCGCCAGCAGCAATATCGGGCTTTGCCATGTGATCAATCACCAATCGCAACCCATTCACTTCTTCAAGAAGCCTAAGAACAATCTCCAAATGCCGAGGCTTTATGCACAGATCAAATGGAATGTCTCTCTTAGCAAGTTCACGCAGACTCTCAACAACAGAACTGTGCACCAGCCAATCAACATCTGGCTCCAATTCAACAACATGACGAACCCCCACAAACCTTGATTCCTTCTGCAAGGCGTCCAGGGCCTTGGGAATCTCACGAGGACGCAAAAGATCCACCCAGGCCACTACGCCCGCAACAAAACCGCAGTCGTCTGCAATGTCGAAATACCATTCATTCATCTCGCGCTTTTGAGGAAGAGCCTGGACAAGGACCGTGTAGTCCACACCTGTCTTCCTCATCGCGCCCGCCAAGTCTTCAGGTAGAAACGGCCTGTTGAGGACTTGAGCCTCACCCGGAAATTCAGGAAATTCCGTAGTCCTTGGATCCCAGAAATGCTGGTGACTGTCAATAATTGCCAATAGAAATGCTTCCTTTACGTCTTGCTCACGACTTCTTCCGCGGAGATACCAAGACTCGAGACACATTCGACTATGTGATTCCAAGTCGTTTCATCAATGGTGATACCTTCGACTTCCAATCGACGCTTATTGGCAAACTCGATCTCACCTGGAACAAACACCTCATCACTGCCTTCGCCCGAAGGGCAGGATTTGATGTAATTGACCAATTCCCCGGTCAGATGCTTGAAGTGATCTTCCGGAAGGAGCTTTGAAACGTTGATGACAATAAAGCATATCCCGTTACCCGTTAGGCTGTCATCGGTTATCAAGTTACCCGATAGGGTTCCTGCAAGAATTTCAACAGCCAGTGCCAGACCAGTAGCCTTGTAACCCGCGGACCCGCCAAAAGGCACAATCGAGCCTCGTGGCGGTCCGTAAAAGTCATTTGGCTCTGTACTTGGCCGACCAATACCGTCGAGTATCCTTTCTGTTGGCAATTGCTCACCACAATTTCTGTATACTCGAATCTCACCTTCACTGATCGAACTCGTAGACATGTCCAGCACGACAGGATCACCATTTGAAGGCGCTGCGTATGACAGAGGATTAGTAGCCAATCTGCCTTCTGACCCACCAAACGGAACAACAAAGTGCCCTTCTATAGGGCTGTTGCAAAATCCCAAGCCCAACATTCCGGCATTCGCGGCGTAGGTTGTGTACGTTCCCAAACGTCCCACATGGGAACAACGTCTCGTTACAACGCATGAAATGCCGTTATCATTTGCAAGATCTATTGCCACTTCCATTGCCTTCGATGCACCAACCTGCCCATAGTTGTAGCCACAGTCTACCACGGCGGTCCCGCCGTTTTTGCTTATCACCGAGAACTCTCCTCCGGGAATAATCTTTCCGCTCCTGACCAGCTCCACGTACCAAGGGATTCTCACAATTCCATGTGAGTCGAAGCCCATAAGGTTGCTTTCCACCAGGATTTCTGCAACGCACCTTGCTTCATCAGACGTTGCTCCGCACACTTCAAAAACCTTGATCGCCAAATCCGTCAAAGACCGTGCCGTGTATCTTGCCATTTAGAATTCCGCCCTTCACAAAAACACTAAGGATAAGATAAGAAGACTTTCCAGCGAACCAGAGGAACAAGACCGAGTCACTCGCACTACTTGCGCTCGTATACTACATCGTATACGAATGCAGATCTCTGTCAAGTGCACACAGCAAAGCCCCTACCCTCCCGTGGACAAGCTCAGTATCTTCGTGGCGGAGGAGTTGATACAAGAAATTGAGGGTGACAGGATTTTCTTAAGGCATTTGGTTGGAATGTTGGCAGTTGCCCAGACGTATAACCTCGATACGCCCCGCATGTAATTTGGAGATGGATGAGCGTATGCGAGTACCTATCTTGGCGCATAGAGATATTCAGACTGTCATTGGGTCTTCTCACATTAACATTAGTGAGAAATATGCATGAAATGAATGGTATTCATTATACGTAGTTCTTGTGCCTTTCTGGAGATGACAATCTTCCAAGGCGGAGCTGCATAACTGTTGATCCTCTTGTCATTACCGCGAATCCTTCCATCGTCAACTCCAAGGAAAAACCGATGAGCTTGAAATACCCTGAAATTCATGTATCGACTCATGGCGGAGTCGGTATTTGAAAGGGTCGAGGTGGTGCTGTACCTTTGACTCCTCAAAGACAACAACTTGCTTAAAGGTATGTTGAGTTGGACGATGGAGACTTCGGATGAGTAATGACGGGACAGGGTCGACCAGATCAATCCTGCCCAGCTTGACAAGGCAAGATCAGTAATGATGAATTCTACAGCCAATTGCCAGGACTGTGATCTTACTGTTAGACAGGATCAATTGCTGTATATCAAAGTACCACAAGCATAGGGTCACTGGCGGAGAGACCGGGATTCGAACCCGGGAGACGACGAATGCCGCCTACGTGCTTTCCAAGCACGCTCCTTCAACCACTCGGACATCTCTCCCCTTTTCAGTTCAACTTTACCATTATCCTTGACCGTTGTACCACTGTCAAGTGATGGTATTGAGCAGAGTTGCCGAACCAGCTCTTGCCAAGTTGGCCCATTGGATGTTAATCTTACATTTGGATGGCGAGAGGAGAGATTGCATGAGTCCGAGGCGTAAGAAACAGAGAACAGAACGAACGTACCGTGATACTGTGGGAGTATCGCAGGTTGTGCCCCGCCCTTTCCCTTTTGGGCTGACTGTACTTGCGCTGCTTTTGCCATGCCTCCTTACTGTCATAGTGTACGTATGGGACCTGAATAATGTCTTTGTTCTTGATGATCACGTTCAAGTAGTCGAAAACAATTGGGCATCAAGTGTTTCCGCGGTTCCGGATCTTTTTACCAGGTCTTATGCAAGACTGTCTGAAGAGCTTGGCTACAGGCCTGTTCTCACACTCAGTTACATCGCGGAGCGAATGATGTGGGGGGCATTGGCGGATGAGCCTACAGGCTACCACGTTACCAACATCGCCATACACTTAGCCAATGTTATCCTCTGTTTCTTCCTTGCTCGACTCATTTTTCATCGAACGATGCCGTCAATGATCGCTGCCACTATTTTTGCTATTCATCCCATCAACAGTGAAGTGGTCATCGTGCTGACGTATCGCGACGATTCGCTATCACTTCTATTTGTTCTTGCGGGATTGCTGGTATTTGCACGAGGGGAGCGCTCCGGACGCCCCCTGTCTCTGTCGATTGTCGGTGCTTTGCTGTTCTTTATCGGCTCACTGGTAAAGGAACAGGCGGCTCTCTTTCCATTGCTTCTTTTCGTATGGTGGCTGGCCTTTGAGCGCGGCAAATACAGGAAGCAACAAGTCGACGCTCGGTTTGTCCTCTCTCTTGTTCCTTACGCATTTGTCGCGCTTGTCTTCCTTGTGATGCGCCTGCACTTTTCGAGCACGTCCGAACAGATCGCAGGGTCCGGACAGGCTCCCATGTTTCAGAGGATATTGACGGCTCCCAGTGTCATCGCCCATTATTTTCGGATGATGTTCATTCCGTTCAATCAAAGCTCCTACTACCCTGCCCAGAGTTGGAATAATCGGGTGTTCAGTTGCCACAACATTGGTGCCGCAGTTGTGGTCATCGCTTTTCTTGTGCTAACGGCCGCCAGTTATCGACGATGGAAAATCGGGACTTTCTGTGGAGCCTGGTTTCTCATTCTCGCACTACCCGTTATCAATGTAGTGCCGATCAACAATTTTGCTGCCTACGACAGGTATATGTATTTGTCCTCAATTGCATTTGCCATTTTTGCATCAGCCTTATTCTTTCGTCTTCACTGTCTGATCAGTCGGAACAGCAGCAGGGCGAAATCGTTCTTTGTGCTACTGTTGAGTGTCTATTTCGTCTGTCTGGGGACACAGGCTCTCAAAAGAGTGTTTGTCTGGAAAGACGGTCTGACGTTTTGGAAGAACGCCCTTCTTGTGAGTCCTGACGTTGGTTACGTATACAAGGGTTATGGTACGGGTCTATATCGTCTTGCTCGGCGAGGTGCCGGCGACACTGACAAAGGACTATCAGATCTTGCGACCGAGAAATGGAAGAAGGCCCTCAAGCTTTCGCCCGACTCTCCGCGTGTCCTGACAAGTATCGCTACAATCTATTTGAAGCAGGAGAGATTCGTTGAGGCCATAGAGTTATTTGAAAAGGCCTTGAGAATAACCTCAACTAACTACGCAGCGCGTATCAACCTGGGAGATGCTTATCGCGAGGTGGGAGAGATAGAGAAAGCGATTGAGCTGTATAAGAAAACAATCCGAGTGTTTCCTGACGCTCCGGAAGCATATAACAACCTTGCTGACATCTATACTAATTCCGACATGCCAGCATACCGAAGGCCAACCCAAGCAGTACAGTTGGCCGAGAAGGCATGTCAGGTCAGTCGATGGCAGATCTGGGAATGTGTCTTGACATTGGGCGAGGCTCACTATGCCGCCGGGAATCGTAGTGAAGCGATTCGATATACAAGGAAGGCTCTCGAAATTGATCCCGGAAACGAAGTACTCCTCGATTTTCTTAAGAAGTTCGAAAGGAGCGCCTCAGGGACATAGTATCGGGCGAAGCTTGGGTCGTGTTCATCACGATGCTGCTTTGCTGAGGGTTCCACATTTCACTGCTGTATACATCTCGAGCCTTCGTCGTCAGTAGATCTCATCAGCTCAGGCACAACACTCACTACAAATGGACTGGAAACGAGAGACGGAGACGGACTTATCCCTGTTGATAGGCTGCTATCATATCCTTCACCAATACGCCATCGATCCGCATTCCCGTGATGACACAACTGTCGATCCTCACATTCGACAGATCGCAGCCTTTGAATGTACTACCGTTGAAATCGCAGTTCTCAAACGTCAGTGGCCTCTGCTTTCCTTCCGAGCCAGGAGGCAGCCCTACGTTCTTGAACTTCGCCCCGTCCATCCGGACACAAGAAACCGAAATGTCACTGAAATTGATGTCGGTGAAACTGGCGTTGGCCAAACATATATTATTGAACTCTGCATCAGTGAGATTAACGTCGTCAAAGCGCGAGCCAGCAATGTTCACATGTTCAGCTAAGTGCTTTCCACATTCGATTGTAGGTTCCACGATCTTCTTCCTCCTTACGCAGGAATATGTCCAACGAGCATCTCCAAATAGTCTACTCGTCAAGTGAGCATCATTTACCTATTCAATTTATCCTATAGGATAGAATCCAGTAATACCTCAGCAAATTGACCTCTACGTCTCGGGCTTCACTCGGCAGAAATTCCCTTAGCTCATCCTCAGAAGGAAAATTCTTCAAGATACGGTATACAGAACCGTCATTGAGCCTGCGATCTTGATAAGTGTTTCCGCCCTGATCGCGATATGCAATGGGCGTACTGCTTCCTTGCACATAAGCGTTGTCAGCGAACACCAATCGAGCGCCTTTATCTAATCGTCTATGAAGCGTTGATAGAAATGAGGGAATATCTTGTTTTCTCATGTGCGACCACCAAAAGCCTGCAAATCCAGCATCAAACCTTCCCTGAATATCATTGAGGTTATTTGCGTCGGCAATCGCAAAGCTCACGCGATTGTCTTGATAGCTTTTTGTCTTCGCAATGCTGATGACTTCAGCACTGATATCTATCGATAGAATTGATCTCGCAACTTGCGATATGACTTCTGTCCAGTATCCCGTTCCACAAGCAACTTCGAGAACATCACGTTCGTTCAGCAGAGCACTAATGCGATCATTCAGAACCGCCAGATCCTCCTGACGTTCCGGTTTCTCGTAGATCCGCTCGTACTCACTCGCTCTTCGCGAATAATATATGTACAGGTCATCGGTGTCCATGAATTCCTCGAGTTGTTCCCACCAATGCGTTTGCCGCCATCCTAACTGGCTCTTCTGGTGTTGAAGTATGTCTATGTCCCTGCTATCTTTGCCAATTCCTCTTCGAGCGCGCTGAGATGTACGTGTTCTTCTGTTGCTAGCAGGGCGAAGATTTCTTTTACACTTCGCAGTTTGGCCTTCTCAGAAAGAAGGTAGTAGAAGTCGTACGCATCACGCTCCAGCTCGATTGCCGCCTGGAGTACTTCGATGGCCGATGCGTCAGAGCTGATCTCCCTTTCTCTCTCGACCTCTTTCAATCCGAGAAAGTGGATTTCCTCAATATGGTCCTTCATTACCACATCCTCATCCGACGGTTGCTTCAGCTTTTCAAGACGCTTCAAGTGTTCGCTCTCTTCATTTGCCATTCGGATGAGGAACTTCCTGGCTTGTTCGTTCTTGATCGTTTCAGCCGCCTTCAAGTAGAAAGACACCTTGGATGACTCGAAGGCCACGGCATTACTAACGAGCAGTTTGGTCAATAACTCTCGTATCATTACACGCCCCTATTGTTTGCTGAACAGCGTCCATATGCCGAACGCAATGAAAGCGCAGCCGGCCATCCACTTCATCACGCCGGACGGAACATAGCGAGTGATTACGTCTCCGAAAGCTACGGCAAGCGCCGTTGTTACGAACAGTGCAGCAGCGCCACCTACAAGTACAGATATGGAGGCCTTCGTTTTTGCGGCGAAAGAGAAAAGGGCGAGCTGGGTCTTGTCGCCCAACTCAGCGAGAAAGATCATCACGAATGTGCTCAATGCAACCTTCCAGTCCAATGGTATGTCCTCCTTATGACTAGACTTCGGCGTCTTTACTTGTGACAAATATCGTAGACGATACGCGGCACTTGTCAAGGAGAAAGTCTGCATCATATAATTTTAACTATTGGTATTTTGTCTTCGGTAGTCATTGAAGGAGTCCTTCTCAATGTGCACGAAGAGAATCGGATTGTTTTGGATCGCATTGGCCTCTGTAGTTCCTTCTGTCTGTGCCGGCAATAGTATCGAGCTTCCCTTTTTGCCAGGAGAGAAGCTCACATACAGTGTGCGCGTATGGTTGGGGACGAATCAGCTCGGCTTGGACGTGGGTACTGCTGTCCTATCAGTTGACAAGATAGAGATCAACGACACTGATCCCTTACAGTTTCGGCTTGTGGCAAGAGGGGGAGCGTTGGGCTACCGCGTTGACTCAATCCTTACGTCCCTGATCAATTCCGACACGCTTCTGGCGATTCGCTACTATGAGAACCACAAAGGTAGTGAAAAGAAGCAGCGCCGACTGGAATTCACAGAGAATTCCGTCACATACTGGAAGTACGCTCGTGTCGAGCTTGCCGACGGGACCAAAACAGATGATTGGGACTGGGAGCGACGACGAGAAAACAAAGTAGACCGGCCGTCCTATGATATGCTCAGCGCACTTTATCTGGCGCGCGGGTTTGATCTGACCGCGGGAGCCAAGCCCGGCACAATCGACGTGGCCGACCGAAAGAAGCTTTGGCGTTTGTCGGCAATCGGCAAGGAACCAGAGAAAATCACCGTCCAAGCCGGGACTTTCTCCGTCATCCCCGTTACCTTCACAACAAAGCCGCTCAACGAGGATGCGTCCAAGTCCAAGTTCTCAGGTTTATTTGGAATGAAGGGTTCGATCAAGATCTGGGTAGATAGTAACACTCACCGTATCGTCCGAATTAGAGGCACAATCCCGTTGGGGATCGAGCTCAAGGTCGATCTTTCACTGTCCGAGATCGTGTCTGCCGATCAATAGAAGAATGTCCCTCGTAGTCTTTCCAGTGACTGGTAGACACTAAGGCCCTCGGAATGCGCTGCAAAAGGGGCAGAGAATAGAAAGACGGTGCGAGATTATACGGCAGGAACAGGAAGGGTCTCTTTCCCGTCACGATACTGTCTGCAGTTGATCCACTATCAACTTGGGGTGTCCGAACCGATGAGCTGCTCAGCTATGGCGCTATTGGCTGCTCATAGAGGATACTTGGCGCTGAGTTTCACACTCAACCGCCTTCATCACCCTGTTCGAGTGTCGTCTTGTAGTCGTCAAGACGCTCGAGGACTTCGCCTGTTCCGCGAACAACGCACGTCATTGGATCATCAGCTCGACGCACTGGAAGGCCGGTCTCTTGGTTCAATACCTTCTCAAGGCCGCGTATGATGGAACCACCACCGGCGAGTACAATCCCACGGTCTACAAGGTCAGCCGCCAATTCGGGTGGAGTTCTTTCAAGAGTGCGCCGAACGGCTTCTGCGATCGCTTCGACCGGTTCGGAGAGTGCCTCGCGAATTTCCTCAGAACTGACCATTTCTTTCTTGGGGAGTCCCTTAATCGAGTCCCGTCCTCTGACTTCTCTTGTGAGTTCCTTTTCCAGCGGATACGCCGATCCTATCTCAATCTTGATCTCTTCGGCCGTGCGATGTCCGATGTCGAGGTTGTAGTTTCGCTTCATGTGGGTAATAATGGCCTCGTCCATCTCGTCCCCCGCCACACGAACGCTGGACTTGTTGACGATTCCGCCAAGAGACACCACAGCGACTTCGGTCGTACCTCCGCCGATATCAACGATCAGACTGCCGATCGGGTCGCCAACAGGAAGTCCTGCGCCAATCGCTGCAGCCATCGGCTCATCAATAAGGTAGACCTTGCGGCTTCCTGCGCGAAGAACGGAATCAATAACTGCCCGTCGCTCGACAGCTGTGATGCCGGATGGGACAGCAATAACGACGCGCGGCTTGTAGCCCCACCGTCGATTGTGAACCTTGGAAATGAAGTAGGAGAGCATCGCCTGGGCTATGTCGAAGTCGGAGATTACGCCGTCCTTCATGGGACGAATAACGGCGATGTTACCAGGAGCAACGTCGAGCATCTCTTTGGCACGAGTGCCGACTGCCTGTCCATTGAGAAGTACACGTGTAGTGCCCTTCTTGACGGCCACAAAGGAGGGTTCCATGAGAACGATACCCCGGCCAGCAACATACACAAGGGATGTTGCCGTACCAAGGTCAATACCCATGTCGACAGAGAAAAGCCCCAGCAGGCTATCGAAGATCATTGTGTGGTCCTTCACAGCGCATTAGCTGCAAGCGGACCCGGCTCAGAGCTCTTCCTCCTCCTACGCTTACAGCGAAGAGGCAGGCTCCTCGTTGATATCCTCCACATCGGAGGCCGGGCTCAGCTCGGACGAGCTCTCGTTTTCAACCGATACTGCTGCCGAATCAGGAGCTGACTCAGCCAAAGGCGAGAGCTTACTACTGTGCAGCCGGATAGCATTGAACACGACCCCAATCGCTAATACGATTGTTGCCACAACAACAAGGATCGTGAAGAAATCAACGCTGCCTTTTTGGCCATTGAACACTGGGCGTCCTCCCCCAGTCAGAAGCGCTCGTCAAGACTAGTACAACAAGCTTGTCGTCGCCTGATCACCTATCTGAATATCGATTCCAGTTGCCGAATACTCTGAGTCTATTCTGGCTGCTGTGATATCGTCGTCAACCTTCTCAGCAACAACCTTACCAACCAACTGCTTGTCTCTATAGACAACAAAGGAGCTGCCGGGCTTCACACCGCTTCTTCTGCCAACGTTTAGGACTATCAGGTCCTTCGGTGTTTCCGAGACGAGCAGAACCTTTGCTCGAACAGGCGCGGCAGTCACTCTGTCTGAAATGATTGATTCGGGCAGCAGACCGTACACACTGCGATAGGAATTCACTTCACCTTCCACCTTGTGAACACGGCCCCTAAGCAACTCATTTTCCGTCGCCAAAGCATCTGCTCGCTTCTGTGACAATCTCAATTGAGCGTCAAGTTCACTTACTTGACGACTCACGCCAACCAGCCGCCCTTTCAGATCAACGACTTCCTGTTCACGAGACGCCACTTTGCTCACAACATCTTTGTATTTGGCATCAAGTGCGTCGTATTGTTCTTCAATACGTTGCGACTTTATCTTTGCTGCTTCTACCACGCCTTCGAGTTGACCGAAACCAGCGGTAGCCTCTTTCAGTTGCGAACTGAGTTCAGCGCTACGATTGGTGAGTGTCGCAATCTTTTTGTCTTTTTGAGTTACCTCAGCAGATAGGAAATCTATTTTTTGCTGACGAATGTCAATCTCTTGCTTGTCTTTGGCCGTACTCTGCTGAAGCTTTTCACGCAGTAACTCAACCTCATCTGCTGACCCTACCTGCTGCGAGAAAAGCGCCATGCTAATTCCCACATAGGCAACACTCAATACTAGTATCAGAACAACAAAAATCTTCGCCAGATTACTCATTCTCGTCTCCTCGCGGACGGAAAACGTGCGGCACTTCACAGCGGTGGATAATTATATCGGCGTCGGTTCTCATGTGTCAAGCGCCGTGTTCAATTTTGGAGCATTTTCAGCGCTACAGGTTGAAGTCCTACCTGTTGCTGCGGATGACTTTTTTGCGATGAGGAAGAGCTACCGAAGCAAAAAGAAGCGTCAACAGAAGGCATCCTATGGCAAATACATCTCCGTGCAAAGTGTAGAAGGTGTTCTCTCTGCAAATAGTGGCTGACTGGACCTTGAGACCTCGAATTTCCCGAGACTCGCCGTCGGCGTTTTGCAGCGCGTTCACCTCTCCACCTGGCAAAACAAACCCGGAGATCCCGGTGTTTGTGGCTCGAACAATCCCGATCCGGTTCTCCACTGCCCTGAAAACAGA
>Ga0180433_10006328_pt1 | contig 15583 bp, 15 predicted proteins | sample SS_ome_8_FD_132980 | JGI IMG/M metagenome (GOLD analysis project Ga0180433, IMG submission 132980) | Hypersaline lake sediment archaeal communities from the Salton Sea, California, USA - SS_1_D_1 metaG | ecosystem: Environmental > Aquatic > Non-marine Saline and Alkaline > Hypersaline >... | reverse complement strand
GAGTCATTGCCATAGCCTAATCCAATCAGCGCTGCAACGTTATGCAGCAAATCGGTTACATAAAACACTGGAAAGCCGAATTTCCACCAGTTTTGGCTCGGCTTAGCACTGTAACCGCATGGATAATCTGCTCTGGCTGGGTCTTTGCTGAGCAGGAAATCAACCCCCGTGTGAATCGCATTATTTATCAGGCTTGTCCTTTTTCCCTCTGGCAGCTTACTGAAGGCCAGCATTACTTTTACTGCTCCCCAGGCACACGCTAATTTGTTATTCGAACCACAGGCAAAGTTTGGCCCACATTTTCCAGCGTAGTAGCGCATTGGGGCCGACTTGTCCTGCATTGGAGCTAAGCCTTCACCGGTAACACTTCTCGCCATCCATTCGAATGCCTTATCCAAGCGTGAGTCTTCATATCCCATGTCTAATAACGCGGTACAGAGGTTTCCCTGCAAGCAGTCTGCCGTTCCTGAGGGAAGCCCATTAATCGTGAAATGCCCGCCTTCTGTTAGAGCATGCTCAAGTAAATAGGAGCAGGCAGTGGCTATGCGCTCATCCGTGTCAATGGAAGCCCCAAGCTGGGACAACAGGATAATCGACCACACGGTTCCGGTATATTTGGGATAATATCCTGCCCCGGGTTTCTCCCAATATCCTTCTTTGCTCATCTTCGCCAGGACATCAGCAACGGGGCCTTCGGTATGTGCCTTTTTCTTTGACGCCGTTAACTCCCTTGCATCTGTTTTGACGAGGTCACGCATGGCAAGATATCTCACGCCAACATCGTCTGGCTCCAGCAGCCAATTTAACTGGTTCTCTTTTATCCTAATCTCCGCTACCGTTTTAGTCCTCCATTCAGCTCAGTTTATACCAAAAAGCAACCATGAGATATGATGGTGAACCTCCCCGTTGGAACGAGGCTCAAAATACCGGTGCTCAACAAGCTCATTGATGTTTAGGAAACTGAAATCTCTTTCCAGCTCTTCCCGCGTACAAAAGTGGAGGAACCTCTCATCATAGAAGGAGTTGTCCTCGTTATCGATGCGTTTACCTTTGCCAAAATGTTCCGGGTCACCCGTGGAAAACGTGCTGAGGAAAAGCATTCCACCGGGCTTCAGCTTCTTTTCGATTATATCTCTGAGGGCGTTTCTCTCCTCCATTTTCAGCAGCTGATAAAAATTGGAGGTAAATATAATTTCGAATTTGCCGTCGGACATTTGCCTGAAGTCATAACATTCGAATCTGACACGTGACCCTAACTCATCAGCCAGCACTTTCCGAGCCATCTCAATCGCTGCGCTAGAATTATCAATGCCTAAAACGTTGCAATTAATGTTTCGTGCTAAATATATGGCATCTCGACCGTAGCCGCACCCCAGGTCCAAAATCTCGATATCTTTGCAGGGGGTTTCAATTCCTTGCAGGTAGCTACAGGCAAAGGCGGCTAACTCACTGGGTTTATCGCCCCATACCTGCTGATGATTTCGATAAGTACTATCTCAGGTCACTGGCTTTGTGTTTCCTTCTACGAATGATAAGAACAATGCTACCCACGGTTCCCACTAAATAGGCAATCGGGCAGATGAAAATTGCCATAATAAAGAAAAAGGGCTCATCACCTAAGCCGGTTCTCTCCCAGAAGTCTGGGCCGAACAACTTAATAAAGGCACCGTAGACGAAGTTGTGCAGCAGCATGCTGGCAAATATGCCCACAGCTGCAGCGCCGGTCAAGATGAGGAATATTTTGAATGTCTTGTCAACATCAGCTTTGATCGCTAGAATCAACAACGCCAGTCCCAGAAGAAAGAAAAGAGCGCCGACAACGAAGAGGAGCATTGGGACAAAGGAAGCGCCCAAGGAATCGTTAATTGATTGTCTCAGCGGTGATTCCATTAACACCTGCATTACAACTACAAGCAGGACAAAAGCTCCAAAAAGCGCCCAGAATAGCGGTATAACAAAACGATTCACCATTTTCCCCTCCAGGTTACACAGCAAGTTGCCAACATACTAATCCTCCATCTTCACCTTGTCAATGGGCCCGAGGGATGGTTTATCATCTATCCGGTTTTTTGGGGAAAAGACCTATCCTAAAATTTGGTGTCTTGCAAGTGAGTATGGATGTGTAGCTGACATTTGTCTTACCAATATCATCCGGCACCTCCACCGCCGCCACCACCGCCGCCACCCCCTCCACCTCCACCGCCACTGCTACCACCACTGCCACTGGAAAAGCTTCCCTGAACCATGTTTACCATGCCGCTGAAGGCACTGTTTATTGAGCCCAACGTTGGCATAGAGGTGGCAGTCATGGTGTCAGGTGTAATCCGCTGACCTGTATAGGCAGCGGGATAAAACCAGACCGGTGCTGGAGCATCAAGCTCGCTGAACTGCTTCACCCAATGACGGGCCAAGCCAAAAACTACGGCACACGGGAAATAAGAATCCCAAAAGCTTAATTTCTCGGTTGCCATCTGCTTGTCTTTGACCATTCTCTTGAGATACTCGCCGAAAGCTTTCCACTGCGCAGCCTCCGTGGCACCTGTCTCAGTTCGCTTTGCCAATCTGGACGATAATATAAGTGCTACCATACCGACAAAAATGAGCGCCACAAAAGGAACAAATATCATCTCAGCATACTGACCAAGGAACATAAACAGCGGTATGCTAATAAACGTGGCAAAAAATATTAAAAGGAATCCGGGTGTTTGCAGGCGTTTGATTGACCGCGACGGCTCCTCCTCAAAAAGCCCACGCTTTACGGCTTCCCGTTCCACCGTCTTGGTAAATTCTCGCAGTAGCCGCCGAAGCCGCAATCTCTGCCCCGAAAGCAGTCTCCCTTCGCGGCTAGCCAAAGCCCGTGTTATCAATTTTTCGAAAGGAAATTTCTCACCATCCTTGGCTTTTATGATGAGGATATCTTTTTGTGTGCCGAACCACCGCTGCCTTTCTGTTTGAACTATCTCGAGGACGCCTTTGTTGGCCAAATGAAAGATGGTAGCTGCAAGGTCTGCCGGCCATATCTTGGCACGGGTCAGTAAGCCTACAAATGCCGGGGGCAAGTCACTCGGCGGAGAATACTGTAATTGCGATATCTGGCCTATATCAGGCAGGCGACCTCTGTTTTTGAAGGCGCGACGTATCCAGAGAGCACCGAGCAGCGGCACAACTATTAAGCCGAATAGCGTCAAGGCTAGATTGATTATGGGTTTAACTTCATTGTTATAGGCTTCCTGCCATTCCACTTCTTTTTGCCATGCCGGCGGTACACCGCTAACCATGCCGTGGAGGAAATAGCCCCTAACTTCGAGTTCTTCATCGGCTGAGATTATTCCAGTCAGGAACTCTATGGTCTGGTCATCCACTATATTTTTGATGGCGGGGACACCATAGCTGTGGATAGATAGCTGTTCCGGCGACAATGGCTCGGGGAGATGAACAGTTACCTGGCTTGACCCCACATAGCTGTCCCTGTCACCAAAAATAGCTTTCAAGTATAGCTGGTCAACAGGGCTATTGATGCGCAGACCGCCATGGACAGTGTATCTCAGCTCTATAGTGCGGCTGCTGTTCACCGTCTTTGGGAACCACCAGCCAATCCAGAATTTATCTTTTTCCCTCCAGGTGGCATAGGCATAATTGTCACCGCCCGGTGAAGCACCCGTTTTCTGCCGTGTATCTATCCACTCTTTTACCAGAGGATTCAGTTGATATTGGCGGTCGCCTTCCCAGACTTCTACATTATCGATTGACTCGAGCTTGTCCGTAGGTATCCATCGAAATCCGTAGTGAAAATCGCCCGAGGTGAAAACGAATGACTGGGTCTCGCTGATTACTATATCTGAATTCTCCAGAATCTCGATGTCAACATTTATATATTCGTAGTGGTACGTACTGCTGGCTGCGGCAAGAGCCTGGAAGTGACCCAGTGATAAACCCAGAGATATAAGAAAAATAAGTAGAAGAAACAGCTTTTTGCCTGCATGCTTTGAATTCATCTTAATACTCATCAATTTTGACTACAGCAAGGAATGTAAAGTTTGTCCAGCTGCCTCAATTGTAGCCTGGACATCCTTATCAGTGTGAGCCATGGAGACAAAGGCAGCTTCAAACTGGGCTGGCGGAAAATATACACCTCGAGATAACATCTCATGGAAAAACTTTGCATATGCCTCGGTTTCTGACTTAGTAGCAGTTTCATAGCTCATGACCGGCTCGCTGGTGAAGAAAATGGTGAACATGGAACCTACACGGTTCAGCTGTATATCTCTTCTGGCTTTGCTCGCCGCTTCAACGATACCCTTTGCCAGATGGGACGACTTCCGCTCAAGCTCGGCATAAACTTCAAGCTCTTTCAGCATACTGAGCGTTTCAATACCGGCAGTCATAGCCACCGGGTTTCCAGAGAGCGTTCCGGCCTGATAGACAGGCCCTAGAGGTGCCACCATCTGCATAATGTCTTTTCGGCCACCATAGGCCCCTACAGGGAATCCGCCGCCTATAATTTTCCCCAGACAGGTCAAGTCTGGAGATATCTTGCAAAGGCTTTGGGCACCCCCGTAAGCCACCCGAAAACCGGTTATAACTTCATCAAAGATGAGTAGCGCTCCGTACTGGAGAGTCAGGCTGCGTAGGTGCTCCAGAAAACCAGGCTGAGGTAGCACGACGCCCATATTGCCTGCTATGGGCTCGACTATCACGGCGGCGATATCAGAAGCGAAGTCTTTGAAAATTTGCTCTACTGCCTCGGGGTTGTTATAGGTGACGACCAGAGTATCGGAGGTTAAGGCTGCAGGCACACCGGGTGAACTGGGCATGCCCAGTGTTACCATGCCCGACCCGGCCTTAGCCAGCAATCCATCTGAGTGGCCGTGATAGCAGCCGGCAAATTTCACCACCTTGTTTCTGCCAGTGAAGGCTCGAGCCAACCTGATGGCGCTCATAGTGGCTTCTGTGCCCGAGCTAACGAATCGCAGTAACTCAATGGACGGCATAGCTTCGCAGATTAACTTTGCCAGCATCGTTTCCAGTGCGGTCGGAGCTCCGAAGCTCGAGCCATCTTCTGTCATCTTTTTGACAGCTTTTACCACGCGGGGATGGGCATGACCCAGTATGAGAGGTCCCCAGGAGCCGAGGTAATCTATGAATTCATTGTTATCCTCGTCATACAGCCTAGAGCCCTGGCCTCGCTTGATGAAAAGCGGTGTACCCCCAACCGCCTTGAAAGCGCGCACCGGACTGTCTACGCCTCCAGGCAAATAGCGCTGGGCTTCTTTAAAGAGTTGCTCTGAGCGGCTAAAATGCTCCATTTGAGAGGTCTCAGTTAGTTCACAGCCAGCGGGCTGCTTCCTTGGCATAATAGCTTATGATTATATCGGCCCCTGCCCTCTTGATGGCGGTGAGCATTTCCAATACTACTCCTCTCTCATCCAACCAGTTTTGCTGCGCCGCTGCTTTAATCATGGCATACTCGCCACTTACACTATAAGCGGCTAGCGGATAATTGAAAGTATCGCGCACCTTTCGTATCACGTCCAGGTAGGGCAAGGCTGGCTTGACCATCACGATGTCCGCACCCTCAGCAATGTCCTGCTCCACCTCCCTCAATGCTTCCCGCCAGTTAGGTGGGTCCATCTGATAAGAACGGCGGTCGCCGAATTGAGGTGCCGACTCAGCAGCTTCACGAAAAGGCCCATAGAAGGCAGAGGCATATTTTGCTGCATAGGCAAGAATGGGTATATTCTGAAAGCCATTTCCATCGAGTGCCTGTCGAATCGCCTTAACTCTCCCGTCCATCATGTCTGAGGGAGCTACCATATCAGCGCTGGCTTCGGTATGAGATAAAGCTGTTTTGGCAAGTAACTCCAGTGTTTTGTCGTTGTCGACATAGCCGTCCACGACTACGCCACAGTGGCCGTGGCTGGTATATTCACAGAGACAGACATCCGTTATCACCAGCAACTCCGGTGTCGCCTTTTTGATGGCTCGTATTGCCTGCTGAACCACCCCCTTTGGGTGATAGGCTGAGGAGCCGACCTCGTCTTTCTTCTGTGGTATGCCGAAGAGTATTATCGCTGGAATGCCCAGACTGGCGATTTCCTCGACTTCTCCAGATAACAGGTCGCTGGAGAGGCGGTATAGACCGGGCATCGAGCTTATTTCCTGTTTCATCTTGTTGCCTTCGACGACAAAGAGAGGATATATCAGGTCTCCGACATTGACTTCAGTCTCCCGAATCAGCGACCGCAGGGCTTCGCTACGCCGCAGCCGTCGCAAACGCAGTTGCGGAAAACCACTCATTTTCCCTTCTCCTTTCTTGTGTAATAACGCTCCAGAGTTGCTACCAGACCAGACATGGTGTGCTCCGTGGCAACTATATCAGCCTTCAGTCCCTTTTCGGTAAGAGCTACAGCTGTTATCGGACCGATGCAAGCCAGCTTGGCTTTTTTTATAACCTCCCATTGTTGCCCCAGTATAGCCAGAAGACCCTTGACTGTCGAGGCACTGGTGAAGGTGATTACATCGACATCGTCTCTCGAAAGCATCTGTTTTGCCTGTGAAACCGGCCCGGTAGAAGTGGTGGTTCTATAGGTTGTTACCTGATGAACTTCCGCCCCAAGTCTGGCAAGTCCATCGGTCAATTCATTGCCGGCTATGTCGGCACGAGGCAGAAGAACCTTGCATCCGGTGATATCACCTTTCTTGAGGCCGGCTATAAAACCCTGGCTGGTGTACGTCTTCGGCAGGTAATCGGGACATATACCCCTTTGCTCAAGAGCGCCAGCCGTAGCCGGACCTATAGCTCCAATTTTAGCATCGGCGAGCTGGCGCGAATCTAAGCCCAGGGCATATAGTCTTTTCCAGAATACCTCTACGGCGTTAACGCTGGTAAATATTATCCAGCCATAGCTTTTCAGGTTCCTGATAGCCCGGTCAAGCTCTCTCCAGCTACGTGGCGGACTTATTTCTATAACCGGCATCTGGATTGGCAGAGCTCCCCGTGATAGAAGAAGCTGGCTCAGTTCTTTGGCCTGGTGCTCAGCTCTGGTCACCAGTATTCGCTTGCCGAAAAGAGGCAGGTTGTCGAACCAGCGGATTTGTTCACGCAGCTTAACTACCTCGCCGACCACTATCACCGCCGGCGGCTCGAAGTCCTCTTTCTTGGCTTCAGCGACGATATTTTCAAGCGTGCCGACTATCGTCCGCTGCTTCGGAGCAGCGCCCTGACTTATCACCGCCACCGGCGTGGACGGCAGCCTGCCGTTCTGCACCAACTGGTTAACAATCTGTGCCATATTTTCCATTCCCATCAGAAAGACCAGTGTATCGCTGCCGGTGCTCAGCTTATCCCATTCAATGTTCGATTTACCTTTTTCAGAGTCTTCGTGTCCAGTGATGACGGTGAACGAGGAAGCCATGCCGCGGTGCGTCACCGGTATGCCGGCATAAGCGGGCACGGCATAAGCCGATGAAACTCCAGGCACTATCTCAAAAGGAACGTGATTGGCAGCCAGGACTTCCGCCTCTTCGCCCCCTCGTCCGAGGACAAAGGGGTCACCGCCTTTAAGCCTGACCACCGCCTTGCCTTCCCGAGCTTTGCTGACCAGCAGTAAATTTATATCCTTTTGCTCCATGGCATGGCAACCCCGCCCCTTGCCCACATATATCTTTCCAGCACTAGCAGATGCTTCTTCAAGCAGACTATCATCAATCAGCCGGTCGTAGATAACGACATCGGCATTCCTGAGGCATTCCAGCCCCTTTACAGTGATAAGGGCAGGGTCGCCGGGCCCCACACCCACCAGATATACTTTGCCCCTTTTCATTTAAGTTAGGTTATTCTACCATATCGCCTTTTATACTCACAGAGTCAGCAGGGTTTTGTCCGACCAGCTTTTATGCTAAAGTGTATAGCCACGGAAATCGAGATTGAAGAACTCCTTTACCCTTATAACGCTCTACATAGTAGCCTTTGTCGGATTTGCCGGTTTCAGTTTTATGTTCCCGGTTATACCCCTCTACGCTGCTGAGCTGGGCGCGACAGTGGCGGAAGTCGGGCTGATAGTAGCTGTCATCTCCTATGTTACCGCTTTCTTTCTTATCCCATTTGGTATGCTTTCCGATAAATTTGGCCGACACAAACTTTTGGCTGGAGGTTTGGCAATCTTTACACTGGCTCCGTTGCTCTACCCTCTAGCTAACAATCCCGAGCAACTCATTCTAGTCAGGGCAATCCATGGCCTGGCAGCAGCAGCTTTTCTTCCCACAGCCATCGCCATAGTAGTCGATTTAACCACGGAAGCAAAGCGGGGTACAGCTATCGGCTGGTATTCAGCGTCACTACAACTGGGGTTGATGGCAGGCCCCATAACCGGTGGCTTCCTAGCAGGAGAGTTTGGCTTCGACGCCGCCTTCTATGGCTGTAGCGCAGTCTCGCTGGTAGGTCTGGCTTTTGTTCTTTCCCGGCTCAATGTTATTGCACACCGTCCGGCAGCCATCCCAGACACAGTCAGCTCATCGTGGCGCTGGCTGGGACGACCTCTGGCATTTGCGGTCCTGTTAGCTCCACTTTTGGTGGCCGTGGGTTCGGGTACGATTGGCGGCTACATTCCCCTCTACGGTATGGAGTTTGGCATGACCGAGACTGATGCCGGAGCTATCATTACTGCCGTTTATGCCAGCTCAGCTCTATTACGAGCTCCAGCCGGCAGATTAGCCGATAGAATCGACCGGAAGATTTTACTTATCGGCGGTGTCGCCCTGAGTGCTATAGCTGTGTCCCTTTTCTCCTTCTTCCACGGACTATCACAGTTCATAATTATAGGCATTGTCTTCGGCATCGGCATGGGTATAGCCATGCCGGTAAGTCTGGTTATGGCAGCTGATTTTTCTTCAGCAAGCGGCAGAGCACTGTCCATGGCTATACCCACCTGCTTCTTTCAGATCGGCCTGGCTGCTGGACCTACTGCCATGGGCTTTGTAGCCGATTCGTACGGTTTTGAGGCCATGTTTCTGGCCTGTGCCGCAAGCCTGGCCTTCGGTCTGCTTGTTATACTCGGCCTAATTTGGATACAGAGAGGGTAGCGGTGAAAGTAGTTCTGCATATATGCTGCGGAGTCTGTGCGGCCGGTGCTGCTGAAGCACTGACTGCAGAAGGACATCAGATCATCGGCTTTTTCTACAATCCAAACATCCATCCACCTGAGGAATACCAGAGAAGGCTGGAAACTGCTCGTAAAGTGGCCCAAGAATTGAATTTCTCGCTGGAAGCGCCTGCCTATGAGCCGAAGGAATGGCACAGCCTGGCCGGCTCTTTAAAAGACGAGCCTGAGGGTGGCAAGAGATGTCAGGTCTGCTTCAGGCTGCGGTTGGAAAAGACTCATGACTACATGGCGGCTTGTGTAGCGGATGCCTTCACCACCACTCTGACAATAAGCCCTCACAAGTCTGCTCAGGCGATCAACGAGATAGGAAAGGAAATCGGCGGTGATAAATTTCTAATAAGAGATTTCAAGAAAAAAGATGGTTTCAAACGGGCTATGCAATTAGCCAAAAAGTGGGAGCTCTACCGCCAGGATTATTGCGGCTGCATTTACAGCATGAGAAAAAGGAGGTGAAGATGAACAATTGGCCTAACAGGGACGAAGCTCAAAAAATTCTGGATGAGTGGGTGAGCAATAAGAACTTGAAGAAGCATGCCTATGCCGTAGAGGCAGCGATGGGTGCTTATGCCTCCAAGCTCGACGGTGACCCCGAGAAATGGGGAGTGGTCGGCCTTCTACACGACTTCGATTACGAGAAGTACCCCGACTTGAAAGACCACCCCTTCAAGGGTGTTGCCTACCTAGAAGAGAAGGGATATGCCGATGAGCTGATTCAGGGGATACTGGCTCATGCCGAGCATGTGGGCGCAAAAAGAGACACGGACTTGAAGAAGGCTATTTACGCCGTGGATGAACTCACGGGACTCATTGTAGCGGTTGCCTTAATGAGGCCATCGAAGAAGATAGCCGACGTTACTGTCGAGTCAGTTATGAAAAAATGGAAGGAGAAATCCTTCGCTGCTGGAGTGGACAGGCAGATGATTGAAACGGGTGCCCGGGAGCTTGGCATACCTCTCGAAGAGCATATCGGCATAGTCCTCAAGGCGATGCAGGATATAGCTGATAAGCTGGGGCTTTGATGTCTGCCTTCATCTACCTTCTCTGGTCGAACCTGCGGCCTAGCAGGACTGAAGAATTTTGTTAAGCTGCGAAAGGCCACACCGGGAGCATGATTCACCTTTATACAACTTCAGCAATAGCTTATAATCAGCTTTAGAAAGTTTGGAGGTCGGTATGGAGAAGAAAGTCATTATTACTGCAGCCTTGTCCGGGTCAGGCGTTTTCAAGCACCAGAACCCCGCACTTCCTTATACACCTGATGAATTTGCCGAGGAAGCCAATAAGGCATACAAAGCCGGTGCTGCTATAGTTCATGTCCATGCCCGCGAGGCAAAAAACGGCCTACCGACCTGTAATGTAGAAACTGTAAGGGTAGTCTACGATGCCATTAAGCAGAAAACACCTGAATTGATCATTCAGATATCATCTTCAGTGGGACTGACCTATGAAGACAGGATAGCCCCAATTATTGCCCTAAAACCCGAAATGTCTTCGCTGAACACCAATACAATGAACTTCAGCGCTCTGGACAGGAAAACCGGGCAGATAGTCTTCGATAACGTTTTCACCAACACTTTCACCATGCTGCAGGATTTCGGCAGGAAGATGGAGGAACTGGGGGTAAAGCCAGAACCCGAAATATATGATATCGGCGGATTGGACAACTGGTTTCTCATCTCAAAGCAGGGATTCTTCAGCAAGCCTTACGATTTCAATTTCGTCTGGGGCGTTGCCGGCGGTCAGAAGTTCAGGCCGATTACATTCGCCAGCATGGTGCAAATGCTGCCACCGAACTCCAACTTCACCACCTGCGGCATAGGCATCGAGCAGTTCCCAGCTATCATGCAGTCATGCTTGATGGGAGGGCATATGCGTGTTGGCCTTGAAGACAATGTACGCGTACCCAGCGGTGAGCTTGCCAAAGGTAGCTGGGAACAGGTGGAATGGGCAGTTAAGACAGCCTCTTGCCTTGACCGAGAACCTGCTACCCCGGATGAAGCCAGAAAAATACTGGGTATTAAGACCAGAGCGAAATAAATTAGTGGCGAGGCTTCAGCCTCACCACTATATGTTGGCAGGAGCACGAACTATTTCGTGCTAAACAGGGTATAGAAACCTTTACCGGCTTTCCTACCCAGGTAGCCGATCTCCACCATCCTCTTTAGCAGCGGCGCCGGCTTGTATCTTTCCCAGCCGGTCTGCTGGTAGATTCCCTCGAGCAGGTCCACGCCGACATCTACTCCGACCAGGTCGCACAGCTCGAAGGGCCCCATAGGCCAGTTGAACGACAACCTGCAGATTTTATCGATATCCTCCATGGAAGCCAGACCCTCTTGCAGCAATTTAGCGCCCTCGTTCATCACCAGCGGTAGTACCCTGTTGGTTATGAAGCCGGGTGAGTCCTTGACCACCACCGTTTCCTTGCCTATTGACTTGCCGAAATCGAGGCTGACCTTTATGGTCTCCTCCGAGGTAAGCAGAGACTTGACCACCTCCAACCCCCTCATCATCGGCACCGGGCTGAAGAAATGCATACCGATAACCTTTTCCGGGCGTTTGGTTGCCGATGCCAGTAGACTTATAGGTATACCTGAGGTGTTGGATGCCAGTATAGTCTGTTTGGAGCATATCTCTTCAAGCTGCTGAAATATAGGCGTCTTGACTTCGGCCCTTTCAAATACCGCCTCGATGACATAGTCCACATCCCCGGCAGCCTGTTTTAGGTCTGTTGAGGTACGGATATTTGCCATCGCCTTATCCATATCTGCCTGGCTGACCCTGCCCTTCTCCACAAATCTGCCCAGGCTGGCTTTTATGGCATTCATCCCCTTGTCTACAAACTCCTGCTTCACGTCGACCATTGTTGTCTCGTAACCTGCTTGAGCCACCACCTGAGTTATTCCATTACCCATCGTTCCAGAACCGACAACACAAACTTTCCTAATAGCCATATTAGTTACCTCCAAGAAATTTTTAGCGTATTTTACCATGAAACCATGTATAGGTTAATTTGCTCGGGCATAGGATCCCAAGTAGCAGAAAGTCATCCTCTTGATGAAGCTTTGCCTGCGATATAAAATAACCCGTTAGAATTATGATAAGGTCGCGAAAGGGGGAAGGCCGTGAAGAATGTATATCTCGAATTGAACTCTATAATCAACGATTTTTACAGCAGACATAAAGACCTCGATAATGAAATCGCCTCGAAAAGACCAGGCGTTGATAAATGGACCTTGAAGGAAATCATGGGACATTTAATAGATTCCGCATCTAACAATCATCAAAGATTTGTCAGGTTACAGATTGTAGATGAACTAATATTCCCTGGGTATGGAAAAGATAATTCTAGATGGATTGAGATTCAAAAATATAACGCATTAAACTTCTCAGATATAGTGTTACTGTGGAAGCAATATAACATCTTGATCGGCAACATAATCAAAGAAGTAGATGAAAGCAAATTGGGGAACTATTGGAGCAAACCGGATGGAGATAAAATCACGTTAAAAGATTTGATCATAGACTATGTAAGGCACACAAAAGAGCATATCAAGCATTTTGAGGAAACATTGGAAGAAATTAAGAGATAGCTTTGCCGATACAATACCTAAAAGAGTATAATATCGCTTCGTATAGCAGGTCGAGATTCTCAGCCGAACAAGAATATTAGACTGTATATGAAAATACTACACCAAATCGAATATAAACCAGCCAGAGTTATTGGTGGTTATACAGACCGCATACTCAGAGTCGACCTGAGCAAGCGGGAAATCACCATCCAGGAGCCACCTGCTGATTTCAAGAATAAATATGTCGGCGGCCGCGGCTATGCACTTAAGATTATTTGGGACGGCACAACCCGGGACACCCGTTATGACAGCCCTGAGAATATTCTGGTAATGGCCAGCGGACCGCTGGGCAACGAGCCGGCATTTCCAGGAACAGGCAAATTCATAGTCGCTACTATCTCGCCTTTAACAGATACGTTCATCGATTCGAATATCGGCGGCCATTTCGGACCTATATTGAAACGTGCCGGCTTCGATGCTCTGGCTGTTTCAGGCGTATCCAGGGAGGACATAGTTATTTTGATCGATGGTGATGCGCAAACCATCAGTATTGCTGCTGCGCCTGCATATGACAAAGAAACCGATGATGGTTCGCTTTCCTTTGGCGAAAACCTGCTGCGAGATGTTAACGGTGGCGAGTGCAGCGCTTACCTAGCTGCCGTAACCGCAGGAAAAGGGGCACGCAACGTCAGGTTCGGTATCGTCAACAGCCTGTTCTTTGACGTAAGGCGAAAACGTCTCCGCTCCAAACAGGCTGGCAGGGGTGGCACCGGAACCGTCATGCGCTATAAGGGGCTCCGAGGCGTTGTGGTTCGCTCCAGCCTCTCTGTGGTAAATAGTAACAATGCTGTAAATAGAGAAGCTGTGCGCCAGGCAGGCTCACGGCTAAAGGCAGTTCTATCCAAATGCGACCCTCAACAGCTAAGCATGGCCACATGGGGAACTACAAGTCTATCCGAGTATATGGACAAGTTCCACATTTTCCCCATCAACAACTACCAGTATGGTCAGAGCCCTGATTCACCCAAGCTGTTTGCACAGGTCTTCCTAGATAAGTACTTCAATAAGAAGATACCAGATGGTTGCTACTATGGATGCAATCTCGCCTGCGCTAAAGGCGCCGAAAATGTCGAGCTTACACGGGGTCCAAAAGCAGGCAAGATGGTTAACATAGATGGGCCGGAGTATGAAACCGTCGGCGCGGTCTCCTGTATGGGTATTTTCGATCCCCATTTTGTCATGGAATACAACTGGTACTGCGATGAATACGGTATCGATACAATCTCTACGGGCGTGACGATCAGCTTTTTCATGGAGTGTTTACAGCGCGGATTTCTAACTGCTGATGACATAGGATATGAGCTGGCATTCGGTAACATACAGGCTGTAGACAGGCTGTTGCACGAAATAGCCGATGGACAAGGTTTCGGTAAGATTGCCGGTCAGGGTGTAGCCAGAGGCAAGGAATGGGTTGCCCGTAAATATGCTTCCCGAAACGGTACTTCTGAAGATGCCGTCACGGCCGAGCTCAACAAATTCGGTATGGAAGTTAAAGGCCTCGAGTTCTCGATGTACATTACTAAAGAGTCGCTCGCCCAGCAGGGTGGCTATGGCCTTGCGCTTAAAGGACCACAGCATGACGAGGCATGGCTGATCTTCATCGACCAGGTCCACAAGGAGCTGCCGACCTTAGAACACAAGGCGAACGCGCTCAAGTGGTTTCCCCTCATCCGTACCTGGTTTAATGCTACCGGTCTTTGCAAGCTGCCATGGATAGACGTACGAAACCCGGAGGCAGCCAGCACCGCCGAGCCGGCGAAGAATCTTCCCACGCTGAATTATTACGTCGCCTATCTCAACGCCACCACGGGTAGTAACAAAAACCTCGAGGACATTTTGGATGATTCAGAAAGGCTATATATACTTCAGAAGCTAATCAATCTGCGCCACGGAAAAGGGACGCGAGCCAGCGACCAGATTCCCTGGAGGGCAATGGGACCCGTCTATTTCAATGAATATGAAGCCCGAGCTGAATATTACGATGAATGGCTGCGGCAACAACTCGGCGATGATAAAATCCCGGCAAGCTCGGAGCAAAGGCATAAGCTTCTCATGGAGAAAAGAGCCGAGACTTATCAGCATCTCTGCGACATCGTCTACCAAAAGAAAGGCTTCACCTCCGAAGGTATACCCAAGCGTGAAACAGTGGAAAGATTCGGCCTCATGGACGAGCAGGCAAGACAGCTACTCAGCGAATTAGGCGTCTGAGCCAGAAAGATGGCAGTTTCAATTAAATTCCCCGGAATGCAGCGCATCGTAACCAATACGGACAGTATAGATATGCCAATAACGGAAAATACCAGGGTAAGCGATGCCCTTCAATATGTAAGGCAGCAGCATCCCTCTCTCCCTTTAGAAGAAGGATTGGTCCTGGTAACCGTCAACCTTGAAGCAGCCCCTCTGGACAGGACTCTAAGAGACAATGACACTATCTCATTCCTGCCTCTTATAGCCGGCGGCTGAAAATTTACCTATGCCGGACAATTATATCTTCATTAAGTCTTTTCATTTAAGGAGGTAAAACAGCATGGTAGTAGTTGCAGCTAAATTAAAGGCAGCCGAAAACAAAGCAGACGAGCTCGAACAGGAATTCCGGAAGCTCATACCCAAAGTCCTTAATGACCCGGGTACAATAAGCTATGCCGTTCACCGTAAGGTAGATGCCCCCAATGAGTTCTTTGTGTATGAGAAATATGAAAACACAGAGGCTTTAAAGCTTCATGGCTCAACGGAGCATTTCAATGAGTTCTCCAAGGCTATCGCTTCTCTGCTGGATGGACGCCCCGAGGTTGG
>Ga0180433_10006327_pt1 | contig 15584 bp, 11 predicted proteins | sample SS_ome_8_FD_132980 | JGI IMG/M metagenome (GOLD analysis project Ga0180433, IMG submission 132980) | Hypersaline lake sediment archaeal communities from the Salton Sea, California, USA - SS_1_D_1 metaG | ecosystem: Environmental > Aquatic > Non-marine Saline and Alkaline > Hypersaline >... | reverse complement strand
TTGAAGTTAAATACGATGTATCATATTCAGGGGCAGTATTTAAGGATACTGTGATAAGCTTATATAGTTTCAAATTATCTGAACACTTTTTGCAATGAATAAGATGTTCATGCTGACTTTTGGTAATTTGTTCTCCATCAGCAATATTTTGAATTTCTTCTTCATTTAAATGTTTATTGTGCATATTTCTTTATCCTTAAATTTTAACAATAATCTTTTTTTTAATTCTTTACGAGCCCTGAAAAGGTAACTTTTCACACTTCCCTGGGGAATATTCATGATTATTCCAATTTCCTTATAGCTCATATCCTCCAGATGAAAAAGTGTTAAGACCGTTTTATAAATATAATTTAGATTGTCTATTTCTCTGTGCACTTGAATAGTAATTTCCTTTAAAGTAGTTAAATCATCAGGAAGTAATTCTGTATCTGAAAAAGGATTCTGGGAAAAATTATTAATAACATTCTGATCAACAGGCTCCGGCCTGTGTTTTTTAATATGATTTAAACATGTATTATATGCTATCTTACCAATCCAGGTAGAAAATTTTGCTTGAAAACGAAATGTTTTAATATTTTTATATACTTTAAAAAAAATATCCTGGAATAAATCTTCCCTGTCAGCAGTATTTGTTACCATCCTGAATATAATATGTATAACCAGCTTTCTATAATCATTAATAATTATCTCAAAAGCAGAATGATCACCATCTTTTACTTTCGACAGTAATTCCTCAATATTTTTATGTTTTAATTCTTTTTCTACCATCTGTTTATATGACATCTTTATACAAAAAATGTTGCAAAATTTTTATTAAATTGCAACAATTTTTCATCTTATTTGTCTATATTAATGAAAACGAAAAATAATCAAAAATGGAGGTCTGTTATGATAGGTGCTTTTATAGTAGGATTAATTTTCTTATCAATTGTTGCAATGATAAAAATTGTCTCTGATACAAAAATCAGACAACATTTAATTGAGAAAGATATGGTGAAAGAAGATGTTAAATACTTATATCCGGAAAAATTACCAAACACCCCAACCAGTTTAAAGTGGGGAATGGTTCTGATTGGAATTGGACTTGCTTTTATCATTGGTCAGTTAGTAAATAATTTTTATCAGACAGAAGTGACAATAGGAAGCATATTTTTATTATCTGGTATAGCTCTATTAATTTATTATCAGATAGCAAAAAAGCATTTCAGCGATAATGATAAAAAATAATTCTGCAGATATGAAATAAATTTATATGTGATCAAGCATTTGCTGCTGTATAGCAATACTCTCTTCCACCCGATCCTCTGGAACAAAAATGCGAACTCCCCCCATCGGAGTTGTACCTGGAAACTGATAGGCATCCCCAACACCTTCTGACCTTATATAACAGGGGATGCCTTTTGCATCCAGAGTGTCTTTTATCATTTCTGCATACACCCGACCGGGAAGGCTGGGAAGCGGAACAAAATTAATATTATCTGAATTTTTATTCCTATCTTCCTGGGGCAGTTTCTCTACTAATTTTTTCCCGCAATCAGGACATACAGTGATACCGGGTTTATATTCATATTTACAAACAGGACAAAACAAATATATTATTCTCCTAATTCTTCTCTGATCAGTTTTTGGTAATTTTTATGTATATGTTATATATTTCTAAGCATATTTTATTGTACAATCTCCAGAACTTTCTTAATTCTTTCAAATGCCCAGTCAATATCTTTCTTAGTAATAACCAATGGTGGTGCAAAACGTATGGTATCTTCATGTGTTTCTTTACACAACAATCCTTTCTTCATAAGTGCTTCACAGAATCTCCTTGCTCCACCAGCTTCTTTATTTAACTCTACTCCTATAAGTAATCCTTTCCCTCGAATTTCTTTTACGTGTTTGCTTTTAATGGTTGCAAGTTTATCCCTGAAATACTGTCCCATTTTTTCAGAATTTTCGATTAAATTTTCTTCTGTCAAAACTTTAAGTGCTTCTCTTGCAATTACAGATGCTAATGGATTACCAGCAAATGTTGAACCATGCTCGCCCGGAGTGAATACACCTAAAATTTCTTCAGATGAAACTATTGCAGAAACAGGATAAAATCCTCCGGATAATGCTTTACCGATAACAAAAACATCAGGTTTTACATCTTCATGATAACAAGCAAATAATTTACCACAACGTCCCAGACCTGTTTGAATCTCATCCAGGACCAATAATACATTATTTTCTTTACATATTTTCTCGCACTCTTTTAAATACCCTTCAGGCGGGACTATCACACCGCCTTCTGCCTGAATCGGTTCCACCATGAAAGCTACTGTATTTTTATTTATTGCTTTCTTTAATGCCCGAGAATCACCAAAAGGTATAGTTTTAAATCCGGGTGTATAGGGACAAAAATATTTTTTATACAGTTCATCAGTTGAAAAACCCACAATAGTTGTTGTCCTCCCGTGAAAATTACCAGCACAGGTAATAATCTCAGCATTATTTAATTTTACATTCTTTTTTGTATATCCCCATTTTCTAACCGTTTTAATTGCAGTCTCTACTGCTTCAGCTCCGCTATTCATGGGAAGCATCTTCTCCATCCCGGCCATTTCACTTACTTCTTTACATAAATATGCTAATTGATCATTACGAAAAGCTCGTGACGTTATGGTCAGCTTTTTACTTTGTTTGTTTAATGCTTTTACGATTCTGGGATGACAATGACCCTGATTTACTGAAGAATATGCAGCTAAAAAATCTAAATATTTATTACCTTCAATATCATAAACCCAGATTCCTTTACCTTTGGTTAAAATGACATCCAGTGGTTTATAATTATGTGCACCATATTGATCTTCAAGATTGATTAATTCCTGTGTTGTTGTCATATTGTTACTCCTTTTATTAAAATTATAATTCTATAATTCATCATGAGGAACATATTTGAGGATATTATAAATAATATATCATAAAATAGCAAGAAAAAAAATGGTACTTTCTTCAAGATAATCATGTAATCATAATAAAAGATTTTATTTTTTATTATATAAGGCACAATTTTTGTTATTAATGAATAAATCAACAGTTACTAAAGGAAAATTAAATAATAAAAGGAAAAATATTCCGGAAAAATTTTCAAAAAATTCAGTACAAGTTCAATAAAATAATGATAATGACTAGATATCAAAAAATTTTGACAATTATCTTGACCAGTATAATATATTTATACACCTCAATTAATGTATTTTCACAAACATCCAATATTAAATTTGAACATATAACTATTAAGGAGGGACTTTCTCAAAGTGCAGTTAATGTAATTATCCAGGATAGTCGTGGTTTTTTATGGTTTGGTACTCAGGATGGATTAAACCGTTATGACGGGTATACATTTAAAAAATACTTTTATGATTCTCAGGATACAAATAGTGTCAGTGCTAAGTATATAAATGATATATGTGAGCAGGACAACACAAAAGTTCTGTGGATTGCTACTGAAGGAGGAGGGCTTAACAGATTTGACCTGGAAACTCAAAAATTTAAACATTATAAATATACTCCTCATGATTCTTCTGGCTTGAGCAGTAATTTTACGACCATGTTGAAATATTCATCTTCAGGTTATCTATGGATTGCAACCAATAATAGCGGCCTGAATAGATTAAATATTTCTACAGATGAGATCAAAAAATATCACTACCATCAAGATACAACAAAAGGAATCTGCAGTGAAACAGTTACTGCAATCATAGAAGACAGTAAAGGAAGAATATGGTTGGGATTGAATACCCCTGTTCTGGAAAAATATAATCCGGAAACTGAAGAATTCATTCATATTGCACTGGGGAAAAAATTTAACACTGAATTTATTCTGGATATTTGCGAAATCAACAACAAACTCTGGATTGGGACAAATAAAAGCATATTAATATTTGATCCGGAAAATGAAACAATTGAGAGTTTCACTGAAAATATTAAAGGATTACCATCTGATTTCAGAGCAGAGAAACTATGTATGGGACCTGCTGGTTATTTATGGGCTGGGATAGAGGAAAAAGGAATATATCGATTTAATATTAATGACAGAAGTGTTCAGAATTTTACATTTAATCCATCTGACCCCAATGGAATATCAAATAACAGCATTGAAGATATTTATATTGATAGAACCGGAAATATATGGATCGGCACCACCGGAAGCGGGATTGATGTTATAAAAAACAGAAATAAAAATTTCTATGTATATCAGCATTCTCTTACCGATCCTCACAGTCTCTCACATAACAATATATGGCAGATTATTGAAGATCCCGAATTCCCCGGAAAAATATACTGGGTTGCTACTTCCAATAAACTCAACAGATTTAATTTTGAAAAGAAAACATTTAACCATTTCTATTATGATCCAGAAAATACAAACAGTATCAGCAGTAACAATATTATTTCGCTGCACAAAGACACCAAAGGAAATTTATGGATTGGGACTAACAACAAAGGACTATGTGTCTTAAATATTAGGACAAACCGGATACGCAGATTCCCTTATGATCCTTATACTACTACAGGAATAAGTTCTCCGCAGATATTTTCCATTACCGAAGATAAAGCCGGAAAAATATGGATTGGAACAACCAATAAAGGACTTGATTGTTATGATCCGCAAACAGACAGTTTTACTCATTATTTATCAGATCCGAACGATACAACCAGCTTAAGTAATAATTTGATCTGGTCTATTAAGACTGATAAAGACGGTACACTGTGGGTAGGGACAAATAATAAAATAAACAAATTTAATCCGGAAACGAAAACTTTTCACAGGATTAATAATCCAGAAATCAAGGGTGCTGTATACGCTATTATACCTGACGAAGATAATAAAGATATTCTATGGCTCTGTACTGAATTCGGATTAATAAAATTCAATAAACAATCAGAAACCTGTTATAAATATAAAAATGTTCTAAGACAAGAAACCATCTATGGTGCTGTAATTGATGATTATGGGGATTTATGGCTGACTACAAACAGAGGGCTTTTTCAGTTAAACCCGGAAACTGAAGAAATTAAAACCTACAATGAAAGTGATGGACTTCCCACCGATGAGTTTAATTTTGCTGCATTTTGTAAAAACAGTAAAAGTAATGAGCTGATTTTTGGGAGTTTAAACGGATTGGTTGTTTTCAAACCAGATAATATACTTAAAAATACATCACCTCCGCCTGTAGTGTTTACAGATCTGCAAATATTTAATAAATCATTAGATATCGATAATGTTCATTTAAAGAAGTCTATTACTGAAGCAGAAAAGATAATTCTGACACCTGAAGATAAAGTTATTACTTTTAGTTTTGCCGCTTTGGACTTTATAGCTCCAGAAAATAACCTCTATGCCTTTAAAATGGAACATCTCGATAATAATTGGAATTATATTGATAACCATCGTTTTACTACGTATACAAATCTTTCGCCTGGCAATTATACATTCAAAGTTAAAGCAGCAAACAGTGATGGTGTTTGGAATACAGAAGGAGCATCAATAAAAATAGAAGTATTACCTCCTTTCTGGAAGACTCCTGCTTTCAATATATTAATGGTAATAATATTGGCTGGTTTTCTCTATTCTGTATATAAATTCAGAATTAATTATATCGAAAATCAAAAAAATAAACTGGAAAAGAAAGTAAAAGAACGTACCAAAAAATTAAATCAGGAGATAAATGAAAGAAAAGTTGCTGAAAGAGAACTGGAAGAGCGTGAGAAATATCTTTCTTCTATCTTAAGAGATACCCCGGATGCTATTGTAGTTACTGATTCAGATTTAAAAGTAGTCAGCTGGAATCCTGGTGCAGAAAACACTTTTAAATACAGTAAAGAAGAAACAATTGGTAAAAAATTAAATGAACTAGTAGTAGGGGAAGATAAAATACAGGAGGGTGAGAATCTTAGTAAAAAAGTATTTACTGGCAAGCTTGTTCAACCCTTTGAAACTGTAAGAAAAGACAAATATGGGAACCGTATCCATGTAATATTAGCAGCATCACCTATTATGGTTGAGAAAAAAATGACTGGAATAGTTATAGTATATACTGATATTACCAGTCAGAAAAAACATGAGGAAGAATTAGAAAAATCTCTTAAAGAAAAAGATATTTTGCTCAAAGAAATTCATCACAGAGTTAAGAATAATTTATCTGTAATATCTGCTCTGCTGAATCTCCAATCCAGTTATCTGGAAGATAAGAAAGCGAAAGAAATGTTTCAGGACAGCAGAAACCGTGTATTAACCATGATGAGTATACATGAAAAATTATATAAATCTGAAGATATTACAAAAGTGGATTTTGAAAGTTACTTAGAAAGTACAGTTAATAATTTATTTAAAATATATGGAATTAATTGGGATGATATTAGTTATAAAGTGGATGTTAAAAATGTATCCCTGTCAATAGAAAAAGCTATACCCTGCGGATTAATAATAAATGAACTGGTAACAAATTCTCTAAAATATGCTTTTAATGAAATGGAAGACCAAAAAGGAATCATTGAAATAATAATGCATAAATCTAATGGTAAACATATTGAATTAGTAATAAGAGACAATGGTAAGGGATTACCGGATAATATTAACCTGCAGGAAACTGAATCTCTTGGTCTTAAACTGGTTGACATCCTGTCAAAACGTCAGTTAGAAGGAGAACTGAACATTAATGGCGGGGAAGGCACAGAATTTAAAATTAAATTTCCGGTAGATAAATAAAATAAACTAAGTTATTTAGTAAATAATCCCGACCCTTATCATCATTTTTTTCTTATTAGTCATCACATTTATATATTTATAATCTTAACAAAAATTATTTAACCTAACTTATTATTTTCTATGATGTGATTTCAGCATATCATCATAAGAATATAATTATTCTGACAAATTTGAACAAATTCGGTTTCAAATCAATTGCAAAATAAAATTATTTTTTGTATCTTTTTTTTAAATTCTTCATTCAAAAAGGAAAATAAATGAGTAAATCAAAAGTTGCAATTTTAAAAACCACTCCAAACACAATATTAAAAGATTATCACAGATTAATGAATCTGGCTGACTATCAAGGCACCATTAAGAAAGAAAAAGATACAGCCCTGAAAATAAATATAAGCTGGCATTTTTTTTATCCTGGCAGTTCAACTACCCCCTGGCAGCTGGACGGTGTTATCCGTTCTATGAAGAAAGACGGTTTTGATCCTCAACTGATTCATGCCTGTCATAACAAAACCGTAGTTATCGATGCCCATCTGGGTGAAAGAGAAAATAAACAGATCAATGTAATAAATGCTCATGGTTTGAGAAATATCCATCTCTATGAAAGTGAAGAGTGGATCCATATCAGAGAAGCAGTAGGGGATTTAGCAAATAAATTTCTAGCTCTCAATGATGTATACAAAAAAGGCTTTATGATCCCGAAACGATTCATCGATGAAAACATTATTCATCTTCCCACTGTAAAAACTCATATTTTCACTACAACGACCGGTGCTTTGAAAAACGCTTTCGGAGGTCTTTTAAACGAAAAACGTCACTGGACTCATCCGGTTATTCACGAAACTCTGGTTGATCTGCTTATGATCCAGAAAAAAATACATTCCGGTGTTTTTGCCATTATGGACGGCACCTTTGCAGGTGATGGTCCAGGTCCCCGGTGTATGATGCCTTATATTAAAAATGTCATTCTGGCTTCTTCGGATCAGGTAGCTATTGATGCTGTAGCTGCTCATCTTATGGGATTTGATCCTATGAAAGATATTAAATTTATACGGCTTGCTCATGAAATGGGACTGGGAAAAGGAAGAATAGATGAAATCGAAATTGTCGGAGACAAAGATACAATTAATCATCCCTGGAATTTTGTCGGTCCATTTAAAAAAATGACTTTTGCAAGTAAAATGCAGCACAGAATTTACTGGGGGCCTCTTAAAAAACCCCTGGAATGGAGCTTGAAAACTTTTCTTGCCCCCTGGTCATATATCGCAAGCGTCATGTATCATGATCTCTTCTGGTATCCGTTTCATGTAAGACGGGTCAAAAAAATATTATCCAGTCTCTGGGGACGACTCTTTCAGAACTGGGATCAGGTGGCTCTTCCTCCTGATGATCTTGAAACTCCAGGCTGGAAAAATGTGGGTAAAAAAGCTGTAAAATTAAGCCGAGGGAGTTTTAAAACTATGCTCAAGGCCATCAGACTAATAGGAACAGCAGTTAAGGAAGCTCCTGAATTTGCTGCCAAAAAAAGACGGAAAAAATAATTAAATAAAATTTTATAATTCTGAAATAATTTTACTGAAAAAAATATAATAAATGTAAACATTATTAAAAAGGAGTAAATATGCGAAAAAAATTCAATATTGCAGCTCTTTTGTTTTCTGTGATACTGTACTCATCGTTTGTGAGTGCAGATGATCAGACTATTAAACAACTAATTAAAAATTCTCCTGGTAAAAAAAAATATCCCCATTCTCATACATTGGTATTACTTGACAGCACATCAGTCAAAGTAATGGATACAGGATTAAGTTACTATACCAATCACACTCTCACTAAAGTATTAACTCCGCAGGGAGCTCTTCAGCTTCTGGTTCAGAACTTTGGATATGACCCTTTAACCGCTTATGTTGAAGTAAAAAAAATCCGTATTTTCCGAACCGATGGCAGTATTGAACAGATCCCTCTGGAAGATATTATGGATCATACTGCTCCGGCCCGGGCTATATACTGGGGAGCACGTGAAAAAATGGTTCCAGTGGGACGACTTGAAGCTGGGGATGTATTAGAATGTGTAACCTTTAAAAAAGGTTTTACCTATGCCCTACTTTATTCCAGTGAAGGTAACTTTTTTTCCTGTAGTGCTGGAATTCAGGTATCTAAATCAGAAGATGAGAAATATATTCCTCCTATGAGAGGTCATTTTTATGATATTGTCCCTTTTTGGTCTTCAACTCCTGTTCTGCTAAAGAGCTATACAGTTTCACTTCCCCAGGATAAGCCCATTCAATACCGTGTATATAACGGAGAATTAACCTCCTGGATAAAATTCCAGGATAAAAGAACTCTGTATCACTGGCATACAACTGATATCCCTGCTTTTAAAAGAGAACCCAATATGGTTGCTCCGTCCGATGTTGCACCTAAACTGCTCCTCTCTACTGCTCCGGACTGGGAAGCAAAGTCCAGATGGTTTTATGGAGTTAATGAAGATTACGGAAGCTTTGAGGTCACACCTGAAGTTCAAGAAAAAGTCGACCAGTTAATAAAGGACTGTAAAACCGATATGGAAAAGGTGGAAGTGCTTACTCACTGGGTGGCTGAGGAGATTCGTTATTCCGGACTCTCCATGGGGGAGGGTGAAGGATATACACTCCATACAGGAGAGATGACATTCAGGGACAGATGCGGAGTTTGTAAGGATAAGGCCGGTATATTGGTAACCATGCTCAGAGCTGCCGGACTTGAGTCATATGCCGCCATGACCATGGCTGGTTCCCGAATTGACCGAATACCCGCTGATCAGTTTAATCATTCTGTAACAGTCTGGAAAAGAGGTAAGAATGATTATGTTCTGCTTGATCCAACCTGGGTGCCGGGAGTAAGAGAACTCTGGTCCAGTGCGGAGCAACAGCAGCAGTATCTCATGGGCATCCCTGAAGGGGCTGATCTTAAGACTACTCCCATAAGTCCTCCGGAGAATCATTATTTCCGGGTAAAAGGTGAATCAAAACTGGATAAAAACAGTACTCTTTCAGGTTGGGTAAAAATCACTGCTGAAGGTCAGTCTGACGCCAGTATTCGTCGCTCACTACGTGGCAGAGTATGGTATCAAAGACATTTCATTGAACAGGCATTACATCAACTTTCTCCCAAAGTAGAGATAATTTCACTGGAATATAATGATCCCTACAATCTATCTCATCCCATGGAGATTACTATAGAATACCGCATCCCGGAATATGGAGCTATCACGGAACATAACATGATTTTCACTCCTTTAGTAGCTAAACATTTATTTTCAGGATGGACTAACAGTTATCTTCATATGAATTTACAGCCTGAAGAACGAAAATACGGTTTCAGGACCAGATGTACAAAACTGGTTGACTTCCAGGAAACAGTGAAAATACCCTCCGGATATAAAATAAGTTATACTCCGGAATTTGATCCGGTACAGGGCACTGCCGCAGATTTTACCTGCAGTTACAAGAAAAAGGGAAGAAAATTAATCTTTAATCAAACTCTGAGTCTTAAAAAAAGAATCTATGAAGCTCAGGAATGGCCTCATTTTCGAGAAGCTGTAAGTTCTGTTAAAAAAGTGATGGATGCACCGGTAATCTTAGAAAAATAATGAACTTATAAATATTAATAATAAAGAGGATATTATGTATAAAAAGAAATTTTCAACTGTCTGTTTATTAATTATCTTTTTAATAAATTTTCCGGTTTTTTCACAGGAATTGCACAGTGATGCAGTTTTCCAAAAAATCACTACTACCTATACTCTGCATGAAGACGGAACTGTACGAGCTGACTTCTATCAACAAATCAAACTTTTAACCACTCAGGCTGTAAGCCGTCTTTATGGAGAAAGTTCCATCTTCTATAATCCTGAATTTCAAAAACTTACCATTGACAAATCAGAAACTACTATGGCTGACGGAACTGTTGTTCCCACACCAGAGAACGGATACAATGAGGTGCTACCCCGGGCTGTACACCACGCTCCCGGATATGCATTTTTAAGGGAAATGGTGGTTTCACACACTGGTCTGGAACGGGGAGCTGTTATTGAATTGCAATATCATATTGATACAGATGCCGACTTTTTACCCTGGCTTATGGCTGAGGAGATCTTCAGAAAGGATTCACCGGTAAAAAGCTATACTGTAACAGTAAGAATTCCTCAAGAAAAAACATTGCACTATAATCTCCTGAATCATGATTTATATCCGGACATTAAAAATGAAAATGGCTTTTCCATCTTTACCTGGAAGCTAAAAGACTGTGATGCTCTTTTACGAGAAGATAATCATCAGGATTTTGCTGAGTTTGCACCAAGACTCCTGTTTTCCACCTGTGACAAATGGGAAACAATTATAAACTATATGAAACAATCGCTACAATCAAAATATACCCTGTCCGAAACATCAACACCTGTTCTGCTTCAGGATATCCCCAGCTTGAATTCAGACGATCGTATACTGGCTCTGCAAAACAACATTGCACAAAATATCAGTAATACAGATCTTGATCTCTCTCTTCTGGGATACAGAGCGGCCTCTGCAGAAAAAACATTTCAAAGAAATCACGGAACCGTACTTGATAAGGCAATTCTTTTAAAATTCCTCCTTTCATCTCAGGAAATCAATGCAGATATTGCATTAGTATCACACTACGAACAGTTCTGCAAGCAAGTGCCATCTCTTAATCAATTCAGCCGGGTCAGAGTAATAGCCTCAACTGCTGATAATGATTATTTTATTCTGGATCCTTACCAAACTCAGACTTCCAGGGGACAGATTGAACTTGCTGGTAAGACTTTGTTAGGATTAGGAGATGAGGACCGAAAACTCATGAAGGTAAAAAAATTGAATATTAGAGACAACCATACTGAAATTTCAGGTATTCTTTCATTGGATAAAAATTTATGCCTAAAAGGCGATATTACTCTGTCAATCAGCGGAGCCTTCTATCCTTACTACACTTTATTGGATAATGACAAGGGGTTTTTATCAAGAGTTATTAATTCAATCCTACCTGGTTCTAACATTGATGAGTTTTCAATCGTATATAAAAATGAGGATAAAGCTGAATTTAAATTATCCATTAACAATAAAAATGCATTCGCTAAAATAGGTGATTCTTCTTTACATGAATCTTTCAGTCTTAATTCTGTTCTGGATAACTGGCGTATTTCATCCTCCTACTTCAACCGCACGACACCTCTTGAATTACCTGCCCCTGCTAATGAACATATTCTTCTGGTATTAAATATTCCTGAAAATATTACCCTCTCTTCTCAGGAAAAAAATCATGACTACTCTTGTGATAAAGGACACATAATGTACCGGATAATACAAAAAAACAATAAAATAATTATGGAAAGACAGGTCACGGTTAAAGATAAAGTGATACAGCCCTCTGAATATTCTGATTTCCGCACACTCCTGGTCAATCTGGAAGCTGAAGATCATCGATCGTTTGTGATTGAGGTTGAATAAATAAAAAATGGATTTTAGTATTCTTTATATGGATTCTTTATGAACTCAATAGTTATTTTGTATTAATTAGAAATTTTAATTTTTATTTGATTAATTGACAAAATTTTATTAAATTTAGTCAATTAATTGACTAAATTAATATAAATAAGTTAATGTATATACCACAAATACAAATTAAAAATGTTAAACAATTTCTTTCACCGGGTAAAGTAGTGGTTATTTATGGAGCCCGACGTACAGGTAAAACTACTCTGTTACATAAATTCTTAGAAGAATTTAAAGATAATTATCCCCACATGAGGGATAAGATATTATTTGTTAATGGAGATGATATCATTGTTCGGGATTATCTGGAAAGTCAGTCAGTACAGAAACTAAAGGAATTTGTTGGAGGAAATAATTTATTGATAATTGATGAAGCACAATATATACATCAGATTGGATTGAACCTTAAACTGATTGTCGATAATATTCCTGATATCCAAATAATTGCTACAGGATCATCCTCTTTTGAATTAGCTCAGGATATTGGTGAACCATTAACGGGAAGAAAATATGTTGTAAAACTTTTTCCTCTGGCTCAAATGGAATTATCAAAAATTGAGAAGTCTCATGAAACAATTGCTAAACTGGAAAATAGACTTATATACGGATCATATCCTGAAGTAATTACTCTGGGAAATAAACTTAAACAAGAAGAATATTTAAATGAGCTGGTTAATGCATATTTATTTAAGGATATCCTAGCTTTAGAGGGAATCAGACATTCAGATAAGCTTTTAAGATTACTTCAATTACTTGCATTTCAAATTGGTCAGGAAGTATCATTAAATGAACTAGGTGGTCAGTTAGAAATGAGTAAAAATACTGTTGAAAGATACTTGGATCTTTTGGAAAAGGTTTTTGTTATTTACCATTTAAATGGATTCAGCCGTAATTTACGTAAAGAAATATCAAAAACAAAGCGTTACTTTTTCTTTGATAATGGAATACGAAATTCTCTGATAAGAAATTTTAATCCTCTGAAAATTCGTGATGATCAAGGACAAATATGGGAAAACTATATAATCACTGAGAGAATTAAAAGACAGGAATATAAACATGAATTTACTAATTTTTATTTTTGGAGAACCTATAACCAACAAGAAATCGATTTAGTTGAAGAACGTGGCGGAAAGATATATGGATATGAAATCAAATGGCAAAAAAAACAAATTAAAGTTCCAACTGAATGGCAAAAAGCTTATTCTGAAGCCTCATTTAACGTTATTAATCAAGAAAACTATTTGGATTTTATTTTATAAAGTGTTTTCAAATGAAACCCTTCATACTTTTTATGTTATCAATTTTAATAACAGGATGTGCTTCCACTATTGGTTTTCCTCAAAAATCCGGAGTGTTTACAAGAGAAGCAACCCTAAAGACCGGTTACAAAATAAGATATACCATTTCTATACCGGAATCATTTTGTAGAGATAAAGAAATGCCTCTTATATTGGCTCTGCATTACGGTGGTGAAGTGACACCTTTTTACGCAAAGGAATATCTGAACATCCTGGTCAAACCTGCCCTGAAAGATCTTGAAGCTATAATCGTAGCACCTGATTGTCCCGGCAAAGACTGGTCAAATCCGGAAAGCGAAAAAGCAGTTATGGAATTACTGAACAGTATTTTAACAGAATATCAAATTGACCAAAAGAGAATACTTATTACCGGATACAGTATGGGAGGAATCGGTACCTGGTACCTGGCTTCCAGGCATCCTGAAATATTTTCAGCTGCCGTTCCAATGTCAGCTATTCCGGATCTGAATGAAACTCCGGTAGTAAAAGACCTGCCTTTCTTTGTCATTCACAGCCGAAATGATGAATTATTATCTATTGATTTACTGAAAAAATTTATACAAATGTATAAATCAAAAGGGGGTATAATCAAATTTTCAGAAATCGATCGAATCGGTCACTATGATACCTATCACTTTATAAAACCCCTGAAAGAAGCAGTACCCTGGATTCAAAAGATGTGGATTGACAGCCATTAATCAACACTACTCATCCGGATTGGAAAGAATTCCCATAAATAACAGATTATCCGCAACATGATCCCGGATCACATAGATGAAAGGACGATTAAGTATCATTGTATTTCCAATAGCTGTTTCCCTGAACTCTACTGCAGTCACTGCAGCAGCTTCTGTTCCCACCTCATCAACCTGGATAAACGTTTTATGGATTACTCTGCTTATAAAAATATCGCGATTTTCAGTTATTTTAGAAAAATCTGCAGATCCTGAAAATGCTATTCCCATTCCCAGTGCAGTCAGTACATCTTTAAGTTCTATTTCATAGGAAATCTCAAATTTAGGCATCTGAAGATCCACTTCCTGTTCAGAGAAACTGTCCATCCACACTGCCCAGTTTTCCGGAGTAAACTGAGCAATTAAATTTTTTATCCCTTTGTCTTCATCTGGTAAGAATATGGTCATACTGAAATGCCCGTCTCCATAAGGCAGATCAATGGCTTTAAACGATTCGGTGGTAAAAAAACCAGTAGTTATTTTCTGGCTCATCATTTCACAGGTAACAGTACTGCGGTCAGCACAGGTGAAATCTGACTCATACGTATCGTCAGGATCATACTGGTAAGTCCAGTCACCTTTAAAATAAAGTGCATTGATCAGATAGAGCACTGCATCAGGCGGAATAAATTCCAATATCTTCTCAATTTTTCCCTGAGTATTGTCTTTTACCCAGTTATTAATTATATCAACTGCATTCGGATCGCTGAAGTCGAGTTTTTCTATCTCAGCTTCAAAATACTCTCTGAGTATATCAAGATAGCTCTCCAGAATCTGAAAATCTACCCTTGGCCAGGCAGAATTTGCAATGTCAAAATCAACCTTGGGATCAAGTGCAGTTAAAAGGTGGATAAGACTTTGATAGGTTTCATTTATTTCCTGTTCAGACATATTTTCATACTCCAGAGTCTGATGCAGGGCCTCTTGAGTGCTACCCGCTGCTCCATTATAGGCCATCCCCAAAGCAAAGGATATACTCAAAGGAGAAATACACATATTGGAATCTGCATCAGTCTCAGCAATCTCCTGAAAAATTTTAAATCCAAATGAATTAACTGAACCAGACATCTTCTTTTCCAGAGACGTTGCAGGCCTGTAATTGCTGTTTTGCGGACAGACAGAAAGATCCCGGTTACAGCCGGAACTGATAATTATGAAAACTGAAAATAATATTAAAATCTTTTTCATTATTATATTTTCCCTTTTAAATATTTGCTATAAAATCATACGTATTAAACTTTTTTCTTTTACAAGATAA
>Ga0180433_10006324_pt1 | contig 15585 bp, 13 predicted proteins | sample SS_ome_8_FD_132980 | JGI IMG/M metagenome (GOLD analysis project Ga0180433, IMG submission 132980) | Hypersaline lake sediment archaeal communities from the Salton Sea, California, USA - SS_1_D_1 metaG | ecosystem: Environmental > Aquatic > Non-marine Saline and Alkaline > Hypersaline >... | reverse complement strand
CTGTGTACAATGATGAAGATCTTGGTGAAACCGAGAAGGGTAAAAAGGGTGTTTATCTCACCGGGGAGATTGAACAGCACGAAGTATCCATTCTGTGACGATATCTTCTTCTGAAGATAGAGCATGAGGCCGATTCCGTTTGAGCTGATGTATTCGAGTTGTGATGCATTAAACAGGATGAAGAGCTTATCCTTCTCGAGAAGTTTGTTGATATATTCCTCAAACGCCAGGCTCGTCTCACTGTTGAGCGGTCCCTTGACCTCGACAACGGTAACGCTCCCTTCAAGTGCTTCGGTGTGATCTATGAAGAACATTTCACTCCCCCTTTCTTCTTACGGGAATGGGATCCTTTATTATTCTGTGGGCATCGAGGGGAGTGATCTCCCCGTTTGTTTCCCCTTCCGGATAGTCCCGCATTCCCGCTTCACGAATGACGCTGTCGTCGGGTTGCCAATCGGTCAGGGTATCTGTTCCCGCGAATATGATGTCGTTCCCGCTCCCGAGTTCCTGTATGATAAAGGAATCACCGGGAAGTTCGCTCAGCTCTCCTTCGGCAGAAGGGGCGAGTGCCGGTTCTGCGCTCAGTCGCGAGATGCTACGATATCGCACGGTATCAATCACGGAGATGAAGAGTGCTATTATGAGAGCAGCAAGAACAAGGATGATAAAGAGTTTTATGCTCTCCTCGAAGGTTGATATGATATCGGCATATACCCTGTTCTTGCTGATAATAAAGGTGACTGTTCCGATGGGCTTATTCTTGACGAACACTGCTCTCGTGACAAGCCATCCGTTAATTTCTATTTTTGATGAGATGAATTCTTTAAGGAGCTTTTTCTGATACGTATCAAATGGTATAGTGTTTTCGATAATATGGTAATCGATGAAATATGTTTCGTTCGAACGGGTGCGGAGGGGCTTCAGAATGAGGTCAAGATTGTAGGTGATCTCGTCGTTCGCGATATTCCCCTTGAGTTTTTCGGTGATCGCTTTCTGGGAATGAACGATTATACGTCCGTCTGCGAGCACAAAAAAGGCTTCATCAATGGCATTCTCCCGGATCTTGTCAGAGAAGAGTGTTTCCAACTTCACGAAATCCCTTTCTGGAAAGCTCAGTTCGGCAACTCGTGCGAAAGCTTCAGCCAGGGGTATTGAATAATTTCGAATATGTGCTTCCGCTTCGGTTACCCGTTCTTTCGTTTCCGTATATATGTAGAGGGATGATATGGCGACTGCAAGCAGCACAAGAATAATGAGAAGCGCGATGAAAATCCCGATGGGGAATGGATTTTTTTTTCGAGTTTGACCCATAGTGCTTTTTTTGTGCGATGATTTTACCTGTGCGACTTGTCATCTGCAGACGCCGGATTTCTTTCCCGGCTTGCACGGTGACGGGGATTCCTGGAATCTCAGATCTACTTACAATATATATAGATTATCGGAACAAGTGAAAAATTTTTCCAGAGAATATTTCTCACGGAAGGGACGAGGCACTCTCGCGTGGTGCATCGACGGATTTGAACATCCGTGCAATGTCTCCGTATAGAGCAATAGGGGCACCTCTAAGAACCGGTATTTACCTTGATCCACACACTGCAGATACTGGTTTTATCGGAAATTGAGCCCGCATCGTCACGATGTTTCGCATGCCAGTGTGCACTATGCTCGTTGCAAAGCCGGCAGGGAGGGCGTCATATTAATAATTTTTAGAGGTCCCCCTGTATTCATGGCTTCGAGACCAGCGTCTGCGGGGGAAAGCACTGAAGTGATTCACCTGCTCGATGAGCTCCGCAGTGAGATGCAGGGTAAGCGGCCTTCGCGGTTTTTACTCGGGAGAAACCGGGGGCGCCGATATAGGGCTTCCGTTTCAGCCCTTTACGGGTGGAACATTGTGTGCAGTGCGTTTCGACTTGACTTCTCTAAAAGGGAAGCACAGGATGTGAAAGTGCAGATAAAGGAGATACCATATAGCGCTGCCCTTACGATTGACGATCCTGTTTTCATTGATGTGCGATCTCCGGGAGAGTATGTAAAGGATCATATTCCGGGCTCGTTGAACATCCCGCTCTTTGAGGACAGTGAACGGGAGGAAGTTGGCAGGGTGTATCATCTTCTTGGAAGAGATGAGGCTATTTTTCGTGGAAGCGAATTTGTCGGTAAAAAGCTTGGTGCGATTGTAAATCGATTCAGGGAGTTTAAGGGGAGGGAGATTGTCATCAACTGCTTCAGGGGAGGGATGCGCTCGGCGTCTCTGGTTGCTCTGCTTTCATCACTTGATTTCGATGTCTACAAGTTGAGCAACGGATACAAGGGATATCGGCAATATGTTGTCTCCTCCCTCGATGGACTTGATTCTATGCCGCAGCTGTTTGTTTTGCAAGGGTTAACCGGAACGGGGAAAACGGAGATAATCCGCCGGATTGAAAATGCGATTGACCTTGAAGCGATGGCAGGCCACCGCAGCTCGGTGTTCGGTGGAATCGGTTTACGGCAGAGAACCCAGAAGCTCTTCGAAAGTTTGCTGCTCCATCGAATTAATACCTTGAAAGACGAAGCATTCGCTGTCTGCGAAGGGGAATCGCGGAAAATTGGGAACCTCCACATCCCGAAGTCATTTATGCAGCTCATCAATAGCTCACCTGCTATCCTGATCACCGCATCTCTTGATCGCCGTATCGATATCATTTTACGAGAATACACCGGTGACATCGATACTCGGGAGATTATTCCCATTGTTAGGTCACTGGAATCGAGAATTGGGAAGGATACCGTTCATCAGCTCGTTGAGCTCCTTCGAGAGGGTGAGCTGGCAGCCTTCACCGGGATACTGCTCAAAAAGTATTATGATCCCCTCTATGAGCACACGATTAAGAAAATGAGCTTTATTGCGGTGATTGATAATACTGAAACGGAGCATGCCTGCGAGGAGGTGAAACGGACAGTCCTTGATTATATTGCATCCAGACGGTGAAACAACCGACCCCACCGGAAGGGTGGGGTCGGTAATCGTTGCAATTACTCAAACTCGTTGAAATAAACGTTTATAATGAGAGATATCTCGCCGCTTGAGGCTGAAAGGCCTTCCTTTTCAAGCTGCTTTTTAATCTCATCGCCGGTTATTTTCGGATTCTGTTTCTTCATGGCTACTATTCGCTTTATGACACTCCCCTTAATGAGATTAAAACCGCCGAAGATACCTTTATTGTGAAGCATGATAACTCCGTATCGCAGCTTCTCGAACTCTTCAATTTTCTCAAGGAAGTACTCGGGATCGCGCTTTCGTATATAGGCAAGAGGATCTTTAATCGCCTCGATGATTTTTTTGCAAATGGCCTCTTCGGTGTTCCACATCCCTTTGATTCGGACGAAGAGATCGTTCTTGGTGATCCTGAAATTATATTCCAGCACATCCCGATAGATGAAGAACATACCAGCCGGGAGATAGGGGATGATATCTGTTCCGGAACAGTTGAAGGTGCTGGGGAGTATCGCTATCTCTATTCTGTCCCGGTAGACAACGAACTTAATGGAAGAAATTTTCATGGTCTTCCAGCTGTAAAAGTCGCTCTTGAGTTTGATAATGAGCTCTGCGGTTGTATCGCTCAGTTCGCTATAGATCACCGTGAAAGCATTACCCTCGCTGTCCTTGAGCGAAGCGGTAATCACATTATCATCCTTTTTGGTTTCAATAACCGTAATGTTCTCACTCTTCCAGTCAAAGGCATGAAGGCTGGCTGCGAAGGACATTATGAGAAATACCAGTACAATCCTTTTCATACTCACTCCTTGGCAATTTTCTCTAAGAGTATCTTGTCAAATGGTTCAATTTCTTTGATCCCTTTGAGCGTAACAACCTTTGCTCTGATTCCCTCCTCGCCGAAGAAGAATGATATCTTACCTATATATTCGTCATCAGCTCGGAATACCAGCGCCGTATCGCCTTCCTTTATGGTGTGTATCTTGTTGATGTAGACGCCAATGTTGTTCGGATTTCGCGGATCAATAATATACCCGCTTTCAGGGCTTGTTTTCGTTAGATGGTCAAAGGCGAATTGATAGTTTTTGAGGAGACTATTCCGCTTATGCAGGGTTTTGGCGAGTGTCGACCAGAGCCCTTCATATTGGTTGATTGATGAGAGAGACATGTTCTCAATATGCCGGAGCGCCGGCTTTACCGAGTTGATATACGGGACTTTTCGGAGCCTCTCGGTGAGAAGCAATTGGTTTTTCGTCTTCTTTTGCAGGGCATTAAGATTTGACTTTGACACTATCTTTTCTTCTGAGAGCACGGGGTGATATTCGCTGTACTCGGGTTCATCCTTAACACCCCTGTCCAGACCTGATCGGAGTATTCTCTGCAGCGTTGAGGAGGTAAAATAGGGATTGTATCTGGTGGTGAGCTCTTGCCGCTGCTCTTCCATCTTCAGTTGGTGTAATTTCATGTGGTTGTTGACAATTTCCTCAGCTTTTCGGATATTTTCGCGCATCCTGAGATCGTAGCTATCAATCTCTTTCTGCTTGGTCGCTATTTCTCGATTCTTCTGACGTATAAGGTTATTATACTTCGCACGAATGCTGCTTCGCTCCCGGTCGGTTGTAGCGCTTCTGAGCTCATTGTCCAATCCTATCCTGATCTCTTCCAGTTCCTTCTTGGCCTGCTCCAATTCATGTTGATTGCGCTTTGCCGTATCAAAGAGCTCCTTAAGCTTCAGATCCTCGAATTCCGTAACTGTTATCTCTTTCTTGCGATACTGTTGCTGAACATAATGTGTTATCAGGACCGTGATTAGAATTAATATCCCCAGAAAAGCAACAACGACGAGCTTGAAACCGGTTGTTTTGCTCTTTTTTGTCTTTGCGAATTCATCGCGCAGAGAATAGATTGCCACTCTCCCCTCGGCGTCCTGAAACTCAGACGGAAGGAAGATCTCCTTGCTCTTGTCAATGATGTCTTTTACTTCGTTTTCATTTCCCATATGCCGTTCCAGCCTCTCGGACATTTAGCGTCTTTCGTTCTTTCTACGAATACATCTGCCAGAGGAAGATTGCACTTTTTAAAAAGCGAATGTGCCTTCTTCCAGTTCCCATCGTAATAGAGCTCGAGCCCCTCGGAGAAGCTCTTGACCTGCTTATTCACGTCTTTGCCGAAATACTTGTCGATGATGGGCCAGTAGATCCTCTTCCCGGTGGTTTTCCCCTTGACCTGCACGGTGTCGATCTCAAGAAAATGTATGTCGTGATTCTCGACATTTGCATCGACATCCTGTGCGATGTACTCGGAGCAGACAATGGGAACCTTGTATATTCTGGTAAGCCCCTCGAGTCGGGATGCGGAATTGACATTATCGCCAATAACCGTATTGGTCATCCGTGCGTAAGAGCCGATATTGCCGTAGAAGACACTCCCGCCGTCGATACCAACACCGATCTCGAGAAGAACCGCTTTGTAGATTTTCTTTTCAACCGCTGTGAGTGCGCCCTTCTTCTTCTTTTCAATTTCCTCCTTCTTCTTCTTCATCTCGACGCGGAGCGATTTCGCAACCTGCTGGAGCTTGTATGCGGAGAGAACCGCTTGATAAGATTTATTCTCCACTGTATCATCGAGCGCGCCGTATACTGCGAGGAGGGCGTCACCGATGATGGAGCCGATGACGCCATCGTGTTCCATTATCTCCTGTATTGCTCTCGTGTAGTGAAGGTTCAGGAGTTTGATGATATCGGAACCGAGCGTCTCCGTGATGAAGGTAAAGCTCTTTATATCGGTGAAGAGGATTGCGAGATCACGCTCGGAACCCTCAAGTCGGACCTCCCGTTCGCGATATGCCTGTAGAGCGATATCCTTGTTAACGAATTTCCGGAAGATGCTTACCAGGTTGTCAATGGTGCTCGCGAGGGAGTTGAACGCGACCCCGAGGTAGGTAATATCGTCATTGGGAGCGTTTTTCAATTCGACGACGCTGAGCTGCTGCGAGTCAACCATCTTCATGATCTCATTAGTGATAATGCTTATAAATCTGAGGATGTAACGCAGCAGGAAGATGCCCACAATTGCACTGGTGATAGTAATGAGAATAATGATGATGCTGATATTCCAGAAAATCCTTCTCGATTCCTTATAGAATTCGTTGAATTCTTCGGCGCGAACAATGAAGATATCCCACTTTTCGTTGTATTTATAGTACCCGAAGTATTCCTCATCGTTGAAGTAGAAAGAGGTAAATCCCTCTTCGATATCCTTTTTCCGGGTGTCATTCATCAGTTCGAGCACTTTTTTGTCAGCGAATCGATCCTGCTTCCTCACGTTGGAAGACTGGAAGAGGAATTCCCCATCCGGTTTAATCCCCAAGAGCACGGACTTTTTTTTGGTAAACTCCTTCAAGCCCTTGCTCTCGATTGCTTTAACGGATTCATCCAGGTTTTCAGTGTATTGGTAGATTTCGAACTGATTATCGCAGAAGGTATAGGCATCCTTGAGATCTTTTGCGAGCAGTTGCTTCATCAGCGAGATGTGCTCGCTCCGGTTGAATATCAGGTTGATATAGTTCGAAGAGAAGTTGGAGACCAGGATAAAGAGGGTGAAGATGATGATGATCTTTACAGTTACCGGGAAAACACGCGTATTGTCAATTTTCTTGCCAAATAGAGAATCTAGAATCTTTCCCATAGTTATGGGGCCTCGTTACCTTAGAATGGAGTTGCGTATCGAAAGCTCTCCTCCTCCTTATGCACACATGCGGCTCTCAGGCATATATGTGGTACGTGCCTCTGGTAAATGTGGAACTCTCTTTCTTTTACCAGCTTCTGGTGCATGAAGGGGGAACAGTTATAATAGTTGATGAAGAGTGTAATGAGGCTAAAAAAATTTCAATAACATTTTGTTTTTTTTTGATTAATTTATAAATGCTTTAAAAAAGCGCATCTTGACAGGATGTGCGAGGAAAGCTGGCCAAGGGGACATCAGATTAATAGTTTTTAGAAGTCCCCTTAATTGCACTATGGCAATAAAAACGCATTATAATGCATAGATGATGATAGCCGGTATCATGCATGGAGGGATTTCTTCAGTAATCCTCTAATACCAGTACATGACTTTCTTGCGTATGTGATGTTCCGTGCGTCTCGTAATATTTCGACATACCGTTCTCCGGTGATGATTGTCAGTTCGTTTAGGATATTTTTAGAAAATTATACTTTACATTATTGACATTTAAGGTGCGATAATATATTTTTTTATGAAAAGGGGTTGATGAGAAACCTTTCACGTGTATCAATAAGGAACTCGGAAACCTTCACTAAAATTCGGTAAATCCACCTTCTTTATCATTGATTGAGGGGGAAACACTTTTCCAATTTATGAAAGAGCAAAAAAGGGAATAAAAAAGGAGATAGCAATGAAGAGAGTATCAACGTTTTTCGTAATAGCAGCATTTATAGTAATGGGATGTGCTGGCACCGAGTATAGGGATGTATCCAAGGATGAAGGATCAATGGAGTGGGGTCCCAAAGAGGTTAAAGATACGGTTGCGGTTATGGTTACCTCCATGTACCAATTTCTAAAGGAGGATTGGAAAAAACCTGCCTTTATCGAGGTAAAGAAGTTCAGGAACAAGACCTCGGAGCATATCGATACCAAGATGGTCAGTGATGAGCTTTCCACAAACCTCATTAAGAAGCGCATACGGTTCATCGATCGCTCTCTTACGCAGGATGCTATCAAAGAGATGGAGATGGGTATGACCGGTCTCATAGACCCGGAAAGCGCCATTTCGCCGGGAAATCTAAAATCGCCTAATTTCTATCTTACCGGTGATATTCGGGATAACGTGCGAACAGTGGGTGGCAAGCGGCTACAGTATCTCGTTGTTACTCTGAAGCTGGTGCGGTTGGGTACCGGCATCACTGAATGGCAGGAGCAGAAGCAATTTCTCAAGGCGACCAGTAAAACGAAGATGGGCTGGTAGTGATATATACTATCCGAACCTAATATCGTTACCTCTCCCCGCATGCAGCGGGGAGAGCGTTTACATTTTTTTAAAAAAGAAAAAGGGGCATTTATGAAGAAGAGGTTTGAGCTACCAATAGTTCTCTCGGTGTTGATGGCTTTTACCATTGCCTGTGCTTCAGCAAATTACAATAAGGTAATGAAAGAGCCGGAGGATCTGTTCTATAAGGGGCAATATAAAGAAGCCTCGCGAATGCTGATCCCTTATGTGAACGAGATAGGGAGCAGAGACAGGCTCCTCTTTCTGATGGAGGCGGGTCTGATGCTTCAGGCTGCCGGTGATTTTGAAAACAGCACTAAAGTGCTTCTCGAGGCGGGTGAACTCGCCGATGAGATCACAACCAGTGTGAGCAAACAGGCAGCATCGCTCTTTCTCAATGAAACGGTGACCAACTATAAGGGTGAGGACTTCGAGCGAGTGCTCGTTCACATGTACCTGGGAATCAATTATCTTTTCATGAATCAGCCGGAGGAGGCCCGTGTTGAGTTCAAGAAGGTCAACGATCTCCTGCGGGACATCAATGTTACTACCGGAAGAGACTACAAGCAGAATATCATGGCAAAGTATCTTACCGCCATAGCTTTTGAGTTAATTGCTGACAAAGAGAATGATGAAAACGATCGTGAGTTTGCTTATGTCGAGTATAAGCAGATATACGAATTGGATCCGCGTCTCGCCATGGTTTATACGGATCTGCAGAGGCTGGCAAAGCAGCTCGATGACAACGAGGACTATGGCAAATGGATCGGGAGGTTCGGGAAGCAGGATAGGCTCCCTGCCAATTACGGCGAGCTGGTTATGATATACCAGGCGGGACGGAGCGCGGTGAAGGTATCCCGGGGCCCCCTTCTCTCCGAATCGTCCATGAAAACGGGAATCAATGTTGCGCTGCGTGGGATGACCATGAAGGCAGGAGTCACCACAACGGCTGTTCTTGCCGCTCTGCGGGTTGCCGAGAATCCGATTCCGCGTTTCCAGCGGCGGAAGAATTTGATAGAATATCTCGTTATTAATGTCAACGGGCGGGATCTTGGTCGCACCTATATGCTTACGGATATTGAGAATACCGCCGTGAAGAATCTTGAGGATGACTACAACCGGCTGGTTACCAAGGTCGCGGCCGGCATTGTGGTAAAAGCAGTTTCTTCGCTTGCTGCAGGGTATGCCGCCAAGAAACTCGCCGAGCAGTTCAAACAGACAAGGCAGTTTGCCGGGCTCATCGGGACCATTGCGGGAACGGGAACCGGTGCTGCACTTTTAGCAAATATCAAGCCAGACCTTCGCTGCTGGCACACCCTTCCGGCAAACCTGCAGTTGAGCAGGCTCTATATCTCGCCCGGTGTATATAATGTCAAGATTAAGTTCATTGACCGATACGGCAGGGTTCAGCGGACTACCGACCATATGATAGAGATAAAGAAGGGGGAAAAGACGTTCTTTAACTTCAGAACACTCTATTAAAGTGGCGTTTCCCAAAATCTGGTACTACCGTGGGGCTGTCAGGTGTAATTCCGGCAGCCCCTTTTAATTAATATTTATAGCAATAAAATCATTGAATTTTTCCACCCTCTGTTTCCAGATGTACCCAGATTGTCGGTATACTCGAAAAGCAGTTATTTCATGAAATCCAAGTCTGAAGACAAAAAGACAGAAGAGCATCAAATTACTCGTGTGCAGGATAACAAGAGCACCTTCGAATCACTGAGATTTCCTGTCTGCATCATCGGTAAACGAGGAGAGCTCATTTATAGCAACAGTGAGTTTCGGAGACTTTTCAACACCGATGATGACGTTGTCTCTCTCGATTGGTCCCACCCCTTCTCTCCGGAGTATCGGAGGAGAATTGCGATTGCCTATACCAGCGCGCTTAAGGGCCAGGAGCGTCACTGCTTTGCGGTTATGAGATCTTCAGAAGGGGTGAAGATACCAATTGAGATATATCTCTTCCCCCTTTTCGATAACAATCACGTTTCTTCAATCCTGGTGTTTTTGAAAGTGGTTGAAGAGAGGATGTTCTCCTTTGACAGAAATGCTTTGAGCCTGTACGATGGAGAAGAGAATGGGGGTGATTCCAACATCTTTGAATTTTCGCCATTTCCGATCGTTCGTCTGGATCACGCAGGTGAAATAATTAAAGCGAGTTCCTCAATTGGTGGTCTCCTCGGATACGGTGCAGATGAGATAAAGAAAAAAAGGAGCCTTCTCTTCAAATCTGTTTCACGCTATGATTTCAGCAGACTGAGAAAATCGATAATGAGCGTCTGGGATGGTACGGTCTCCTTCAAGCGCATCGGGGAGGTGAGAATCTCTACAAAGGAGAATGAAATTAACTGGGTAAATGTCATACTGTATCCTGTTGTGAAGGAAAACAGGGTGACAGCAGTAGAGCTCATCATTGAAGATATCACAAAGATAAAGAGGCTGGAGAACAGACTCAGCTACATGAACAGGTTGCAGATTATTGGCGATCTGGCCAAAGGTCTCTTCCATTCTTTTAACAATATCATACACGTTATCCTGAGCAGGACACAGCTCCTCCTCCAGTTAACGGATAGGGAGTCGGTTCTGGAGGGATTGCAGATTATAGAACGCACTGCTATGGAAAGCGTGAAGCAAATACGACGGGTGCAGAATTTTATCCGGGAGGGAGAGCGTACGGAGGTAACCGAAGAAGAGAATATCGTTGAGGTTATCGAGGACGCCATTGAATTTGCAAAACTGCAGTTTAAGGTTGACGAGAAAGAGAAGAGACGGAACATCACGGTTGAGCGGAAGTACTTCGCCCTCCATAATGTGAAAGCGAATTGTCAGGTTTTGCGGGAGATATTCATTTCGATGATTTTCAAGGTTGCTTCCTCTATCCGGCAAAAGGGCATTATCAATGTCATATTGCGTGAGAACAACGGCCTGATACTTTCGGTGGGAGTTGATGGATCATCAAGTGAGCTGCTCGACAGTGATGATGACGCCGCAGGGAACATTCTTCTCTCCGACGTTGATATCAGACGTATCGCAGAGAGAATGAATATCAAGATTATTGAGGAAGAATCACCGAATGCCTATACAATGAAAGCCATTCTCCCGTCAAAGATCGTTATCAAGAAGAAGCGTGATCGGAGCGAACGAGTTGATTATAAGATGAGAAATCTCGATATTATGATCGTCGAGGATGAGCGTGAGTTGCGTGAGATTCTCTATGAGTTGTTCGATCGACTCGGAAACCGCGTATCGGTTTTTGGGGGGAGGGAGGAGGCACTCACCGATTTTCGCAAGGATCGCTGTGATGTGTTCATAACCGATGATGGCCTTTCGGGGATCACCGGATTAGAGCTCCTGGCGCGAATTAAGGAGATTGACGAACATGTGGTGACGGTGCTCCTGACAGGTTGGATTGTTAATGAGCGTGAGGTGTACCGCACGGTTGTGGATCTCTTTGTTCAGAAACCGTTTAAGCTCGAGGATCTCATCAGGGGGATCTCCCGTCTGCTCAAATCGAAAAATGACTGAATGTGCGGCTTCAGAGTATCGATTGCATTCTTTCCAGATCGGTTCGTTTCCCCAGGACGACGAGTACATCATTGCCATCAAGCTTTTCATCGGGTTGCGGATTATATATCATCTCCTCTGATTTCTTTTTTATAGCGACGATGATAATTCCGAAATCCCTTCTGAGATTGCTCTCTTTCAGCGTTTTCCCGATGATATCGGAGCCCTCCCTGATTCGGCATTCCTCCATGACGAGGTTAAGATGCTCATTCATCATGGCAATGTCTATGAAATCGACCACGGTGGGGCGGATGATAATCTGTGCCATTCTTTTGCCGCCTATCAGATAGGGGGAAACCACCCGATTTGCACCGGCTCGCTTCAGCTTGAGCTCGTTTTTTTCGTGGGAGGATCGTGCGAGGACGAACACATCGGGACGTAATCCCTTGGCGGTGAGTGTGATGAAGATGTTATCGGCGTCTGATCGGACAGCAGTGACGATACCCTTTGCCTTCATAATGCCCGCTTTCATGAGCGCTTCCTCGGTTGTTGCGTCCATCGTGAGGTACAGCACCTTGTCACTCTCCAGCTTTTCGATATTTGCCGGATCATTGTCAAGCACAACGAAGGGGATGCGGTGATACTGCAGCTCCTTACAGATAAGGCTTCCGATTCTCCCATAGCCACAAACGATGTAGTGATCCGATAAATCAGTGATCTGCTTTTCCAATTTTCTTCTCCCGAAAACCTTTTGAATCTCACCCTCAATCAGCATTCTGACGATGCTTCCGATGGTATAGGCGCCGTTCGTAATACCGCTGATGATGATGATAATAGTAATAATCCTTCCGGCAGGTGTCAGCGGCTTGAGCTCTGCGAATCCAACGGTGCTTATCGTTATAATGGTCATATAGAATGCATCGAAGATCGACATCCCCTCAATGAAGTAATAACCGCATGTTCCGAATGCCATTGTTGCAAAGAGAAGTGAAAAGGAGATGCGCAGTCTTTTTATATCCATTTCTGATATGGTCCCGGAGCGTAACGATATCCCCCCATGAGACATCGGATGAGATTCCGCGTCCGCATGGAGGGTTTCTCAATACAGCTTATGTATCCTCATCCATTCAATTTTAGGAGAGGCCATGTAAAATTGAAATAATTTTTTTTTCGATTTCCGGATAGATGGTTGACAGACAGTTTACCTCTACTTTGCTGAAATTGGAGAGGACATAGTCAGCCACAGGAGTATCGGAAAGTGGTCGCCCAATGCCAATCCGGATTCGATAAAAATCTGCCGTATTGAGGTGCTGAATAATCGACCGCAATCCGTTGTGTCCCTTATGACCTCCGGAGAACTTCACGCGGAAGTCTCCAAAGGGCAGTTCAATTTCGTCGTGAATGACGATCAAGTGTTCGCTGTCGAGGTGAAAGTGTGTGAGCGCACTCTGAACGGCTCTCCCGCTGTTGTTCATGTACGTTTGGGGAAAGAGGAGCACTGTTTCGATATTTTCGATGATTCCCTTCCCCCACTGCGAAGAAAATCCTTTTCTGTTGATGGAGAGTGCATATGCTTTTGCGAGCAGTTTTCCTACACGGGCGCCAACATTATGCCTGTTCTGTGCATACTTCCTGCCGGGATTGCCAAGACAGGCCACTATTTTCATCTCCATCTCCGGGGAGCAGCTCCTCTCATGAAGAATGTCACTTACCCATGGTGTCGACATGCGGTAGTCATGAGGCGCTCTTCACATAATGATCATTGCGCCATTCGTCAAGATAATTTTGTCTGATGAATGAGAGGTTTTTTGCTCTGTATGATTTGAATGATACTGTTTATTAAAATATGTTGACAATTATACCAGAGAAACTAACCTTGTTTCCGCAAGAAGGAGGAGTGTAAATGCGGGCGGCAAAAATAGTCTCACCGATGAAGTTTGAGGTTGTCACCGAGGAGCTGCCCTCAGTCAATGATGGAGAGGTTCGGGTGAGACTCCTGCGAACGGCAATTTGTGGATCTGATATCCCCTATTTTGCCAGGAGTTTTGATCCTTCATCATACCCCCTGCCATCCGGTTATCCGGGACACGAGTGTCTTGGTGTTGTCGATGAATCGAATGACGAGCGGCTGATGCCCGGCGAGCGGGTTATGTACTATCCGCGATCGCTTGATGGCTACAGGGAGTACCATGTCACCGATGCATCCCGGCTCCAGAAGATCCCCGATGGGGAAGACGTGGATGTGTTGATTATGACACAGCTGCTGGGCGCTGTCGCACACTGCGCTTTTCGAATTGATCGAGCACACAGCAAGACAGTTGTTATTATGGGGCAGGGACCTGTGGGATTGCTCTTCACCGCACTGATGAAGAACTTCGGTGCCAGGGAAATTATCGCGGTTGATCTCTGCGATTATCGATTAACAGTTGCCCAGAAGATGGGTGCGGACTATATCATTAATCCGAAGCGGGATGATCCCATATCCTTTGTTTCAACGGTTACCGGAAACAGCATGGCTGATATCGTCATAGATGCCTATGGGCAGGATTCTGCAGTTATAAACCAGTGTTTTGAGCTCGCCGGCCATAACGGACAGGTTGCATTTTTCGGTATCTGCCTGGAGGAGTCGCCGCGGCTGAATTTCAATACCTTTTTCCGGAAAGAATTGAGGATGATAGCTTCCGTGGGTCCCGATCTCGAGATTGATTATCCCTATGCGCTGGACATGATTCTGCAGGGGGCGGTCGATGTGAAACCGATAGTAACGCATGTTATCCCTTTTGAAGAGATACAAAAGGGCTTCGAAATATTTACTAATCGCACAGATAATGCCATTAAGGTCGTGCTGCAGTTCTAAAAACTTGAGAAAATGCTGATCGGTTTTCCTGTCATCTCTGCAGGGTGCCATTATCCCGCATAAGAGAGTGAAACCGATCTCGCAGTAAGGTATCATTAGAGGAACGAAATATGCCAAGAGCAAAAATATATGGATTTATTGCGCTGATTGTTTCAATAGCGCTGGGTTTATTATTTTTCTATTATGCGTTCTTTAACAATGTAAATCTCTTGAACAGCGATCTGATTGCATTGAACCCTGTTGCATATTACTCAATATCAATACCCATTGCCGTTGTCTCGTTAGCATTGCTCATGACGGGATTCTGGGTTGGATGGACCATATTAACAATAAAGGTGGCGCCTCCCATGCCTGAAATCGTTGAAAAGAAGGATTATGCGCGAGTAAAAGCTTTTTTCCTCTGTTGTATAACCCTGGCACTTGCTATTTTGTTCATTTATGGAATTCTGAAGAGGAGTTATCTTGCCCTCGCAATTCCATCAGCATTCATTACGCTCGTTATTCTGGGGATGATATTCTGGGTTGGCATTGCTATAATAACGACCAGGTCAACATTGCCAGATAAAAAGTAAGCATACCAATGAGAGTGCTTTTTTTATGCTATAGGGGAAATCCCTATTGCGGGGGCCAGGGTATATATCTCTATCACCTCACCAGAGAACTGTCGAAACGTGGTGTTGAGATTGATATACTGGTCGGACCACCATATCCGCTTGAGATGAGTTGGGCTCGTGTTCAGCAGATCGAAGGGCTCAACCTTTTTATGGCGAAAACGAGGAAATTGCCCTACGAGAAGCTGGTGAAGATTTTGAGACCGTGGAACTTTATCGAGTATATTCTTACGAGGTTACATATATTCCCAGAGATGGAAACTTTTAGCGTAAAGGCGTTTTTTTCCCTTTGGAGGGCTCTTCGGGAGCGGCGGTATGATCTGATTCACGACGTTCAGTGCCTCGGATGGGGTCTTTTGCCGATGAAGGCGTACGGCATTCCCATTATCACCACTGTTCATCATCCACTCTCGATAGACCGTGATGCTGATCTCCTTGTTGAAAAGTCACTATGGGATAAGGCGACAACAGTCCTCTTCTATCCTCTGACTATGCAGCGATACGTCATTAAGAGAATGGAACGGGTGATAACCTCATCACTTGTGGGAGTTGGCGAGCTGGTCAGGGCTTTCGGCGTCAAAGAGGAGAAAGTCGCCGTCGTATACGAGGGTATCGATGTCGAGGTATT
>Ga0180433_10006320_pt1 | contig 15592 bp, 8 predicted proteins | sample SS_ome_8_FD_132980 | JGI IMG/M metagenome (GOLD analysis project Ga0180433, IMG submission 132980) | Hypersaline lake sediment archaeal communities from the Salton Sea, California, USA - SS_1_D_1 metaG | ecosystem: Environmental > Aquatic > Non-marine Saline and Alkaline > Hypersaline > Sediment... | reverse complement strand
TCGCTCTGGCTCGACCCCCGCATCCGGGAGACGACATCATGACCGCGAAGAGACCGGGGACGATATCGGGACTCTCAGCCTGGATCGATGCCGTTCGGCACGATAAGCGCGCGGCCGTCGGTGCGGGGATCATCGTGTTCTTCATCCTGCTGGCGCTCTTCGGTCCGCTCCTCGTGGGTGATCCGAACGACCTCGTCGGTGTTCCGCTCCAGCCGCCGTCCGCCCAGCATCTGCTCGGAACGACGGGACAGGGGCAGGATGTGTTTGCGCAGCTCGTCGTGGGCACGAGGACGTCGCTTCTCATCGGGTTCAGCGTCGGGCTGACGGTCGTGCTCGTCGGCGCGCTCATCGGCGTGACGGCCGGGTACGCCGGCGGACGCGTGGACGGACTGCTCTCGCTTCTGTTCAACGTGTTCCTCGTCATCCCGGGGCTGCCGCTGGCGATCGTCATCGCCGCCTATCTGCCCTCGGGACCGCTCACGCTCGGGTTCGTGCTGGTCATCGCGGGATGGGCGTGGAACGCTCGCGTGCTTCGCGCGCAGACGCTTGCGCTTCGGAACCGTGACTTCGTCGCGGCGTCGGTCGTCGCCGGCGAGTCGGGCTGGCGCATCGTCACAGCGGAGATCCTCCCGAACATGACGTCGCTCCTCGTGTCACAGGTCATCGGAGGCACCGTCTACGCCATCGGCGCGCAGGTCGGACTCGAGTTCCTCGGTCTCGGTGACGTCTCGGCCGTGACCTGGGGGACGAATCTCTACTGGGCGCAGAACGACTCGGCGCTTCTGACGGGCGCGTGGTGGACCTTCGCGCCGACCGGCCTCTGCGTGGCGCTGGTCGGCTTCGGGTTGACCATGCTCAACTCCGGCTTCGATGAGATCACGAACCCGCGTCTCAGGCTCGAGCGGGCGTGGCGAGCGTATCTGACCGCACGGAATCAGAGACCGGGTCGCTCGACCCCGGTGGTCGCGATGGGAGATGACAATGTCTAAGTCTCTGCTGGACATCCGCGACCTGTGCGTGGACTACATCACCGACACCGGTCCGGTGCGCGCGATCGATCATCTTGACCTCATCGTCGAGCGCGGTGAGATCATCGGAGTCGCCGGCGAGTCGGGGAGCGGGAAGACGACGCTCGCCAAGGCGCTGATGCGCATCCTGCCGGCTCCCGCCGTCATCAGCGGCGGGGAGATCATCTTCGACGGCCAGGACGTCTGCAGGATGGACGACGAAGAACTTCGGCGGATCCGGTGGCGGGAGATCTCGATGGTCTTCCAGAGCGCGATGGATGCGCTCAATCCGGTGATCTCGGTGGGTGAGCAGATCGCCGACACGCTGCTGGCGCACAGTGGCGGCCCGGCGGAGACCCCCGACGAGCTTCTGACGCACAGCGGCGGCCCGGCGGAGAACCCCATGATGTCGGTCGGCGACCAGTTCGTGGATACGATGATCGCGCACGACATCGGGTCGAACGAGTGGGCGCGATGCCGCGCCGAGGAGCTGATGACCCTTGTCGGGATCCCGACCGACCGTCTGGACTCGTACGCGCACCAGCTCTCAGGCGGCATGCGTCAGAGAGTCGGGATCGCGCTCGCTCTGGCGATGCAGCCGAAGGTCGTCATCCTCGACGAGCCGACGACGGCGCTCGACGTCATCGTCGAACGCCAGATCCTCGAACGCATCCGCGAACTCCAGCGCAGCCTCGGGTTCGCCGTCATCTTCATCACGCACGACCTGGCGCGCATGCTCCAGGTCTCGGACCGTGTCGCCATCTTCTACGCGGCCCGTCTGGCCGAGGTCGGTCCCGCGGCTGAGATGCGCACGAACCCGCGGCACCCCTACACCGCCGGGCTGCTCCGTGCGTTCCCGTCCGTCAAGCCCGGCTCGGTCGAGCCCGTGAGCATCAAGGGGCAGCCGGCGAGCCTTCGCACGCCGCCCACGGGCTGCCGCTTCCATCCCCGCTGTCCGCGCGCGATTGACATCTGCGCCAAAGAGCAGCCGGGCCCGACTGTCATCGGACCCGGCCATATCGCGTTCTGCCATCTCGCTGAGAAGTAACCCCGCTAGATCGCCAGGTGCATGTACGTCCTGAACTCCCACTCGGAGCCCAGCTCGCCATCGTCCTCCGGATCATACCGGTTCGAATTCTCGTCGAGCGAGCGCCACGTCGCGCTCACACCGATCTTCGTCTCGGCGTTGCCGAAGAACCACTTCGATGAGCCGAGGTGATACGAGATGTCTCCGTTGAGCTGGAGGGGATAGGTCAGGTTGAAATCTCTGTGGTAGTCGTACGGGCCCCAGTCGTTGACCTTGACGAAGGCCCCGAACTCGAGCGGACCGTGCGCGAGGCGGCAATCGATGCCGACACGTTCGATCTTGCGGTTGAGCGTCGCGTCCTCGCCCGACGGGTCGTAGCCGCTCGGCTCCGCCGTTCCGGCGTAGCCGGAGACGACCACACGCGTGACGGCACTGATACGCGAGACCATACGGTAGTTGACCTCCACCAGGTCCTGCGCCGGCGGCGCGCCGGAGAACGCGTACTGCGTCACGCCGTCCTCGGCGATGAAGACGCTCACGTCCTGTGTCGTCGGCTGGTGCTTGATGACGACGCCCAGCGACGCGGCGAACCCGGCCTGTTCGCGAATGTCGTTGTCCCACATCCAGAGCCACGTCGCAGGATGCGGATCGTAGGTCACGAGGAACTCGTACCCGATCATCTCGCGGTTGCTGCGGACCGCGAACGGGTCGGCGAGGATATTGCGCGGACGGCCCGGGGAGGGGACGTCGCTCGGGATCGGGCCGATGATCGGCTTCTGCCAGAGGAAGTTCGGTGCGAACTGGAAGTCACCGACGTTGACCGCGAGTCCCGTCAGGAAGTTGTTCTGGTTGCCGGAGCCCGAGTCCTTGAGGTTCCAACCGGTGTAGGTGACAACCTCGGTCGGGCCGGCGTCGGCCACGAGCCCCATGTGCGCGCCCTGCGCGTACCAGTGCCAGCGGCCCTTCTGCCACGTGAGCTTGCCCTTGAAACCGAAGGCGTCGGAGTCGAGGATCTCGTCCTGCAACACGTCGTAGCCGCCGTCCTCGCGCTCCTCGACGGCCTGGAAGGTGTCGCCGACCTTGGTGCTCCCGGACCAGATCCCGCCGACCTCGAGCCCCCAATCGCCCCGGTTCGTCGCGGCCTGCACCGTGAGCTTCCGGGTCTTGGGCTCGGGGATGGCGGTCGACGTGCTCGCCGAGGTCCGCTCGGCGATGTCCTCGTGCAGGACGAGTGTCGTGGCGAACGGACCGATGTCCCGCTGGTACTTGGCGAAGAGCGCCGGGTTGGCGCCCCACCAGAGCTCCGGACCGTACGCGATCTTGAGCCCCGACAGTGACTTTTTGCCGGCGATCTCGAACCCCGAAGGGGCTTTGCCACGATAGATGTCGACGTTCTCACCGTAGTAGGCGTCGCGGTAGAGCCCGAAAAAGTCTCCCTCGTGGCCCCAGTGCAGATGCCCCGTTCGATAGAAGCCGTCGAGCATGAACCACGGATCGTCCCACGACACCGAGGCCTGGTAGATCTCCGTGCGTCCGATGATATCCTCGATAGCGGCGCCCTCACCTTCAGGAACAAACACCCTGCCGCGATTCTCGTAGAAGATCTCGTCGATCGGATTGTCGGGGACGTTGCCCAGGATGCTCAATGAGAGCCGCCCGGTGACGCTCTCGGTGGGCTGCGCCTCGAAGTCGACGAACATCGACTGCATGTGGTCGAACCCGCGGAAGGTCGGATAGCCTGCGACCGCGCCTGGGTTCTTGGGCGTCGTGGTGTGGTCTCCGCCCGTGCTGATCGTCTCGAACCGCATTCGAAGGCCGGCGACACTGAGCCGTGCGCCCTGCTCCGACTTGAGCGCCGCGGTCGCGCCGCGAGCCTCAAGCTCGGCCGCGGCCGGCGTGATGGCGCCGAAGTGCTTCTTGATCGTCTCGAGATCGGTCTCGGGACCGTACGGGTCCAGCCTGAACGCGCGGCGGAGCGCATAGTAGGCAGCTCTAGGGTAGACGAGAAAATGACCGTTGTGGTCGGGCGGCCCCTTGGCCGTGATGCCCCACCACTCCTCGTTCATATTGTTCTGACCCGGCACGAAGTCCTCGACGTAGCCGCCGTTCGGCCACGAGGCGTTCGTGTCGTGGATGTCGAGCCGGGTCTCCTGCCCGAACTTCCACCACCCGTCGCTCCACTGGAAGATGATGCCGCCGACGGCGTTGCCGACGCGGCCCTTGCCGTACGACTGCTCGTAGATCTCCTCCCACTGGCCGATGAGGTAGCGCGCCTGCATGATCTGGTCCTCGCGCATCTCGCGGGCGTTGTAGGCGTCGGAGCCGAACTCCGTGAACAGCAGAGGGACGCCGAGCTTCTCGTCGACCTCAGCGTACATATCGCGCACGGAGATGCCGCGGTAGACGTTCGTACCGAGCACGTCCATCGTCGGGCACTCCTCGGCGATCAGATCGATGTACTGCAGGTCACCGTTGCAGATGGAGACGAGCCGACCCGGGTCAACGCGCTTGATCTCCTGCATCACGTCTTCGTACATCGTGTAGAGGTAGCGGGCGCGCGTGTACATCCGCTCATCCTCTGGCAGCGCCTCGATCTCGAACGAGCTCCAGTGAAGCCCGTAGTTGTTCTCGTTGCCGAGGAGCCACAGGAGGATGCCCGGGGTGTCGCGGTAGACCTCGGCCCAGTGCACGATCTCGTCGGTCACGAGCTGTCGGAGCCTCGGGTCGGAGTAGTCGACCACTGGGACCCACGTACCGTCGATCGTGTAGCCGTAGCGCGCCATCGTGTGGTTGATGATGGTCGTGATGCCGTAGTTGACGTAGATGTACTCGACCCACTCGGGAGGTATGCCGACATACTGACGGATCGAGTTGACGCCCATCTCGGCCAGCAGCCCCATCTCGCGGTCGAGGACCGCCCTGATGAATGGCTCGGGCTTCTCCCACAGGTTGTACATGTAGTTCTCGCCGATGGGCATGTACCCCCAGTTCATGCCGAAGACCATGTAATCCTCGCCGTTGAGCTGGAGCTTCTGGCCCGCTGCGTCCGCCACGACGCGGACGTCCATGGCCGGCGTCTCGTCCGCAACAGCGGCGGCGTTCAGACCTGTGACCACGAGCAGCAGCACGAACACGCTCAGAAGCGCATGCGCGGCGCCACGGTTGACGGAATTCCTTGATGGTCTCACTCGAGCCTCCTCACGAGGGCTATCGGCGTTCATCGTCCACCGCATTCGCGGCCGTGACGCCTCGGTACCAGCGTGCGCTCTCTTTCGGTGTCCGCTTCAGGCTGTCATAGTCGACCCGGAACAGGCCGAATCGCATCTTGTAGCCGTGCTGCCATTCGAAGTTGTCCATCAGCGTCCATGCGAAGTAGCCGCGGAGGGGGACGCCCGCTTTGATCGCGTCCGAGGCGGCCACGAGATGGTCGTGCAGAAACGCCTGGCGCTTCGGGTCGCGAATCTTCCCGTCCTCATCCACCGTGTCGGTGAAGGCGGCGCCGCTCTCCGTGATATAGATGGCGGCGATGTCGTACTCCCGCGTCAGTTCAGTGAGCAGGCGTGTCATCCCCTCGGGGAAGACCTCCCAGCCCATCTCGGTCAGCTCCTCGGGCGGCACGGGACAGACGCCCTCGGGACGTCCGTCGGGGCCCTCGCGCAGGACGACGCGTCCATAGTAGTTAACGCCGAGATAATCGAGCGGCGCGTTGATGGTCTCCATATCGCCGTCCTCGACGAAGCTGAGTTCGGGACTGGAGAGCTGGGCGAAACGCACGCGGTCGGCGATGGTGTCCTCCGGGTAGGCGCCGCGGAAGAGCGGGTCGAGATACCACCGGTTGAAGAGTCCGTTGTGGATGCGCACGGCTTCCTCGTCGCCGGGGCTGTCGGTCTCCGGCCAGCCGGGGGCGAGATTGAGCACGATGCCGACCTCGGAGTCCGGCGCGTTCTCGCGGATGACGCCTGTCGCGAGGCCGTGGGAGAGGAGGAGATGGTGGGCCGTCCGCAGGGCCTCGTCCGGATTCCTCCGACCGGGCGCGTGCCCCGCCTCCTCGTATCCCTGGACCGCGATGCACCACGGCTCGTTGTGCGTCGCCCATGCGTGGACGCGGTCCCCGAGCCGTCTCGTCACGGCGTCGGTGTACTCGACGAAGGCCTGCACGGTGTCCCGCTCGGGCCAACCGCCCGCCTCCTGGAGCGCCATCGGGATATCCCAGTGGTTGAGCGTGACGAACGGCTTGATCCCCGCGGCCAGGAGTTCATCGATCAGCTGCTCATAGAAGTCGAGCCCCGCCTCGTTGGGCGCACCGGTGCCGGCGGGGAGGATGCGCGGCCAGGCGATCGAGAGGCGGTAGGCGTTCACGCCGAGCCACCTCATCAGCTCGATGTCCTCGCGCCAGCGATGGTAGTGGTCACATGCAGTGTACGGGTTGGAGCCGTCGGCGATGGTGCCCGGCGTCGCAGCGTAATCGTCCCACAGCGAGTCGGCGCGGCCGTCCTCGTGCCGTGCGCCCTCGATCTGCTGCGCAGAGGTGGCGACGCCCCAGAGGAATCCGTCGGGGAAGCGGTGCATGGCCATCGGATCAGTCCTTGTTCTCGGGGTAGAGATGACAGCGCACGCGCTGGTTCCTGAACACTCGGTACGAAGGCTCGATCTTCAGGCAGACATCCATGACGTCTGGACAACGGTTGGAGAAAGGACATCCCTCCATGGGGAGTTCGCCCGGATCGCGCGTGGGGGCGGCCTGTTCGAGGCGCCCGGTGTCCGCGATCGATTCGAGAAGCGCCTTCGTGTAGGGGTGCGCCGGGGCGGTGACGACCTCGTCGGCCGGACCATCCTCGACGATACGTCCGCGGAAGAGCACGAGCACCCTGTCGGCGAGATAGCGCGCGGACGCGAGGTCGTGCGTGATCATGACCATGGCGAGTTGGCGCTCCGTCTTCAGACGCGTCAGCAGCGTCAGAATGCCCATCCGGATCGACACATCCAGCATCGAGGTCGGCTCGTCCGCGATGAGGAGGTCGGGGTCGACCGCGAGCGAGCGGGCGATCGCGACGCGCTGGCGCTGTCCTCCCGAGAGCTCGTACGGACGGCGCGAGATGAACTCCTCGGCCGGTTCGAGACCGACGGTGTGGAGCAGCTCGATCGCCTTCGCGCGCGCGTCGTGCTTCGTGGCGCGGCCGTGGCGGAGGAGGGGACGCTCGATATGGTGCGCGACGTCGTGAGTCCTGTTGAGCGACCCGAACGGGTCCTGGAAGACCATCTGGACGCGACGCCGGTAGGCGAGCGAGGCGCGGCGCGGCTCCCTGACGAGCACATCATCACCGTCGAGCATGATCTTGCCCGCGTCCGGCTGCTCGAGTCGGAGGAGGAGCTTGGCGATGGTGCTCTTGCCGCTGCCGGATTCGCCGACAAGCGCGACGGCCTCACCGCGGTCCACGGTGAACGAGACATCGGCCACCGCCTTCACGGGACGCGACGTCGTAAGCAGGCCTCTGGAAACAAAGGTCTTCGAAAGGCCTTCGACCTCAAGGATGGGTCTACTCCGAGGTTCCGGGGGAGCGTTCACGGAATCCTCCCACAGGCGAAAAAAGGCTTTGTTCGGTGTCCGAACATAGTGTATAATACTCCTTGTGAATGTCAAGGGCTATTCAAGGCTCCGCATCATAGCACAGGAGAGGCTGGATGAAGACTACCCCGTCGCGGGTCGATGCCGATACTCACCGGACCTCCAGCACCGAATCGGCGGCGACTGAGCAGCGCGAGGTGGCCGGCGTCCGCACGACGGGCGACCGATCGCCGGGCGTGCCCACCGGCGGGTTCGTGTGCTTCGACGGCGAGGAGTACTACCGCATCACGGCGTACGACTCGATGCCCCCGTTCATGATGACGCTGGCCAGTGACAGCGACCTCTGGATGTTCGTCACGTCCGGAGGCGGGCTGACGGCCGGCAGGGTCGACGTCACCGGGAGGCTCTTCTCGTACGAGACCGTCGACCGCCTTCACGACGCCCATCATCACTCCGGTCCGATCACGCTCATCCGAGTGACCAACGACGACGGAAGCGAAGCGCTCTGGCAGCCGTTCCCGCCCGACGGTGAGCATTCGGCGGGGAACGAACGCTCCCTCTACAAGAGTGTCACCGGTACGCGTCTCATCTTTGAGAGCGTCAACCGCGAACTCGGGCTGGCGTTCCTGTACCGCTGGGCCGCGAGCGACGAGCACGGCTGGGTGCGCACGTCAATGCTCAGAAACCTCGGCGGGCGTCGCGCCGTCGTCGAGGTACTCGACGGGCTCAGGAACATCCTGCCGTACGGCGTGCCGGAGTCGGTCTGCCGCCAGGCCAGCAATCTGGCCGACGCCTACCGGAAGTCCGAGGTCGACCGCGAGACCGGGATGGCGATCTTCTCGCTCACAGCCGGAATAACCGACAGGGTCGAGGCCGTGGAGGTGCTGCGCGCGAACACCGCGTGGTGCGCCGGGCTCGACGACTTCGACGTGCATCTCGCCAACCGCGCCATCGAAACCTTCCGCTGCGGTGAGGAACCTGACGACGCGGCGGTCGTGAACGGACAACGCGGCAACTACGTCGTGACGACGCGCCTCACGCTGGAACCGGAGGGCGAGGAGCGTTGGCACCTCGTCGCCGACGCGGGACGCGGCCACGTGGAGGTCGCGGCGGTGCGGAAGCGGATCCTTGAAGGTGCCGACCTCTTCGAGCAGGTCGAGCTCGCGCTCGACGATGAGGAGCGGCGGGTGTTCCGCAACATCGCCAGCTCCGACGGTGTCCAGTTGACGGCCGATCCGGTCGTCGTCACGCATCACCTCGCGAATGTGCTGTTCAACAACATGCGGGGAGGCGTTCCTTGCCGGAACTACGACATTCCGACCGAGGACCTCTCGGCGTTCATCGCTGAGAGGAACCAGACTGTTGCGAAGCGCTATCGCGCGGTTCTGGATGGTCTTCCGGAGGTGACCACGGTCGCCGAACTGACGAACGCGGCTCGGGCGACGGGCGACGCCGACCTCGAACGCCTCTGCTATGAGTATCTGCCGGTCTACTTCGGCAGGCGCCACGGCGACCCGAGCCGACCGTGGAACGAGTTCTCGGTCCGCGTCCGGAACGACGACGGGTCCAGAGCGCTCAACTACGAGGGAAACTGGCGGGACATCTTCCAGAACTGGGAGGCGCTGTCCGCGTCCTTCCCGCTGTTCCTGCCGGGCATCATCGCGAAATTCGCGAGCGCGTCGACGGTCGACGGGTACAACCCGTACCGCATCTCGCGCGACGGTGTGGACTGGGAGACCCCCGACCCGGATGACCCATGGAGCCACATCGGCTACTGGGGCGATCATCAGATCATCTACTTCCTGAAGCTCCTCGAGGCGATGCGGAACCACCTCCCGGGCGAGCTCGAGGCGCTTCTGGACCGCGAGATTCTGAGCTACGCGGACGTGCCGTACCGGATCAAGCCGTACGATGATGTCCTCGACGACCCCAGCTCGACCATCGTCTACGACGCGGAGCACGAGCGACGCATCCAGGAACGCATCGCCGCGGTCGGTTCCGACGGACGGCTCGCGGTCGATGGCGATGGAGAGATCTATCACGCCAGCCTCCTGGAGAAGCTGCTCGTGCCGCTGTTGGCGAAGCTCTCCAATCTCGTGCCGGACGGCGGCATCTGGATGAACACGCAGCGTCCCGAGTGGAACGACGCGAACAACGCGCTCGTGGGCGACGGTGTCTCCGTGGTGACGCTCTATTACCTTCGTCGGTACGTGGTGTTCATCGAGGACCTGCTCTCGGGTGTCTCCGACCGCTCGGCGCCGGTCGCCGGCGAGATCGTGGACTGGTTCCGACGCATTCAGGAGACGCTCGAGGCGACATCGTCTCTTCTTGAGAGCGACTCCATGTCGGACCGGGCACGGAAGCAGCTGCTCGACGACCTCGGCGAGTCGTTCTCGGTGTATCGCAGGGCGGTCTACGCGCACGGACTCACCGACAAGAGACCGCTCGCGACGTCGGAGGTGCTTGACCTGTGTCGCACGGCACGTCAGCTGATCGAGCACGGCATCCGGGCGAACCGGCGGGCGGACGACCTGTACAACGCCTACTCGCTCCTCTCGTTCTCAGGCCGCGGCAACGAGGCGAGCCTACAGCCGCTCCATGAGATGCTCGAGGGACAGGTGGCTGTTCTGAGCTCCGGACTTCTGGATGGCGAGGACTCCGTCCGCGTCGTAGAGCGGCTCTTCGGGAGCGCGCTCTACCGGGAGGATCAGAGGAGCTTCCTGCTCTACCCGGAGCGAGAGCTGCCGGGCTTCCTCGAGAAGAACACCGTGCCGCGTGACGGTGTGGAGGCGGTGCCGCTCCTGATGGAGCTGATCGAGGCGGGCGACAACTCGATCGTCGCCGTCGACGCCTTCGGCGTGTGCCGGTTCCACCCGTCTCTGAGGCACGAGCACGACCTTGAGTCCGTGCTCGACCGCCTGTCGGCGTCACCCGAGTGGCGGAAGCGCGCGGCGCGCGACCGCGCGGCGGTCCTCGATCTGTATGAGGGTGTCTTCCACCACCGCTCGTACACGGGCCGGTCGGGAGCGATGTACAGCTACGAGGGGATCGGCTGTATCTACTGGCACATGGTGGCGAAGCTGATGCTGGCGGTGCAGGAGGTCGCGGTCCGCGCCCTGGACGACGGGAGTTCCGCGGAGACACGCACGAGCCTCATCGAGCTGTACTACCGCATCCGCGCAGGGCTTGGTTTCGAGAAGACGCCGGGCGAGTACGGCGCCTTCCCGACGGATCCGTATTCGCACACGCCGCGCCACGGCGGCGCGAAGCAGCCGGGCATGACGGGCCAGGTCAAGGAGGAGATCCTCACGCGTTTCGGAGAGCTGGGTGTTGAGGCCAGAGGCGGCGTGATTCGGTTCAGACCGTTTCTTCTCAGGCAGGAGGAGTTCCTCACCGAGCCGGAGGACTTCCGGTTCATCGACGTGCATGGGCAGGAGCGCACGGTGGAGCTCAGGGCGGACTCCCTGGCGTTCACCTACTGCCAGGTGCCCGTCGTCTACGAAGCGACCAACGGCGACGGCTGGATCCGCGTGATCTTCAGTGATGGCGGGACGCGCGGGTACCGCGGCGATCGACTGGACGAGGAGACGAGCCGCGCGATCTTCGACCGTTCGGGCCGAGTCATCCGACTGCACGTGGGAGTTCCGCACCGCACGCTCTGCAGCGCATAGGAAACCGCAGTTGCGCACGCGCGCTGGACGCAGTTGCGCAGGCGCGTCAGCCACAGTAGCGCACGCGCGCTACTTGAGCAGGACCATCCGCCGCGTCTCCGCGGCATCTCCGACCCTGAGGCTGTACAGGTAGACGCCCGATGCGACGAGCTGCGCATCGTCGTTCCGTCCGTCCCAGATCGCCTCGTAGTCCCCGGCGGGCAACACGTCGCGAACGAGCGTCCGGACCCTGCGCCCGGCGACGTCGTAGACGTCGATCTCGACCGCCGCATCGACCCTCAGCGCATAGCCGATCGTCGTGGTCGGGTTGAACGGGTTCGGTCTCGCGGGCAGGAGCCGGGCGTCGGCCATCGGCGATTCGTCGGGCGGAACGTCGGGGACATTCGTCCACCCCTCCGGTATGAATGTGAATGCGGAGATCACGGCTTCCTGTTCCGTCGCCGGTGAGCCGTCGTACTGCCAGAGATTCATGTGGACGCGGGGCTGTTCGGGGCGCGGGATGTGCGGACCCGTGTAGGTCCAGGCGTGGATGAGCGGGGAGGAGGCCTCCTCGTACGGCCCGCCGCGCCAGGCGCGGCACGCAACGCTGTGCGCCGTCCAGTTGAACGCGAAGCTGACGATCTCCTCGTCCGCGAACGTCATGTCGAACCGGTTGAGGTTCCCGCCGAAGTCCCACGGCTGCGCCACGAACTGCACGATGTCCTGGGAGGGGTTGTTCCAGTAGCTGATCTCGATGTCGAACTCGTTGTACGGGTTCCACCAGAGGTAGCCCTCGTCCCAGCACGGCCCGTACTGCCAGATGAACAGGCCGAGCACCGCGTGCTGGTCCAGCAGGTCGAGCCGTCCCTTCGTCGTGAAGATGTAGTCGCCGTATCCGAGCGGCTCCTCGAGCGCGACCTCCGTGCTGCGCCAGCCGTTGAGATACGAGATGGTCAGGTGGAGCTGGTCCTCGGCGTCGACCCAGACGGCGTTGGCGGCATCCGTGAATGAGCTGGGGCCGGGACCGTAGTATCCGGGTCCCTTGACGCGCCAGTTGTAGCCTGAGAAGTCGATGACCCGCCCGCCGGGGAAGTCGTCCCACTGCATCTCGTCGATCGTGGGGGAGGACGTGCTGTAGAAGGTGACCTGGTCGTAGTAGATGTCCTGGGGCGCGTCGCCCGGGGCCTGAAGCACCGCGAGCACGAGCCGGCAGGTGATCGTACCGCTCGGCGCCGGGTCGCTGATGAACGAGAACGACTGGTACTCGCCGGTCGGCGTCGACGAGGTGGCGACCGCGTGCGACTCGTAGCTCATCATGCCGCCGCCGTCCCACCACTCGATGTTCACGATGGCGCTCGACTGTGACCCGAGCGGGTTCGCAATCGAGTTCTGCACGAAGCCTGTGACCTCCCACTGCTCGCCGGGGACGCAGTCCATCTGCTGCCAGTAGCCGGAGACGTCCCAGCCGCCGTAGTTCGGTCCCGTGACACGCGCCGCGGACGACCCGTGCACGGCCGTGCCGACGGTGCCGACGTTGCCGAACTGATCCCAGCCGCCGCTGCCCATTTCGAAGCTCGGGTTGGCGAGAATGCACTGGGCGTGTGCGGTCTGTGTGACCGTCAGCAAGATGAGCGCGAGGAGAGTCAGGGCAAGTCGGGAGCGCATGGTGGTCCCCCTCTGGCGGGATCGGTAGGAACTGCCGGACGACGTACGCGGGTCAGTCTGCACATTCAGCATGTCACGAAGTGCTCACGTTGTCAAGTGAGGGTGGCCGACGGCAACGCAAAGACCCGCCACGAGGGCGGGTCTCTGCGCGTACCGTGTCGAGCATGTGCAAGCAGCTGGTCGAGATGCTACCTGTACATGGCCTTGATGGTGCTCCACGACGCCGACTCGACCGGGGAGACGCCCTGGTCCATGACGACGTTGTCGACGTGCACGATGCAGTTGGAGCCGGACGTGGCGCCGGTGGTGGCGCGGAACTCGATCGTCAGGAAGTCCGTGCCCGCCGGAGCGTTCCACGTGCCGTCGAACATCTGCCACGCACCCCACGGCCAGATCGGGCCGATCAGCGGGCTGCTCCCGACGATACCAACACCGGACTGCTCGGCGAACATCTGGATGAACATGACGCCGCCGGCGTCAGCCTGGTCGAGCTTGCAGTCGAAGGCGTAGTAGACCTCACCGGCGATCGCGCTGCCGACCGGGGTCGACTGCTTGAGCGTGACGGCGTTGGCCTCTGCCTGGTTGTCGATGAAGCAGTTGTAGTCGCCGGGCGCCGAGATGCCGTTGTCGCCCATGAGAACCGACGCGCTGGAGCTGGGGCTCTCACCAAAGACCTGCCAGTTGGTCAGGTCACCGGTCTCGAATCCCGGGTTGAGCACGATGTTGTCGGCCGACGCACTGACGGCCACTGCCAGGACCAGAAGAACGACAGCCACTCTGTTACTGAGCTGCATGAGTGATCCCCTTTCCACTTCTGCTGCGGTGAGACTGCCACTGCCACTTCCCGTTCGCGAGTCCGCCTGCGGCGCCCTCTCCGGACGCCGGGTTCAGCGCACGGTGGGGGAGGTGGCTCTGCGATTCAGGAGAGAGTATACACTATGTTCGGTGACCGTACAATGTTTTTCTCGAGTTTTTTCTCGCGCACAAGGGGTAGTTCTTGGGGTGTTCTGGCTCTCATCGGCGAGATCGTGGCCGCACGAGAAGGCAATTGTACGGTGGCCGTACAAAGAGTAGAATGGAATGGCTCGAAGCTGTCATGGTGGCGTCAAGCCGTCGCCGTGGCTTCACGTTGTCATTGATGCGTTCCGCGTGCATCACGCTCACACCACACTGACAGGGGGCGCCCGGTGAAGATGAATCTGTTCGTGCTCATGACGATCATCCTCAGTGTCGTCGCAGCTCAGGCTCAGGTCGGCGCGCTGATCTGGGAAGACGAGTTCACGGATCTCGACAACTGGATCATACAGACCGGTAACGGTTACTGGGGTTGGGGCAACGGAGAACTCGAGTACTACTCGGAGGACAACGTTGACATCGCCGAGATCCCCGGAGAGCCGGGCAGCAGCGCGCTCCGGATCACGGCGCGACAGGAGAGCGGTCCCGGGATCGTCGATCAGTGGGGGAACCCGCTGAACTACACATCCGGCAAGCTCGTGTCCAAGTCGATGGTGACGGTCCAGTACGGGATGATCGAGGCGCGGGTACGAATTCCGGATCTGGACCTGGGAGGCTGGCCCGCGGTCTGGCTGTTGGGCAACGCCAACTACGCGTGGCCGCGCTGCGGCGAGATCGACATGATGGAGATGGGCTCGAAGCAGTCGTTCCGTGACCTGCATGACACGCACAATGGCGGCAACGGTCTGAACAACTCGACGGTCAACGAGTGCGTCGGCGCCAATGCCATTTTCTACTCGGACGACTCCGTCACGCCCGAGAACCCCTCCGGCGCCGCCAGCATCTCCTGGGACCCCGATGATCTCTACTGCCGCCCGTACTACAACTACGCGGATTCGCTCGTCGAGCGCTTCCTGATCTACCGACTGTACTGGGACGAGGACAGCCTGCGATTGACGGTCGTCGACGACGGAGTCGAGTACGATCTCTACGAGACCCCCTTCACGATCGATGAGGAATCAGACGAGTTCAGGGAGCCCTTCTACCTCATCACGAACCTGGCGATCGGGGGCGGCTTCACCGATGCGCAAGTCCTCGGCGGGGGTGGTCTGCCTGTCTCGATGCCCTTCCCGGCCGAGATGTACGTCGACTACATCCGCGTGTACGAGTGGAACGGTCAGGGTGACGTCCACATCGGACCGCCGACCTTCGAGAGTGGCGTCTTCGGGCTCTACACGGAGGAAACGCCGGTGACCGGCGAACTCGTCCCGCAGATCTCATCCGAGATCTACGTATGGGAGGGGACCCTTTTTGACGGGACCATCCCGCCGTACGAGGGCGAGGACGTGCTGTCGTGGCAGACGGCGGGCCTGGGCTGGTTCGGCGCCGGCATCATGGCGATCCAGCCGCTGAATCTCTTCGACTTCGGCGACGGGCACCTCAAGTTCCGCATCAAGATCCCCGCGCACGTGTCGTTCCAGATCGGGATCATCGACGCGTGGGGGAATCAGCAGTACGTCAACTTCCCGGGGAACCAGACGACCTACGGGCTTGTGCGCGATGGCGAGTGGAGACAGGCCGAGATCCCCGTGAGCGACCTCCGCGGGACGCTCATCGACCTGCGTATGCTGAGCTACCCGTTCGTGGTCCTCGAGGTGAACGGCGTCGGGTGCGAGTTCGCGCTGGACGACATTTACTGGGATGACGGCGGGACGTCGGTCGC
>Ga0180433_10006318_pt1 | contig 15594 bp, 16 predicted proteins | sample SS_ome_8_FD_132980 | JGI IMG/M metagenome (GOLD analysis project Ga0180433, IMG submission 132980) | Hypersaline lake sediment archaeal communities from the Salton Sea, California, USA - SS_1_D_1 metaG | ecosystem: Environmental > Aquatic > Non-marine Saline and Alkaline > Hypersaline >... | reverse complement strand
GAAATTCTCAGGGCTTTCAAGGAACACGAGGATGGTATAGGTCAGGCACTCGCCGAGGCGTCCATGAAGACCAAGGCGAGGGAGAGGGAGATTGGCCCTTGCCCGTCCTGCGGCGAGATGCTAAGATTCATAACCTCGAGGAGAACTGGAAAGAGATTTATTGGCTGCAGTGGCTACTCCAAAGGCTGCAGGTACTCGGCTCCAGTCCCGCAGAGCGGGAGATTGAGCATAACGAGGAAAAAATGCAGTGCATGCGGGCAGCCGCTGATAAGCGTGTACAAGGCGGGTAAGAGGCCTTGGACGTTCTGCTTCAATCTCGAATGCCCCCTTAGGGATGAAAAAGAGGAGAAACCGGATGGCAAAAGGGGAGAAGAACAGGGAAAACAGGCATGACCAGCCTCTGGACATTCTCGGGGAGATGTCCGAACAAGCCATATTCGTTAGGCTCATAGACAGGACCGAGGTCGTCGGCAAGCTGCTCGATTTTGACCAGTACATGAACCTTAAACTGGAAATCGACGAGGAGGAGCTACTAATCCGCGGGAACAACGTGATCCTCATCGCCACCCAGTGGGAGGAACTAGAGACCGCAGAGGCCGGTTCCGAATGATCAAGGCTGTTTGCTTTGACCTCGATGATACCCTCTACGACTACCGGGGCACGATGTCCGGATGCGAGACATACCTCTGCCGGATAACGGGCGCGTACCTGGGAATCCCCCTGCAGAGGTGCATCTCGGCCTTTCACAGGGTCAAGAAGGACCTTTACAGGTCCAGGCCCCTTGACCCGGCAGTTTTCTCCTGGCGACTCCGGATGAATTCGCTCCTGTCTGCCCTTGGAAGGACCATGGAGCCCGATGTTGAGCAGACCCTGCTCGGTGATTTCTGGGAGAGGTTCCTATCCCAGATCGTGCCCTACACCGACGTCTTTGAAACCCTGGGATACCTTCGGGATTGTGGAATAAAGACCGCCATCGTATCAAACGGAATTCGTGATTCCCAAGAGGACAAGGTATCCCGGCTCAAAATAGCAGACCTGGTAAAACAACGATTCTACTCGGAAGACGTCGGGAAGAACAAACCCGCCCCGGCCATTTACCGCCTTGCTCTCAAGAACCTTGGGATAAAACCCCCCGAGGCGCTGATGGTCGGTGACATCTGCTACGTGGACATTAGAGGAGCCCGGGATGCCGGGCTCCATACCTGCTGGTACAGGGGAGGAGCCTACTCCAACCTGATGCCAAAGAATTCCTCGGAGCAACCCGAATTCACGATTACCGCGCTATCCAAGCTCAAGTCAATAGTCTAGCCACCGATCCCGTCATGGCTAACCCGATCTCGGGCCCCTGCCCTTCGATCTCCTTCCGGGCGTTTTAAGGTGAAGGAATATGGCAAAAGCGAAAACGAGGATCGATAGTGCCAAGATCCATGTGACCTCCAGATTTCTCAGCCGCCAGTAAAGCAAAAGCAGGTAGATGCCCCCGGCAGAGAAAATCAGGGCATAGTCTGAGACCAGCGTCAGGATTGTGGAACCGGTTCCAAGCAAGCATGTGGCGGTGATCAGGGTCAACACGAAATTCTCGTGGCTGGTCATGGGATAGGCCGCGAGAAGGGCCATTATCAGCAGGGAGAGGCTTGTTATGGATATGCCCAGCAATGCCGAGCCCTTGCCGCCCTCCATTGGAATTCTCTCCTCCGGCAGGCCACCCATGTAAAGCAATATGCCTGCCCGGCTTTTAACTCGATCCGGATATCCTCCTCCTTACCTTTTTGTGAAACCATTAATATCAATGGATACAAGATGAAAAGGCGGTACAATCATGGTCGAGGATCACAGGCATTGCCTCGGATGTGGCCGTGCCATCGCCAAGAGGGAGCAGTTCTGCAGCGCCGAGTGCGAGGCGAACTTCATCAGCTCCGCGCAGAAGGAGAGGAGGCGAAACCTGCTCTTCCTCATACTCCTGGCGATGTTCATTTCCCTCCTATTCATTATACAGGTCTTCTACGGATGAGAGGCCTTGCCCTCAACTGGATCTCGAATTCTAGACAGGGTCGAACGCATAGTACAGCTTGGCCCACGGTTGCCGGGTTCTGAGGCAGAGAGCAGATGCCGGGACATGATAATGGAGGAGCTCAATGAAATATCCGGGGGGAACTGTGAAGTTGAACGATTCCCCTTCCTGAACTGGATCCCGGTGAGCCAGTCACTGGCAAGGCTGCCCGGCGTGGAGATCCCGGTAACCCAGCTGGGATACTCCGCAGTTGGTGAAGTGGAGGCCGAGCTCACAGACTGCGGGACTGGAACTAAGGAAGAGTGCCGGGGAGCCAGAGGTAAGATAGCCCTCTGCAGCTCGGGCCTAGATGGATCCCTGCAGTTCCTACACAGGATCCAGAAATACCGAAATGCGGTAAGAGCCGGGGCACTGGGTTTTCTGCTTTCAGGAGAAGCCGGGCACCCTCCACCTGAAGGAATGATCCGGAAGAGAGCAAAGGGGGATATACCGGCGGTATCTCTAACACACGAAGCGGCCAGGAAAAACCTATTCGCCCGGGAAACCGTTAGACTGAGAATGAGTGTCAGCAACACCGTCCGGGAGGACCAATCGGCCAACGTGGTATGGCGAACGGGCCGGGGGCACCCCGGGGTGGTCCTTTGTGCACACATGGATAGCTGGACCCCGGGTGCCTGGGATAACGCCTCGGGAACAGCGGTTCTCCTCGAGCTGGCCAGCGAATTTGTTAAACATGATTACGCGAGGGAGATTACCCTTTGCTTCACGGGCTGCGAGGAGTTCGGTTTATTCGGTTCCCGGGACTTCTGCCGGAGGCATGCCAAGGATTTCCGCCTAGCGGTAAATGTCGACGGTGTTGGACTCGCCGGGGCTGATATCCAGGTCAGGTGCGGTGAAAGGGACCTGGCCGGAATACCTCCCCTGAAGGGTACATATTCAGAGCTACCACTAACCCCCTGGGGAGACCATTTCTCTTTCCAAAAATCGGGAGTCCCCTCCCTTTTCTTAACTTCGGGAGGCATCAATCCCGTGCAGCATACACGGGAAGACAGCCCTAAAATCCTTAATCCACAAGATTTGGAGGCTTCTCTGAACTTAATTAATGAAATAGTGGCCTATCAGCTCTCTATTCCTTGAATTAAAGTTATTTCACCCTTTAACACCAAAAAAAGGCCAACGCAAAACATTTATATACAAAACGCCGGACCCGGCCGACACTCTAGCCGCCATTAGTAACTGAGGTGGTCTTTTGTTTCAAGGCGTCATTGTATGGCAGATGAGCGCACTCGACATCATTCTCGCTGCCTTATGGCTCGTAATTATCCTGTTCGTTGCGTTCTACGGATCCCGCTATTCGAGAGGCACATGGATGGAATACATCATCGGGGGCAAGCGCTTCCCGTGGTGGTACGTTGGTATAGCGAGCGTTGCTCAGGTGAATCCCACAGGCCCAATCACCATGATCGCGAAGATCTCGCAGTATGGCCTGATCAGCGTCTTCAGCCTCGGCTACCCGTACGGCGCATCCAAATCGTACTTCATGACCAGGGTCTATTACAGGACCGGTGCGATAACCGCCAACCAGTGGCTCGACCTGAGGTTCGGTGGTAAGCCCGGTGCATTCCTGAGAGGGTATAACTCCCTTCACGGGATGTTCGTCGGCGGACCCATAACCCTGGGGATGGGCGCCAAGCTCGTTGGACAGGCGATGTACCAGCTGGCAGGAATTAACGACATGGTGTGGTCCGCCATTCAACTTTACATCGGGGCCTGGCTTCTGCCGGTCCTTGCTGGAATCTGGGGAGTAACCTGGACCAGCCTTCTTCTATATCCACTCATCATGGTGATGTACGGTCTTCTGACCTACTTCGCATGGACAACCGCCGGAGGATACCAGGGAATTATATCATCCTTCCAGGCCTGGGGCAGCCCATACAACCTGAGAATATTGGGTTTCACCGAGGACTGGCCTCTCGGTCTCTGGTTGGGAGGATGGGCCTTTGCACTCATCAGCGGGTGGGGCCCAACTGCCGGCTGGGCGGTGCTGGGGGCTAAGAGCGAGGACGATGCCCTTGTGGGAACAAGGTTCGGTACCTCTATCCTCGGCTGGCCGGCCACCCTGGTGGGAATTCCAATGGCTCTGGCCACGATGGTCCACTTCCCCGAGATAGCGTTCGAGGAGCTTGCATTCGGTAAATTGGTGAGGATCCTCCTGCCATCGGGTCTTATGGGACTGTTCGTCGGGGTCTGGCTTACTCCCGTGCTGATAACGGCCCAGGTAGGCAGGATATGGCAGGGCGGAACCTTCGCCAACGACTTCTACCGCCGGCTAGTTGCACCGGGAAAATCTGACAGGCACTACATCTGGATAACCAGGATTTCTTTACTGGCATCAAGTGCCCTGGGTATGATGTACGCCTACTATACCTACCAGGTCGTCCCGGTTATGTTCTGGTGGGCCACGTTAAACGCCGGGCACGCCGTCAGTGGACTTGCCATGTACTTCTGGTGGAGATGGGGTGGATGGATCGCCCTGCTTACCAGTCTAGTCCACTATCCAATCAATATCGTTATCATGAACGTCTTTGAGGGTGCCTACCCAGTGTACACCCTGCAATGGATAATCATGGTACTGGCATGGTTCCCGGCCATGTTGCTGGTCTGGATACTGCCCCCCTCCTCGCCGGATGTCCTTATGGACTACTACAGGAGGACGAGGCCACCCGGCTTCTGGGGCCATATAAAACTCCAGGTGGAGGAGCTCGAGCGAGCTGCAACCAGCGGACTTTGAGGTGATGTTATGCAAAAATGGATAGCAAGGGACATGGTTTTCGCATACCTCATAGGTTTCGCCGGCTACTTCCTGAGCATGGGAATCACGCTCTGGCTGGTGACGCCCTACAAGGCGGTAGGTCAGCTTATGATCCCCTCCAGCCTCATTTTCTTCGTCCTTTACATCTGGGACGTGAAGAGGCACGGGATGTGGCCCAGCGGCGAGATCATGGGATAGGCCAGATGGGCACATCTTTTTATGATAAAGGCATTAGAAAGGGAATAGGGTGAAATTGTAATGGCAGCCTTGGAAGTACACGCAATCGAGAACATGGAGGACCTGTACATAGTTCAGGTGAAAAACACCCTTGCTAGACCTGTCACCCTCTCCAGGGGAAGCGTAATAAGGTTCAGGGCTTTCCACTGGGATGGAACGGTTACTGTGGACGAGCTGGAAATCGAGGACGATATCGTCATCGGGGGCAGGGACATCCACAGGTTCGAGGTCGAAGGTGAAGGTACCTGGGCAGGCGACAGGGCCGAGATGATATACGAGACCAAGGAATTCGGGAAACAGGTCACGGTCTACCGGGTCTAAATCGGATGCCGGAAAGGGAAGCTCAAAATTCCATGAAGCCGGAGCCACGGCTAATGGTATGGATGCAATATTCATTAGGCTCGATGCCATACCATTCCACTAGAAGAGGTGGAAGTTCTGCACCCTACAGTTTTTCATTCCAGCCCTCCCAAACTAATATCAAACGTTCCCAAGCACCTCGATTCAACAATTGGACCGAACCTTGAGAAATCAGATGTTGTGGCCATTAAGCTGCACATGGGAGAAGAGGGGAACGCCAGATACATCAGGCCGACCGTTGTCAGGACCATCGCCGACTGGCTCCGGGAAATGGGAACCGAGCCCTTCGTGACGGACTCCACCACCCTCTACAAGAGGAAGAGGGGAACCCTGTTTGACTACCTCAGAACAGCCAGGAGGCACGGGTTCACCGCCGAGACAATGGGTTGCCCGGTCCTCATTGCAGATGGGATCAAGAGCAACGGAGTCCCCGTCGAGGTGGACGAACATCTGAAGCTGGACAGTGTCGGGGTGGCCCCGCTGATCTACGAGGCCGATGCAATCGTATCCCTCAGCCACGTTACTTTTCACCCCGACGTCCTGCCCGCCGCCGGTCTGAAGAACCTTGCGATGGGCTGCACGGACAAGGCAGCCAAAATGCGCATGCACGCGTCCGATGCCAAGCCGAGGTTCGACCGGGAGAAATGCACTGGCTGTGGTGCCTGCGTTAGGCACTGCCCCGCAGATGCCATAGAACTCGTCGACGGTAAGGCCTCGTTCATCCCCGAGAATTGCGTCTCCTGCGCCGAGTGCATCGCATTCTGCAATTACGGTGCGGTGAGGGTCAACTGGAGCTCCCTCTCCAGAGATGTCTGCCGTGGAGTCATCGATGCAGTTAGGGCAGTCAAGTCCACGTTCGAGCCCGGCAAGCTTGCCTTCATGAATCTGGGGTATGATGTGACCGAGGAATGCGACTGCGGCGGCGGCAGCAACAGGCCAGTAATAGCCGACTTCGGATGCCTGACGGGCCTCGACCCTGTCGCAGTGGACAGCGCCACTGCTGACATGATTAACTCGACCGAGGTCTACCCAGGAGGTCCGCTGTCGGGGTCCGCGGAAGTGGCCGACAGGATGTCTCTTCTGAAGCCCGATGTTGACTGGAAGTCCTTCCTTGGGATGGCGGAGGAGCATAAAATCGGCCGTGCTGATTACGAAATTAAGACAATATAGCGGTCAATTATGTATACCATCGTACTTAAGAGTCCAAAGGGCAATTTAGATCTTCAACGGTGTTGATTTGGCCAGAAGAGTCAGCGACCCAAGGGGACGTAGGACCAATAGGTCGAAAAAGACCGAAAGGATTCCGACCAAGGATGCACTGGCAAGCATGATCAAGGCATGCTCCCTGAAAACGAGGGCGGCCGTGTTGCTCCTGGCTACATCAGGGATTAGGGTGGGCGAGCTCGTGAGGCTCACTCTCTCGGATCTCGACCTTTCCCAGTATCCTCCAACAATCAGGGTCCGGAATGCCATCCATCCACGGAAGTGGAGAATATCCTTCATAACGGGTGAGGCAAAACGCGCCGTCCAGTCATACCTGGACCAGAGGGCAGACCGGGGGGAAGAGCTGAGCGCGGATTCCCCGGTGTTCGCCTACGAAAGCGGGTCCTCGATGACCCCGCAGGCCATGGTATCCATGATACGGCGGGCCTTTGAATCCGCGGGGGTAAGGGGCCAGAGGATGAGGCTGGAGTCCCAGGTTCTGCGGAGATGGTTCAAGCGGCAGCTGATAGGCGCAGGAACCCCTAAGAAGATAGTTGACTTTCTCGTGGGGCACTCCCGCCACTCGCGACCTCCAGAAGATGAGGTCAAGAGATGGTACGCCAAGGCAATTCCACTCCTGACGCTGTCTCACCCGGCGGCATGAAGTCTGCGCCCCGCCAGGGATCTAACTTATTAGCACAAGCCCAAAGCCTCCATCCATGAACGTTATAGTCGTGATGCTTGACAGCCTGAGGAGAGACCACCTGGGCTGCTTTGGTAACGGATGGATAAAGACCCCGGCCATCGACGCCTTTTCGAAGAACTCTCTTGTCTTCGATTACGCCTATGCCGAGGGGCTGCCGACAATCCCCGTGAGAACCTCGCTATTCACAGGCAGGTACACGCTTCCCTTCCGGCGCTGGCAGCCACTGGAAAAGAACGATGTCGTCCTTGCCGAGGTTCTATGGGACCAGGGCTACAGGTCCGCCCTCGTTGCCGACACCTACCACATGCACAAGCCGCAGATGTCCTTTGGCAGGGGCTTCGACAACGTAATGTGGGTCAGGGGCCAGGAGACCGATCCCTATATCGTTGATCCGGAACTTGAAACGGATGTAGAGCAGTTCAGCCCCAAGGACTGGAGGGCGGCATACCCGGGCCAGACCGACGAGGCCGCCCGGGAGAAGCTCGCTCAGTACCTGAGGAACACCCACAGCTGGGAGGGCGAGGGTGATCACTTCGTCGCCCAGGTCATGTCCAGGGCCTCGTCTTGGCTCGAGGAACAGATCGAGTCGGGGAGGAGTGACCGACTCTTCCTCTGGGTGGACAGCTTCGACCCCCACGAGCCCTGGGACCCACCAAGCCCGTACAGGGAGATGTACGAGGTCGAGGATTACACCGGGGCCCCCATAATCTGGGCCGGTGGCGTTTCCGATGACTGGACGCTGGAAGAACTGCGCCACTACAGGGCGCAGTATGCCGGGGAGGTAAGCCTGGTTGACCGCTGGGTTGGCAGCCTCCTCGGGAAGGTGGAGGATCTGGGGCTGATGGACAGAACGATGATCATCCTCCTGTCCGATCACGGGGAGCCACTCGGAGAGCACGGTATAGTGAAAAAAGTCAGGCCATGGCCCTACGAGGAACTATCCCACTTCCCGCTGATAATCAGGCCGCCAGACGGACACGGGTTCAAATCGGGCAGGATCGACAAGTTCGTTGGTATGCCCGATATCATGCCAACCATCCTGAATTTCCTCGAGGTCGAGGTTCCCGGCACCGTCCAGGGAAGGAACCTTTTCAGGGTCATCCCGGGCGAGGAGGAGGACCCGGGCTTCGGCATAAGCGGTCACTACGGTCGCTCCTGGAGCATCCGGAACAAGGAATGGAGCTTCTACCTGTGGCCCGGTGGAAAGGCACCGTACACCTGGGGAATAGGTTACCCAAAGCCCTCAGAGGGAGAGAGGTACCCCGAGCTATACCGGATCCGCAGGGACTTCATTCCGCCCATTCCAAAGGAGTACGACCCTGTTAGAGACATCGCCGAGAAGGACAACGTCATCGGGGAACACACGGAGGTCGCACGATCGATGGAGCTTGATCTTCGCAGGTTTATCCAGAACCTGACGCCTTCCCCGGGTGACGTTCAGGCCCAGGACTCCATGGCGACGGAGCTGCGCCAGCCCTGGCTATACGGCATAGTTAAGAAATAGCCTCAAGGCGCCTCGAATTTCCTGCTGACCTCATCAACCCTGTTTCCCACCACATCGTATTCGATTCCACCCAGACCCCTGTCCAGGGCCAGCCTGATGTGGTCAATTTCCCCGGGGTCGAACCCCATCACCCGGGTCGCCACGATGTCGGTCTCGACAAGGGCTCGCCCGGCGATCACCAGATCCATCTTCACGGGTTTCCCCCCCACGGGACCCTGGCCCTCCATCCCCATGAATCCATCGATCACCACCAGGGATGGGGAGATTACGCTGCAGATATCGACAATGACCTTGCTTATCCCCTTCCTGTGATACCTGAACTTCCACTTCTTCGGGAGAAGTCCGAATAGGTTCTTCATGCCAAGCGTTACCCCGGTGGTGCTGTGGGTTTTGAGCTTCGCGGCATCGACAATTTTGCCCTCCGCAACGATCTTCGGAACCTCAATCGACTTCAGCGCTAGGGGTTCCGGGGGTCTCAACTTGACCCTTTCCCTCTCCTTTATCAGGTTGACGAAGGGAACATCGTTTCGCCTGCACATCTCAAGCATGCCTGTTGCCCTTGATGCCTTGTCGGCATTGGTCATGTTCGCGTCGCTCTCCACGACCTTTATGTCATCGGTCGCCTCCCTTATTATCTTGATCAGGGCCTCTACAAGCAGGGGATCTGTCGTGGCACCGGTGTCCCAGGTCTCGGTGCAGATGAAATTAACCTTGATCAGGACGGGTGAATTCCTGAGGTGATCAACCCCCCCGGAGAGTATGACGGCCCTCTCGACGGTTTCGTGGGCCCGCTCTCCCCTCAAGATGGCCACTTTCGGTAACACGCTCTATTCTGAAGATGGCCAGTTTAAATTCGATTCCAATTCACGGCAAAAATTCCAAGAAGAGGGATATCGGTATCCATTTCGGGAAATTGTCGACATAAACCTTATGAGGGGAAGGGTAGACTCGAACCCAATGGGCCTCATTCACCTCTACCGTGCCCCCGTTCTCCACCCATCAGAAGCGAACGAGGTAATCCGGAACGCGAACGCGATCACGGGTGGGAAGATCGAGGGCCTGGAGACGGAGTTCTGCTTCAACATCGAGACCACTGCCCACCTGTCCCAGAGGGACATGGAGGTGCTCCGCTGGCTGTTGTCAGAGACCTTTGAACCTGACAACTTCTCCGAGAACTCCCTACTCAAAGATGAGGATGGTTTCACGGTTGAAGTGGGGCCCCGGATGAACTTCTCCACGGCCTGGTCCACCAACGCGGTCTCCATATGCAGGTCCTGCGGCATTTCCCGGGTAAGTCGCATCGAAAGATCCAGGCGCTACCTGTTTATTCCAAGCGGGGAGATAAATCAAGAGGAAGTCAAAAAGATCACGGCATCGATCCACGACAGGATGACGGAGTGCCAATATGAGAAAAAGCTTGAGAGCTTTGATATGGGCATACTCCCCGAGCCGGTTTACCGGGTTCCACTGCTCGAGGAGGGTAGGTCAGCGCTTGAAGGGATAAACCGGGAGATGGGGCTTGCCTTCGACGACTGGGACCTGGACTACTATACCAAGCTCTTCGTTGATGAACTCGGGCGGAACCCCACTAACGTGGAGTGCTTCGACGTCGCCCAGTCAAATAGCGAGCATTCCAGGCACTGGTTCTTCAAGGGAAGGCTGGTAGTCGATGGAATCGAGAGGGAGGACAGCCTGCTCGACCTGGTAAAGGATACCCTGTCGGCAAATCCCTCAAACAGCATGCTGGCATTTCGGGACAATTCCAGCGCGATCCGGGGCTTCAAAATCGACACCATAATACCCGAAAAACCGGGTTGTCCGTCGAGATTCATCCCTGCCAGTCCTGATTACCACATAATATTCACTGCCGAGACCCATAACTTCCCCAGCGGGGTCGCACCCTTCCCGGGCGCCGAGACGGGTACCGGTGGAAGGATCAGGGACGTACATGCCACGGGCAGAAGCGCCCTGGTGGTAGCGGGAACGGCAGCCTACTGCGTGGGAAACCTGAAAATCCCGGGTTACCCTCTTCCTTGGGAAAATACCAGCTATCCCTACCCGGATAACCTCGCATCGCCTCTTGAAATAGAGATAGAGGCGAGCAATGGGGCCTCGGATTACGGAAACAAGTTCGGTGAGCCGATTATCCAGGGATATACCCGTTCCTTCGGTCTCTCCCTTCCCGGCGGTGAAAGAAGGGAGTGGCTTAAACCCATAATGTTCACCGGGGGAGTCGGCCAGCTCGATGGAAGACACCTTGAGAAGATGGAGCCTGAACCCGGTATGCTGGTCATCAAGATAGGGGGCCCCGCCTACCGGATCGGGATGGGGGGAGGGGCAGCCTCGTCCATGGTCCAGGGGGAGAACGTGGCCGAGCTCGACTTCAATGCCGTTCAGCGGGGAGATGCCGAGATGGAGCAGAAGGTGAACCGGGTGATCAGGTCATGCTCCGAGATCGGGGATCGGAATCCGATAATCAGCATCCACGACCAGGGTGCAGGCGGCAACTGTAACGTTGTGAAGGAAATAGTCCACCCCGCAGGGGGAAGGATAGAGATCAGGCGAATACAGGTTGGCGATGATACCCTCTCGGTACTCGAGATCTGGGGGGCTGAGTACCAGGAACAGGACGCGCTCCTCATCCGTCCTGCCCATCTCTCCCTGTTCAGCCATCTCTGCGAGAGGGAGAAGGTCCCCATGTCGGTCATCGGCCACGTAACCGGGGATGGCATGATCACGGTTACAGACGAGCAGGAGGGAACCACCCCCGTCCACCTTGACCTGGAAAAGGTGCTCGGGAGCATGCCCCGGAAGGTATTCCACCTTAGCCGCTTGCCCAAAAAACTTGATTCGCTGGATCTGCCGGATAACCTTACGGTGATGGATGCTCTTGAACGGGTGCTCAGGCTCGTTTCGGTTGGTTCCAAGAGGTTCCTGACGAGCAAGGTCGATAGAAGCGTTACGGGCCTGATTGCACAGCAGCAGTGTTCAGGCCCGCTCCAGCTCACAGTATCCGATGTCGCCGTAATTTCACAGAGTCACTTCGGGCTAACCGGTGCCGCCATATCAATAGGTGAGCAGCCCATCAAGGGACTCGTTAACCCGTCAGCGATGGCCAGAATGGCGCTTGGGGAGGCTCTGACCAACCTCGTCTGGGCCCATACCACTGGCCTCAGCGATGTCAAGTGCTCCGCGAACTGGATGTGGGCCGCAAAGATGGAGGGAGAAGGAGCTGACCTTCTTGATGCTGCAAGGGCACTTCACGACATGATGATTGAGCTTGGGGTTGCAGTTGATGGGGGGAAGGACAGCCTATCGATGGCTGCCCAGGTCCCCGTCCCTGGTGGCCAGGAGACCGTGAAAGCACCGGGGTCGCTGACGATCTCCGCATACGTATCATGCAATGACATAACCAAGACGGTGACTCCCGACCTGAAACATCCCGGTGAGAGCATCCTGCTGCTAGTCGACCTGGGGAATGGGTACAACAGACTGGGCGGCTCTGCCCTCGCCCAGGTTTATGGCCAGATTGGAAAAAGCGTCCCCGACGTTGAGAACCCGGATGATCTCAGGCGGGCATTTTCCGCAATTCAGACCCTAATAGGGAGGGGCCTTGTATCTGCCGGGCACGACAGGAGCGACGGTGGGCTGGTAACCACCCTCCTCGAGATGAGCTTCGCTGGCAACTGTGGAATGGTTGTCACTCTACCTGAAAGCAAAACCGGTGAATTTCCGCCGCTTTTCTCCGAGGAGCTGGGGCTCGTGCTGGAGGTCCGGAAGGAGAACGAGGGCAGGGTGCTGGAATTACTATCCGAATCCCGCGTCCCCTTCAGCAGGATCGGGCACACCGTTGGGGACGCCTCTTTCGAGATCAGGCTGGGGGATAGAACCGTTATCAGGGAGGACATTCGCCAACTACGGGACCTCTGGGAGGAGACCAGCTTCCGCCTTGACATGCTCCAGTCGGATCCCCTCTGTATCGAACAGGAGAGAGAGGATCTCCATGATCGAACTGGCCCGCAGTTCTCTGTGAGCTTCAGGCCCCGGCCCACACCCCCAGATATCATAAGTGCTCCCGATAAGCCAGTTGTTGCCGTTATCAGGGAGGAGGGGTCAAATGGCGACAGGGAGATGATCTCGGCATTCTATCTGGCGGGATTCGATGTCTGGGACGTAACCATGACCGACCTGATGGAGGGAAGGTTCGATCTAGGTGATGCCAACGGTGTCGTCTTCGTCGGGGGCTTCAGCTATGCAGATGTACTCGACTCGGCAAAGGGCTGGGCAGGATCAATACGTTTCAACGATGAACTCTGGAATAAATTCCAGCGATTCCGAAGGAGGCCTGACACCTTCAGCCTTGGAGTGTGTAACGGTTGCCAGCTGATGGCCCTCCTCGGCTGGGTTCCATGGGAGGGTATACCGGATGAGAAGCAACCCAGGTTCATCCGTAACAGCTCTGGCCGGTTTGAATCGCGCTTCGTGGCTGTAAGCATAGCCGAAAGCCCCTCGCTGATGCTGAGGGGAATGGAGGGTTCCACCCTCGGGATATGGGTTGCCCACGGGGAGGGCCGGGCCCACTTTCCGGAAAGTGAACTGATCGAAGAGCTTGATTCCAAGAACCTGCTGCCGGTTCGTTTCGTCGATGACCGGAACCGTGTAACCGAGAGGTACCCCCTTAACCCGAACGGTTCCCCTATGGGAATAGCCGCGATGTGCTCATTGGATGGGAGACACCTGGCAATGATGCCCCACCCAGAGAGGGTTTTTCTCAAGTGGCAGTGGCCCTGGATGCCGGAAGAAATGAGGAAAAGCCTGGAGGCCTCGCCCTGGATTAAGATGTTCCAGAACGCCCGGAAATGGGTTGAAGAATCCCGCAAGGTATAGATCGGTTATGCAAAGGTGTCGTCCGAAGATCCCTTAAATCCGGAGGGATTTCTTCGCTTATCCCGAAGTCTCAGCGCCCCAATAATCCTTAGGGTCTCCTTGCAGGACGGGCAGGCCCAGCCCTCTGTTGGTTGGGTGAATATTCTCTTGCACTTTGGACAGGTATACCTGAGATCGCCATCGTCCAACTGGTCTTCAGGCCACTCACTCATAGATTACCTCTCCTCAATCGAATCTCCATCTGATGCTCATAAAGCTTATCATTTACACAGGCGGTAAAATGGGGAAATGCACAGCCCTCGACTGGGTTAGAACCGCCTTACTCCCAGGTACAGACCCACTGCAAAGGCCCCGATGAGGGGCAGCGAAACGGCCGCGGCGGTCAGGCCTGTGCCGATCCTCTGAGTGAAGAAATCGGCTGTTCCAGACAGAGTCGAGCCGAGGTTGTTGTGGATTGTAATCATGCCCTGGTAGTGGAGTGCCAGCAAGCTGACGAAGTATATGCCACCAAGGATCAGAAGGTACTTACCCAGCCTCTTGGCCACGAATCCGATGCCGAACCCAACAACCGCCCCGCTTCCAAGCAGTGGAATGTAGGTCAACGCGGTCGACATTGAATCTAGCAATAATATGCAATATTTATAAATATTTCGGAAATAATAACAATTTATTGGCTTTGATCAGTAATTTAATCCGGTTCTGCTTAAATTTACTGGTGCAGGTAGTCGGAAATTGCAGGATATATGCTCCGATCCTGGCATTATCCCTTTCGGAAACCGAGATACGCCCCGGCACCAAAGGCCCCGATTAGGGGCAGCGAAACGGCCGCGGCGGTCCAGAATGTCCCGGCCCTTTCCAGCAACATCTCGGACATGCCGTCCACCGAGCCCTCCAGTCCCTCGTTTATCGTTATCCAGCCCTGTTGCTGCAGGTAGAAGAGAGTGGCGAAGTAGATGCCAACCAGTATCAGCAGGAACTTGACTATTTTCTTGGCCACGAAGCCGACCGCAAACCCAACCACCCCCCAACCGCTCATCTCGGGAAGGTAGGAAACAATATCGGCCGACATCAAGATGAAAAATATCCCAGCTAATAATAATGTTTCGGAAATTTGTTAAAGTTTAATTACTTCCATTGTATATAATTTTGAAATTTGTCGGTGTTCCGCCAAGTTGCCCGGAGGTATCCATTATACATATATCAATTGGATCTCCACTTGAATAAATCACGGTGTGACTAATTGCGCCTGGCAATCAAGATCGGGGGATCGATCGCGGTTGGAGAGAGGGGGCCCAATCAGGACTACGTTCAGGATTTCCTTTCCGTCATCAACTCCCTTAAACTGGAAAGACTTGGCGTCGGGATAGGTGGCGGCAAGCTAGCAAGGAATTACCTCGCATCGATTGGAGCCCTCCTCTCTTCCGAACAGCGGGAGCTGGTCGTTATCGAGCTTCTCAGGGCGAACACGAAAATGCTCTCAATACTTCTCAAGGCGAAGGCGATATACACCGAGGAGGACCTCATTGACGTCGCCGGGGACACTGAAAAACGGGCATTCGTAATCGGCGGAATATCTCCCGGCAGAAGCACCGACGCAAACACATCGCTTCTGGCGGAGGCGATAGAAGCGGATCTATTCATCAAATTAACGGACGTGGATGGCGTGTACACCGCCGACCCGGACGAGAAAGAGAATGCGGAGCTTATCAAGAGGATGACCTTCGAGGAGCTCACGGCCCTCTCTGTCGAGGGCAGCCCGGGTAGTTACGGAATACTCGACCGCATGGCCATTTCAGTGTTGAGGAGAGCATGCATTCCAGTCAGGATCATAAATGGGAGAGATCCCAAAATCATCCGGGGGCTTCTCGGTGGCG
>Ga0180433_10006316_pt1 | contig 15596 bp, 12 predicted proteins | sample SS_ome_8_FD_132980 | JGI IMG/M metagenome (GOLD analysis project Ga0180433, IMG submission 132980) | Hypersaline lake sediment archaeal communities from the Salton Sea, California, USA - SS_1_D_1 metaG | ecosystem: Environmental > Aquatic > Non-marine Saline and Alkaline > Hypersaline >... | reverse complement strand
TATCCCCAACCCAAAAAGAATTTAAATGCTTAACATAAATTTAATTGCTATGGCAGGAGAATTTTTTTGGATAATAGGTTCCGCTATAGCAGATGCTCTGCTTGGTTTTGTCGGAGTATTCTCGTTATGGGTAAGCAACAGAAACCTGAAAGAGGTAGCGGATGTTCTTATGGCATTTGCAGCAGGAAGCCTCTTGGGTGGGGCATTCTTTCATTTACTTCCCGAATCTCTTGAAAGTATTAGTGCTATCAATGTATTTCTTCTTGCTCTTGCCGGTTTTGTATTATTTATACTGCTGGAATCTTATCTCCACTGGCACCGCTGCAAGGAATGTGACATACATCCATTTTCCTATGTCATACTCATAGGAGACGGAATCCATAATTTTCTAGGCGGTATAGTGCTTGCAGCAAGTTTTCTGATTAGCATACCTCTGGGTATTGCTACCATCGTTGCAATAATTGCCCACGAGCTCCCCCAGCAACTGGGCATATTCGGTGTGCTGGTAAAAGGAGGATTCACAAGAAATCAGGCAATAATTCGTTCCTTCCTGGCGCAGTCAACAATCATACTGGGAGCTTTATGCGGTTATTTCCTGGCGGGAGCAATTGGAAGCTTTACATCTTTGCTGGTACCTTTTGCTGCAGGAAATTTCATCTATATAGCATCATCCGACCTAATACCTGAAATGCACAAAGCAGAAGGCTGGACCAAATTAAGAAGCCTGCTTATTTTCTTCTTGGGAATAGCACTTATGTGGGCGCTGAAAATTTATGGGGGAGGCTGAAAAGGTTTATATTACCTCTCATAGCAACTGTTAATCCACAATCCTTCAGAAGATGGTTTAAATGAAAACAGTGCTGGCAATCGGAGATAAGAAAGATTTTGACTCATACCAGAAATTCATAAGACAAAAAAGATATTTTAGCAAATACCGCATTTCTTTGAAAACAGTGGATTACAATGCGGTTCTGGAAAGGAAACTCCCTAAGATACAGACAGATGAACTATTGCTCTATTTCTTTTTCCCTTTTGATTACTGGGACAGTCATATTGAAACAAGAAAAAGCAGGGAGATATATGGAAACAGGAATTACTTCCTGAAGTTCAGGAAATTCTGGAAAAAAACCGGCAGGATACTGAAGGATTTTTACAGCGACAAGGAAATCCGCTTCATAAACAGCCCGAGCAATGTTTACGTTGAGCGCGACAAGGAAAAGACAAACCGGATCCTTGCAAAAGCAGGAATTCCCGTTCCGAAGCATTACACCACGAGGAATTACAGGAAAATACTTGAGATGGTCGATTCAGGAAGGAAGCTTTTCATAAAAGTAAGATACGGCTCAATGGGAAAAGGGATAACATATCTCGAGAAAAACTACTGGCTAACCAATTTCAAGGCGCAGAACAGCCATATCATCAGCAAGAAATCGGATTACGGATGGAAATTCAGGGAAATAACCGGAAATAAAAAATTCATAAAGGAACTTCTGAAGCACGATGTAGTTATAGAAGAGGCGATAAGGCCCTTACTTATCCGGGGTAGGAAGTTCGACCTCAGGATTTACGTTGCATTCGGAAAGGTTCTCCACATATACCCGCGGAGCAACGAATACGACAAAATAACAACGAACATTTCGCAGGGTGCAAAAGGAGAAGAGCAGCAGTTCCTGGAAAGCCTTCCGCACAAACTTGTTGAAAAATCGGAAAAAAACGCATTGAAAACAGTAAAGAAAATGAAACTTAATTTTGCCGGTGTTGACATAATGCCGGACATAAACCAGAACCCGGTAGTTATAGAAGTAAATGCATTTCCTGGTTTTCCGAGCATGAAAGACAGGAAAAGGAAATTCAATCTTTCTAAATACATCATAGCGGAAATAGCAAAGAAAAAGTGGAAATGATTAGTTTTTGTAAACGAATTTTCCGTCCTTGGTCATCATTCCTGTTTTCAGTTCTTCCCCGTTTGCGACTTTCAGCACGTGTTCTATAATCATTGAGCTGAGATGCGTTGAGGATTCCTTTGCAATCGCATTCGGAAGCTTGTCAATGCAGGAATGGGTTATCCCTTCCTCCTTGTAGGCGGGCTTTTCCCAGTCTGTTGGTATGCACGTTTCAACCGCCCCGTTTTCATCGCAGCTTATATCGAGTATCAATGCAGTTTTTTTCATCAGTTTGAGCATTTCCCTCGTAACCAGGTGGGGCTGGCCGGGAAGCCATACCACCGCATTCACCAGTATGTCTGCCGAAGGAACGTAATCCTGCATGTGCGACGTCTCTTTTTCGGTAAGCACCAATGGTTTTATCCCCATTTTTTCAAGCACTTCATTCGTTCCGCAGTAAACGTTTCCATAGCCCATGATAACCACTTCGGGCTTTTCCTTAATTTTGAGTTTTGAAAGAAGTTCGTAAGCTTTGTCTTTTCCGGTTTCTTTTATCGGAGGAAGATTTTCCAGTTCGGCCCTGCCCGCAATTTTCCCATAAGTCCTGAGGCCTTCGTACATTCCCACTACGCCCGCTTCATATCCTAAATTAACAAGCCTGCGGCCGTTTTCATCCCTTATTTCCTCGAATGCATAGGAAGTTATTTTCTTCTCAAGCAGCTTTTCAAGCAGGTCTTTGTTCTGTCCTTTTTCAACATGCAGGTATGCCATGAAAACCTGGTTTTCCTTATAGGGGTCTTCTGCCTGCGATTTTACTCCGACGACCATCCCATGGTTCCAAGCAGAATCGGTTATCTTTGCCCCTGCTTTTTCATACTCCTCGTCAGAAAATCCTGCTGAAGCTCCTGCGTTTTTCTCTATGAACACTGAATGTCCAGCATCAACAAGTTTTTTCACGTCTTTGGGAACAAGCGCAATCCTAGTATCTTTTGAAATCTTTGCAATGCTTATATCCATAAAATCACCAGTAGAAAAAACAGGGCCACGTGCAAGAAAAGAATTTTCTTGCTGTGCCTTGATTGAAAATCAAGGGCCACGGCCGAGAATCGAACTCGGGTCTAGGGCTCCACAGGCCCCCATGATGCCATTGTGCGCTTTTTTACAGCACTACACTACCGTGGCCATAAAAGGCAAAGTTTAAAGTTATTTTAGAGAAAGGGTTTAAATAGGTGTTCTTATGACCTCATTAGATAAGGCAATAATCGCTTCTTATGATAAGGGCGGACTGCATTTCGAAATATATGTTGACCCTGACGCAGCATATGCATACAAGGAAGGAAGGAAACCGGATACAAAAAACATACTTGTAGCAGAGGAAATATTTTCAAATGCAAAAAAAGGAGAAAGGGCAAAATCAGGAGATGTTCAGAAAGCATTCGGAACAACAGACATCATGGAAATACTGAAGATAATCCTCAAGGAAGGAGACGTACAGCTTACAACCGACCAGAGAAGGAAAAAACAGGGGGACAAAAGAAAGCAGATAATAGCAATTCTTGCAAAAGAGGCGATAGACCCCAGGACAAAATCACCGCATCCGCCTGTGAGGATAGAAAACGCGCTTGAGGAAGCAAGGATTCATATAGACCCTTTCAAGGAAGCAAGAGAACAGATTCCCGACATAGTAAAAGCATTGAGAATGATTCTTCCAATGAAATTTGAAAAGATACAGGTTGCAGTAAAAGTTCCTCCTGAATATGCGCACAAATGCTATGGCACACTTAAAAATTATGGAATAAGGAAAGAGCAGTGGACATCTGACGGAAGCCTTATTGCAGTTGTTGAGATATTTGCAGGCGCCCAGGGAGAATTCTATGACAGATTGAATAAATTGACAATGGGTGCGGTTGAGACCAAGGTGATTGAAAGGTGAAAGAGATATTTCCAGGAGTCTTCGAAAAAGAAGGCATCCTGTTGACAATTAATTTAGTTCCAGGCAAAAAAGTATACAATGAGAGGCTCGTAAAGGCAGAACGAAAGGAGTATAGGAGCTGGAATCCGTACAGGAGCAAGCTGGCTGCAGCAATAAAAAAAGGATTGAAGAATTTTCCGTTCAAAAAAGATTCAACTGTTCTTTATCTTGGTGCATCTACAGGAACTACCGTTTCCCATTTATCCGATGTAATGATTGAAGGGGAAATATTTGCTGTTGAAATCGCACCGCAGGCTGCAAGAATGCTGATGGACAACACAGAAGGAAGGGAAAATGTAATTCCTATCCATGGTGATGCAAGAAAACATCATGAATATGAGGAAGTAGGGAAGGTTGATGCGTTATATCAGGATGTTGCACAGCCTGACCAGGATGACATTTTAATTGACAATGCTAAAACATTCCTTAAGAAAAACGGAATTGCGATGATTGCAATAAAATCGCAGAGCATTGACGTAGTTGCAGAACCGAAAGCAGTATTTGAAAAAGTTTTGAACAAGCTTGAGAAGCATTTTGAGATTCTTGAAAAAATAAAAATAGAGCCCTTTGACAAGGACCATCTTTTTGTTGTTCTGAAATTCAAGGGTTAAACCAATTCTTCTGCCTTGAACAATCTTTCGCAGTAATGGCATCTGTAATTGCTGTCTTCTTTTGAAAACATCTGCTTTACATCTGTTTCAGTCCCTGTTATGCAGTTCGGATTCGGGCACCTTCCTGTTCCGTCAAGCTTTTCAGGCAAATCAACAACGTATTTCTTCTTGACTTTTCCGCCTTCGATTATGTTGATTGTGGCTCCGGGAGAAATCAATGCGAGTATATTCGCCTCATCCTCGGTAATCATCTTCTCCGCAATCTTTACAATGTCTTTTTTCTTGGTTTTCTTGCTTGCAACATTCATCACAAGAGCAACCCTGTAAGGATAATCCTCTCCTATAGCAAGAAGCTTCAATACCTTTTCCCCTTTTCCTGCTTTTATATGGTCCACAACAGTTCCTTTTTCAATAACGTCTACCTGCATGATTATCACCTGCTCAAAACATAATCTATTACCGCTATCCTGAGCGGAACTCCGTTATGCGCCTGTTCAAAGTATTTTGCCTGCGGCATCTTGTCTATTTCCGGGTCAATCTCATTTATCTTGGGAAGAGGATGCAGTATTATCAAATCTTTCTTTGTTCCCTTCAAATCCTCTTTCATCAATCTGAATTTCTTCATGACGCTCTGAGCTTCGTAAGGGTCTGCAAATCTCTCCGCCTGTATCCTGCATAAGTAAAGCGCATCCGCATCCTTGAAATCAGGCTCGCTTTTTGTCTTAACCTTGACTTTGAATCTTTTTTCAACATCTTTCACATAATCAGCATCCATTTCAAGCCCTGAAGGAGCTATCAAAGTAACATTGGCACCGAACATCGCAAGCCCGTACAAAAGCGACCTCATTGTTCTTGCATGCTTCAAATCACCCATCAGTGTAACATTCAGCCCTTTTATCTTGCCCTTCAGCCTTCTTATTGAAAACAAATCTATAAGAGTCTGGGTAGGGTGCTGGTTTCCCCCATCACCGCCGTTGACAATAGGCTTCTCGCTCATGTCAGCAGCCAGCCTTGCAGAGCCTTCTTTCTTATGCCTTACAACAAGAACATCAGCATAGCCTTCAACTGTTTTTATGGTATCGGCAAAACTCTCACCTTTTTTCAATGAACTCAAATCAGCGAGGAAGTCAAGGTCCTGCATTCCGGTCCTCATAGCAGCTGACTGGAATGAAAGCTTTGTCCTTGTGGACGGCTCAAAAAACAGCGTTGCTATTATTTTGCCTTTCAAATCAGGCTTTTTCTTCCCGTCGGCGATGTCGTTTGCCGAATCCAGGATTTCCTCTACAGTTTCTTTGTTTAAGTCTCTTATAGAAATTAGGTCCATTAAAGCACCATATTATATTGAATCTCAAGATTTATATTGTTTTCAGTTAATGTTGATGTAGAAATAATATGTTTCAGTAGCACCCAGGGATGAATTGGTAGGCACTATCATTTCATAATCTCCCGTCTGAAGATTATATAGGGTTCCATTTTGATGTATTGGGGCGCAAAAAAGCATATTCGGCTTTGCAGGGGCAGGAGCATTTTTATATGCACATGTCCTGAACCCTCCGGGCTGGCCAGTATCTGCATAATCAGCACCATAAATAAATAAAGAACCAAATTCCAAAGAACAGTTTGCTCCATTGAATGTTTCAGTGCCGTTATCAGCAACAGAGCCGAAACCCCATATAGAATCTATATCTGCCCCTGTTGCACCAGATATATTCATATAACCCATTGAGCCGTTTGTTGTTGCACATATTACTCCGCCATCAGCAGAACTCCAGTTCCATTTGTAAAGATAAAGTGAAGATGCAGCACTTTCATTGTCGGTCAAAAATATCCCAAGTCCGCTGATATTCCCGATGAATCCTGCCCAGTTGTCTGTCAGTCTTGCACCTGCAGTTATATTAGCCCTGCTTATGTTTCCCCCTTCTGTTATAAGGTTTCCTGCTGAAATTCCAGGGTCCCACCTTGTCAAATCAGTTACGTTGGTTATGTTTGCACCGTAAAGGTTGACAAATCCGCTCATAGCACTTGCCCCTCCAAGGAATATTCCGTAGAAGCTGGATGGAACAAGATTATTCAAGGTAAATTTGTTATTGACAATGTCCGGAACAGCACTAAGCAGGTTCCATGTTCCGTTCTGTATCCACAATTCAAATTCACTTTCATCATAGCCATACACATCAGATTCAAGCCATTTCCAGGAAATCTCGTCTATGGAAACGCTTCCGCTCTGTGTTTTTATCTCAACAGTTCCAAGGAAAGACACCATCCCTTCAGGTACTCCCGCACCTGAAAAATCAATGGAATATGCACTTCCACCTGTGAAAACATCCCTCATATCTATTATTGCCTTAGAATTTCCTTCAGCATTCCTGAAAACAGTGTCTGTCATGGTTATTCTTCTTGTCGTTCCTCCAGGATTGGTAAGATAGAAATCATAACCGTTATCATAAAGCACATTATCCGCAAGCTCATTTTGGTCTGCCTGGTAGGAGTATAACCCGTATTGTGAATTATCATATACGGTATTACCACTTACAATTGCCCTGTCGCTCCTGTAAAGATAGATTCCGTAGGCACCTCCACTTATACTGTTTGAAGTTACATTTATATCATCCGAATTCTCACCTACTACTATTCCCAGCATGCAGTTGTATAGTATATTATCCTCTATTGTTCCGTGCCTGCAGTCGTTAGGCAGTCCTATCCCGAATGAATCCACATTATAAACAGTGTTTCTTCTTACATCAAGATAGTTTGCATTTTCAAGATGGAATGCCTCTCCTGGACTATCATGAACTACATTTCCATAAATTCCGGAATAATCGCTGTAGCTTACGTATATGCCTACTGAGTCCCCGGAACTTTCACTGTTTGTTATGTTGGAATTAAGCGACCGTGTTATGGCAAGCCCTGCACCTCCTCCGTCCGTTGTCGATTCAGTTATCAAACTATCATCTGCATAGTGGAGATAGATGTTGTACGAATAATCTGAAACCCCGCAATTCCTTATCGTTATGTTGCTGTAGCTTGTTGCAGCACTTCCATTCGTAATTATTCCCCCTGTCATCGGAGTATCATCATGGCTTACAGTATGCCCGTTGCAGTCAAAATCAACATTATCCGAAGCTATTATCAAACATGCGCTGTTTACCCCGTCTACCCCTGAAATAGAATTGGGCGTGCCTGTCAAATCCGAATTTAGCCGATAAATCCCTGGATTCGGAATTATCCTGCAGTCAGGAATTTCGTTTTTTGTCAAAGGAAGAATATCAATATTAGAACCTCCAGGAATCGGATAATCCGCAGTATCTCCTATTCCATCCCCGTCTGTATCAGAGCCAGTATACTGATAATAAAAATTTCCTCCGATATACGCACCTCCGAGTATGTTCGGCCCAGCCTGTTTCGCGGTATTCCAAACATTCCCTGCAGAGTTATCGTATGCGGAAATGCTTCCGTTGAATATGTTGTTGTATAGTTCGTTGTTCCTCACATTGGTTACATTAACAGCGGTTCCTGAAGTATAAATCCTGTTTCCGTTTATTATGCAATTGGTGAATGATGCACCTACCCCATACATCTGTATCCCCATTCCGGAAAGTCCGGTTAGGTTGTTGTTCCTAAAAGTAACATTGTCAAGCGGATAAAGTATTGCATGATCTTCAAGACGCATTCCCGCAATGCCTCCGCTTATGCTGTTTTCATATACTGCCGAATCATGGCCTCCCTGCAGGTAAATCGCGCGCTGGCTTCCTGTAAATGTATTGCCGTAAATATTTGTATCAGCCATATCCCTCATGGTCAGTACATTCGCAGCTCCTGCATTTGCAAAATCATTACCATATATCCGGACGTTATCGGCCTGCCTTATGAAAACAGCATTTCCGGCGCTGCTCCCTCCGAAATTATTGTCGTTTATTACACTCTGTGTGATAGTATCCGCATTAAGCAGTACAGAACCTCCTGAATCTTTTGCGCTGTTTTCCTCGAAAATTACAAAATTATTAAAATTAAGCTCGAAATTATAGCTTCCTGCCTCGGGAACATTCACGTTTTTTATATCTATGTTAGCACTGGTGATTATGGATATTCCCTTGTCGTATCCTCTTATTGTCAGATTCCCTATTGTTATTTCATTTATGGCGTTTCCTTCGATTCCGCTTCCTGCACCAGTTCCGGTCAATGTGAATCCGTTTCCTTTTATTGTAATATTATCTGCCTGGACCGAAAGGCATGTTGCTCCTGAACCCAGATTCCTGGTAATATTGTATGTTTCATTTTCAATGTTCAAGGTTGCAGGGCATGCGCCGATATTGGTAAGCGCAGAGCTGATTCCGATTAAAAAAATTATAAATATGAAAAACATGAAATATGAATGAAAATGCGCATTGTTTCCTAAATCTGTTTCTTCTGCTGGTGCATGACTATGTACTGCGGGAGGCATTACAGTTTGGACTCATGAAAAATTTAAAAAGCTTTTTATAATTTCGCCTTGAATGGGTTCCATGGGAGGCACTGAAACCAAGGGAGAATTTCCCTTAGGCGTAGTATTAGGAGTAGTTATAGTCATAGCGCTTATTGCAGGAGGCTACTATTATTATACAACATATATGCAGGAGCCTGTTGAAACTGAAGATGTTTACGGTCCTCAGCTTGAAGCGCTTAACAATGAAATTTACCAGGTGAGCACAAAAGCTGCATCAGCAAGCGCAAGGGCAGACGTTGAATCAATAGAAGGTGAAATAACCGACGACCCTGCTTACAGCAAATACCTGCCGCTGGTTGAAGCACAGAAAGCTGTCCTTGATGTGATTGACATCGAATACCTGTATTATGATGAAGCTGATGAATATGCCGAATCAGGAGTTGACTGCTCAAAGGATTATGATGAGCTTGTTTCAACCTTTGAAGGGGCGGAAGCAAAAGCAAACAATGCAAAATACAAGGTAAACGAATATCTTTATGAGAATGAAAACTCAACAGCAGAAGTCCTTCTTACAAGGGTTGATGCAGTTGATTTGGGCGGAATGGATGTGTTCCTTGAGATTCTTGAGAGAGATTATTCAAAAAGCTGTATTGAGCCTGAAACACCAACCGGAACTTATGCAACACCTCTTTCAAAAGAGGATGCAGTCTCCCTTGTTCTTGCTGAGGTGGTAGGTGATAATGATTATTATGTCTACATGGTTGACAGCATAATCGAATCAGGAGCATTTATCAGCATTCCAAGGCCTGAAGGAGATTATAATCTTACGCTTGATAGGGATATCTGGCTGTTTTACATTGATGAACAGCCTCTGGCTCCATTTGCACATCCGACCCATATCGTTTTTGTTGATGTTGATGATGCGGAATACATAGTATATGACGAAGAGTATTATCCGATAATAGACGGGGTTTCCTACTGGTCAACCCTCGAGGAAAGGGAAAATGAGGAGAATGTAATTTATCCTGCAGAACCGGAATTTGACATGGAAGAACTGAATTTTTCAGCAGGAGTTGAATATAAGTATACATTTGATTACCTCGGTGCTCCCGGCTCCGGAGTTCCTGCAGGCACTCCTGTTCCTTTTGATGACGACCTCTGCTGTGAAGGTGTCGAGAAAAAGAAATACGGCCTTGTTGTGCAGGGCTATGATGAACAGATGTTCAAGTCAGATACCGTGAATGCATACAACATGCTTGCAACCAGAGGATATTCAAATGCAGATATAACTTATCTTACTGCAAATGCAGGGGATGCGTTAAGCGACGGCCAGACCACACTCGAAAGTGTTGGTGAGGCATTAGTTAACATTGCAAATAATGCAAAATGCTGCGATGAAGTTTTCATTTATTTATCAGGCCATGGGGCTTCTGTTACCCACTGGCAGTACAAGCATAAAACAACAGGGGAAACAAAATGGATAAGGAACCTTGGACAGCTTACGGGCGGTGCTGCAAACTGGGAATACACAGGAAATTCTGGAAAATACCATAGGATAACGCTTAACCCTGAGTTCACTACTCCTGCTCCTGAAGGAGAGGGAACAGTCAGCCATGGAAGTTCTGATGGAGGAAGGGCATGGTCATGGGAATTTGCAGCATTCCTGAACAAGATGGATTCATGCTATATTACTTTTATGTATTTCTCATGCTACAGCGGAGTAGCTGCGCCTACTCTTGCAGGAAAAGGAAGAACGATAATTACTCCTGTAGGCGACAGGCCTGCATGGGGACGCTCAACTGCGGGCTTCGGAAGCTATTTCACTAATTTCTTTATTGAGGCAAAAGGAAAGGGCGGAGACGCTGCTGTTGATAAAAATGGAGACGGAAAAGTAAGCGACAAGGAAGCATTTGATTATGCAAAAGCCAAAACTTCCGCTGATGCAACTGCAAAAGGAAGAACACAGGAAGGAACATGGACTCCGTCAACCGAAAGGTGCAGGTGCTGCCATGTAATCTGCGATGAAGAGAACGATTATATCTGCAAAGCGGTTGAAGGCGAAGGAACGGATTCTGAAAAATGCCCGAAAGTAGGTGATTACTGCGGACCCACTATTACACCTGAAGACCATATGGAATGTGTAGGAACTGTTTGTATGGCTGTTCCCGGAGAAGGCGAGGATAGCTGTACTACTGATGAAGACTGCAGGGTTGAAGAGCCTCCTGAAGATGAGGTGCCTGTCTGCGGTGATGGGAAAATAACGCCTCCTGAAGAATGTGATTATGAAACATACGGCAAGAATACCTGTCCTGAAGGAGAATACTGCAAGGATGACTGTTTATGCCATCCGCTTGAGACATCTGTTGTCTGCGGTGATGGAAAGATTTCCTCTCCTGAAGAGGATTGTGATGGAGGAAATGTCAAAACAGACATCTGCCCTGAAGGATATGGATGTTATATCTGCAAATGTGAACCCATAGAGGCATTCTGCGGAGATGGAATGATACATCCGCCCGAAGAATGCGACCATGGAAATACTATTACCGAGAAATGTGATGATGGTGAAGTCTGCCAGGGATGCCAGTGTATTCCGCGCAGTGAAGCTACCCATAAAGAATGTGTTAATGAAGCATGTGTTTCTGTAGCTGGCTATGGAGAAGACCAGTGCTATAGCGATTCCCAGTGTGAAACTCCGAAGCACAACGAATGCATCGATAATGCATGTGTCGAAGTTGACGGTGAAGGAACAGACCAATGCCAGACGGACGGGGATTGTGAAGAGCCTCCCGAATGCGGTGATGGAACAATTGAAGGATGGGAAGAGTGCGAAGAGGATGATGACTGTCCTGGAGAGGATGATGTCTGCATAGAGTGCTTCTGTTTGGATGTTCCTGCATACTGCGGTGACGGAAACCTTGACGCAGGAGAAGAATGCGAGGATGATGAAGACTGTTCAAGCGGAGGAGTCTGTTCCGGAGCATGTACCTGTGTATATCCGCCTGAACTTGACTGCAGTTATATCTGTTCAGAAGCAGGATATCCTGAAAATTATGGAGGGGGATTCGACAGTGTTTCCGAATGTAGTTCCTATGTAGAAAGTCTTTGGCTGCCACCGCCCGATTGCACCACAGGATGTGCATATGCTTTCCTGTATAAAGCAACCAACATCGCAGGAGAATCAACATGCTGTTGCGGAGACCATGACTATTACGACTGTACAAACTGCCCGTGTGTAGAACCATGCGACCAGGGTTGTCCTGACACAGAAGTTGTTTGTACTGCACATTAATTTTTTCTTTTTTATTTTTTTATCTTGTTTTGTATCTCAGGAATGCGCCTATTCCTGTAAAACCGTGAAGGAACTGTGCACCTTCAGAAGAATTAGTTGATATAATTTCTACAGGAATATTATTGTCTCTTGCAAGGTCTTCCAGATCGTCAATCAAGTCTATGGTCTGGGTTATTTTCATCTCACCGCCGCAGGAGCATTTCAGCTCTTCGGGCTCTCCTTTTGTAAGCTTCTGCTCTTCTTTTCCGCAGGATGGGCATTTGTATTTTACAACCTTGTATTCCAGATCTTCAGAAAGCAAAAGCCTGTCTGCCTGATTGGATATTATTGCCTCCCTTACCTGCGGTTCACCATAAGTAGCAAGGCCATCGTGTATCACTTCCTTTATGAAGTTGTCTATCATTTTCTTTTCCCTTATCATTTCCTGAGCGGACAGAACTTCTTCGCTTTTCTTGAGGACTTCATGGATTCCCTGCTCTTCAGTATATCCTGTATCAACAACTCCTAGAATCTTTATCTGGTAATTGAATGTTTTTGACTTAAGGAAATAATCTTTCATAGGGCCGGGACCCCCTACGATAACTCCTTTTACACGCTCAAGGAAGCTTGTATCCATTGCCTCCCCTATCCTCTTGTAGTATTCCTCTATCTGCTCTTCCCTTAACCTTTCATAACGCCTTGCGCTCTGTCCACCTTTTCTTATCTTTGCATGCGCCAGGGAATGTATTCTTTTAACTATCCTCATGTCTGTTCCTTTTACCATGGCAAGAGTAGCATCCCTTCCGTCAAGAACAAGGATTCCGTAAGCATCCCTTGTTTCAAGCATGTTTTCCAGGGGCTCAAGGTAAAACCTGCTGTCACACCTGTAGGTTCCTGTTTTCAGAATTTCAGGGGGTTCAAGTGAAAACAATTCTATTTCGGTCTTGGCAGGATTGTCAGATATATTTCCTGCAAAAACAGCAAGACCGTTGGGCGGAGTCTGCTTGAAGGTTTTAAGATGGTTGATTATTCTTTCTAAAGCACCGATTACGTTTGTCCTTGTCTGTTTTGATTTTATGTTGCTTGCCTGGCTCATCTCCTGCCTCAGCTTTGTTCCCATGTCATGTATTGGAGAGCCTGCAGATACGTAAACCGATATCAGCTCGGTGCCGCTTCCTGAAAAGGCGGAAAGTGTTTTTATCCACTTTTTCAGCCTGTAAACCTTTTCAGTTTTTGAATCTTCAGCCATATTTTTACTCCATCAGCTTTACTTCACCTGTTTCAAGATGATACTTCAGGATAACTATTTTAGTTTTTCCCTCATCAACAGCTTTTTTCACAACAGGGCTTCTAGCAAGAATGTCTTCAACAACATTTTTTGCATTCTGGTCGATTGCTGCGTTCACTTCATTTCCTGCTTTTTCAGCTGCAGGCTTGATTTTCTCTACGACTTTCAAAAGGTTTCCTTCTGCATTGCCTCCCTGGCAGGTTGCTGTTACTGCACCACACTTGCTGTGCGAAAGAACAACCAGCAGAGGAGTGTTAAGATGCCCAACACCGTATTCTATGCTTCCCAGTCCTATTTCATCAACAACATTCCCAGCACTTTCGATAAGGAAAATCTCACCTAAGCTGGTGTCGAATATACATTCAGGACATACCCTGGAATCAGAGCATGCAATCATTGTTACAAATGGCTGCTGTCCTCCAACCAGTTCCTGCCTTCTTGCAGGGAAATCATGTGCTGTCATTTTTCCCTCAACATACCTTTTATTTCCTTCATTCAATCTGTTTATTGCCTCTTCAGAGTTCATTCTAATCACCGAATTTGGATATATGTTAAGGTTTTGTTTTTTAAAAACCACTGTTTATCTTACCTCTATGGACTTTCGGGAGCTGGTCAAGAAAGACATGGAAGCAGTAGAGCAGCAGATAGAAGACTACATTATAAAAAGAGACGAAAGAACCTATGGTTTTCTCCTGCCATTCATCAAGAGAGGAGGCAAAAGGATAAGGCCGCTTGTTGCGCTTCTCTGCTTCAAGGCATATGATGGAAAAGATATTACAGAAGTCAAAAAAGTAGCTGCAATAATTGAAATGTTCCATAATTTTACACTGATACATGATGATATAGAGGACAATTCAAAATTCAGGAGGGGGCAACCAACCCTTCATGTGCAGGAGGGAGTTACTGCTGCATTGAATTCAGGAGATGCACTCTATACTCTTATATGGAAGGAGATGGCCCATCTTGAAATGGATGAGAAAAGGCTTGTTGAAGTAATGAAGATGTGCACGGATGCATACAGCGAAGTGGCTGACGGACAGGGGCTTGAGATACATTGGGAGACCAAAGAAATATTTGATATCACTGAAAAGGATTATTTTGACATGATTGAAAAGAAGACAGCAGCATTGATTGGCCTGTGCTGCAAAGTAGGTGCATATCTGGCTGGCGCTTCAGAAGAGGAGCAGAAAAAGGTTGAGAGTTTCGGGCGTAAGATAGGTATTGCATTCCAGATACATGATGATGTCCTTAATGTTTCAGGAAACTTCGAGAAATACCAGAAAGAGATAGGTGGGGACATTACAGAGGGGAAAAGAACACTTATGGTCGTCAAAGTTCTTGAAGCAGGAGAAAAAGATGACGTTGAGAGATTAAAGAAGATTCTTTCAGGCAATACTGATAACGCTGATGAAATAAAAGAAGCAATAGAAATACTGAAGAGATACAATAGCCTTGAATATGCTGAAGGAAGGGCAAAAGAGCTCATAACCGAAGCAAAAGACAGCATAAAGGGATTGGAAGATTCCGAATACAAGGAAGGATTGATGGAACTGGCTGATTTTGTATTAACCCGGGAGAAATAACGTAGAGTTTATAAATAATTTCATCTCAGTCTTAGATGTGATATTATGCCTATGAATTTTTTCATAACAGGTATGCCTAAAACAGGCAAGACAACACTGCTTGAAAAACTTGTTGAAGACTTAAAGAAAAAAGGGCTTAAAGTTGGAGGACTGATTTCTCCGGAAGAAAAAGAGCACGGAACAAGGGAAGGATTTTACGTTGAAGACGTAGATGTGGGAAAAAGAGCGCTGCTTGCATCAACAAAAGGGAACGGTCCCAAAGTAAGCAAATATTTTGTAAAAATAAAATCATTTGAAAGCGTAGCTGTTCCTGCAATGAAGAAGGTTGACAGTTATGACGTATTCATACTTGATGAGATAGGCAGGATGGAGCTGAAAAGCAGCAAGTTCGTGGATTTGCTTGACAAAATATTCGAATCCCCGACTCCTGTTATAGCATCAATAAACCAGGACTATGTTGAAAGATACGGCTTCAGTGGAGAAACCATGATACTTACAAAAACAAACAGGGAAGCGGTTTATCTGGAACTGATGAACAAGGCAACAGAAGAATATGTCAGGAAGAAAG
>Ga0180433_10006315_pt1 | contig 15597 bp, 10 predicted proteins | sample SS_ome_8_FD_132980 | JGI IMG/M metagenome (GOLD analysis project Ga0180433, IMG submission 132980) | Hypersaline lake sediment archaeal communities from the Salton Sea, California, USA - SS_1_D_1 metaG | ecosystem: Environmental > Aquatic > Non-marine Saline and Alkaline > Hypersaline >... | reverse complement strand
CCGGCGTTCCCCAGTCTCGTATATCATTCCAGTTATCGTACTCCAGAGCCTTGAGCCGAATAGCTTCCCGCCCCAGCGCTACTGCCTCGTCTATCGCCAACCCTGCGACCAGCGCCCTGTAGAATGCCTCTCCAAAGGCCGCAGCGAGTGTATCCTTGATCTTGAATTGCATCGCGACCACGGCCGGTATCCCGGCCTTGAGCAGCGACGCGGCTACGCTACTCCACACATTGTGGCCATCACGCCGTCCTGTCTCACAAGCGCCCAACACGACCAGGCGCACCCCCTTGCTCCGCAGCGTTTCTGCCAGATTGTCTGCTGGAAGGAACTGGGCCTGATTCTCCTCGTCTGCCAGGATAATTCCACCCGCACCGACTTTTTTCCACCTGACCTGTCCCAGACCCTCTCTGACAAACTCACCGTGCCCGCTAAAGTGGAAGACGTCAGTGCGCTCCATCAATGCAGCCAGCAGACCCTCAGGGGTAGCACCAGGTAGCCGGTCATCTGGACTTGCATCGTAGTCGGGTAGAAAGACCGCCTCCACACCGGGGACTTGACCGAGCGCCTGCTGGAACGCTTTCTGCTCCTGCGGCAGGTTGGTGAGATGTGGGTATATGCTGTGAGGCTCTGGCGTGGCCGCTGCAACGACAATCCGCCGCTTGGCCGGGGCCCTGAACCAGTCGCCTGGTATGGCCAATGCCTCGTGACGCACGATTGAGATGCGCGGATCCAGAGCCAGGAAACCACTAGAGGTGTGCTCACCGTGGGCATCCTGGATGTAAGCATACTCCCAGGGCAAGTCGGCCAGTTCGTCGGCGAGGCGGAGGCGTAGGCGCAACCCCTCATCGCGCTCGCGTACTTTTGTGAGGCTCTCGCCGAACAACTGGCGGGCATAGGGTGGCAACAACAAAGCGGCAAAGATCTCTCCCAATTCCATTTGACCCTTGACATCTTGATCCAGTTGTCGTGTCTCAAGTTGATGTGCCCTCTGGAGCAAATCATCTGGTACTGTGACGATCTCCTTTTGCTCCCCTTGTCCGACAGGTGAGTCGAACACCCGGACCGAGAACTTTTTGACAGCACCTTTATCATCTTGCTCTACATCCTCGGCCACGAGGACAAAATCACGATAGTCACTAATGGCCATCGGCTACCTCCTTACAGTTCGACGGATACGGCGCACTATTTATGGTAAGCTTCCAACATTTCATTCCAGTGCGTGTTCTTTGCCAGTTCCACCTCGGCATAGTAGGGCGAAATGCGCTGCAGGCCAGGCGGCACAGCGTAGATCGAAACACCGCCGATGCCATCGAACCAATCGCCCCGGTGCCCTTCGGCAATCACCGCACCGCCCGGCTGGAGAGTCTCACTAACCTTCCGTGCTGCTTTCTGAACGGTAGCGTTTGGACTGTGCGCGACCAGGTGTGCCGCCAATGTGCGCAGATCCCACAGATAAAAATCGAACTTGCTGTCCCTCCGCCTGCCTCGTGGGGTGTTTATCTCCTTCTCTTGCGTCTCGCGCTGGGCCTCCCAGAGGTGATCCGCCTGATTTTTGATGTTTTTCAACAGCGCTTCTGCGAGCCTGTCGGCGGCCTGGGCTAGCCCCTCAACGTGTGCCAGGTTCAACGCGACCTTGGTCACGTCGCCACCGTTGAGAGCAGGTGGATGAGTAGTGTAATAGTCCACATAGTGCTGCACAACCAACTCCGCCAGGTCGTGGGCAGACATATCAGGCACGTCGCGCAACGCGCCCAGGATACTTTCGTAGGGCCAACTGCGCGCTGGCACCAACTCCTCCGAAGCCACCAGGTAGCGCACATGCTGACGCACCTGGTAGGCCACCTCCAGCGTCGCCATCACGCAGGCATCCATCCCTAGCAGGTCAAGCGGCCGGCCGATTTCCCGTACCACTCGCTCCAATTCCTGCGTGTCCAGCGAGTGACCGGAGCTGTCGTCGAAGCATACAGCGCGTTCGGCGTGGTCATCAATCCGCAGAATTCGCTCTAGGGTAGTGTTAAAGAGCACCATACTCCCACGTTGTGCTGATCGTTCAGTTGCTTCGCTGCGGGAGACATCATCGTCGCCCCGTACCTGCCGCGCTATCCGCTCGATCTCCTCCGGCTGCCAACCACTGCCGTGGCTCCACAGCACCAGTCCATATCGTTCTGCCGGACACTGCTCGAACGCCCAACGCGCCGTGTCGATCAATGCGTCGGGATCGCCAGAGTCGAAGCGACCCAATGGCTCTTCGACCGCCGTCTTGCCTGGATCCCCCACGATATAGCGCGTGGCGCCGCCGTGCCAGTCGTAGAGAACGGCCAGCTTGACCGCGGGCGTGCTGCCGACGGCCAGGATGCGCTCCAGGCTGTCCTTACCCCAGGCGACCAGGTTGTTGTGGGCGGCGATATAGACCAGAATCGTCCATTGAGCTTTTTGATTCGTCGTCATCATCTTCTCCTCTCGTAAGGCTTGGGCTATTCCGCGCGAGCGTGGAATAGCCAGATTTGTCAGGTTGCTTGAAATGTCGGATCCAGTGCAGATTGTGAGTGCATATCCAGATAGCGACCCAGCACCGAGGCTGTGGCAAAGAGTAACCGGGTAGGGTTAGGGGTTCCATCTTCGTAGTACTTTGTCACCGCCAGACAGTACAGGAACAACGCGGGGAGGTACTCGCTCAAAAGGCTAGATCCCGGCGCGATGTACTTTTGCGCGATGCAGCGAGTGGCAAGGATCATATCGTAGGCAGCCGCCAGGCGACGGTCAGCCATCTGTCGCCACAAGTTATGCCGGATCGCGGCCCATCCCCGGTGCAGCAGTCTCTTCCCTGGCACTGCCAGCGTGGCGGCGGCCAGGACGTGCTCGAAGCGCACATAGTCGTTCAGCGAAAAGCCCGTGCTGCTCCCTAATCCCATCAGCCGCACGTAGGTCTCCAGCTTGACAAAGTCGAACAGGTTGTGCCGCTCGCCCGCGCGGGCAAAGTCGATCAGCCACCCCCGTCCCCTCTCGTCAACCAGCACGTTGCGCAGGTGCAGGTCGCCGTGGACGTAAGAGTGTGGTCTGTCCTTCAAGTTACGCGCCAGGACCTCAGAGTATACCTGCAACGGATTGGGGTACATCCCTGGTACACCGGGAAATTCGATCCGCAGGCTTTCGACGTCGGGCGACAGGTCTGGGAAGGCAGCCTGGACGATCTGTTCCATCCGCTCCCGCCGGTTGTAGACCACTGCACCGCGCACGCCGACCACGTCACCCGCCTCTAGCTCCCAGGCGGCGTCGCTCTTTGGCGCAAACTCTACGCGCACAAAGATCTCCCGACCATCGGGGTCCATCAGTTTCATCTGGTCACGCTTGACCCGCAGGACGACCAAGCCCTCGACCGAAAGCAGCGCGGGCGCCTCACCTGATTGGATGTGTTCGTGGTCGGCGGGTATCGCGCCGATCTCCACCGGGCGATAGTCGTCGCTCGGCTCTGGCGATTGGCCGGCGCGCCAGAATCCATCGGGGCTTTCTGGGCGGATCCGCAGCCGCAGGTGTTCGACGAGGTGCTGGCCGTACTCGGTAGCAAAAGAGAGGTCGCGTCGGGCCGTCTGCACGTACCAGTGCTGCCCCAACTCTTTGTCGAGCAGATCGTCGAGCAGCTCGACGACCGGCGCGGTGGTGCGGGAAGACGCGGCCTGGCGGTACCACGTCTCCAGGTCGACAGCCTGCCCCAGTGTCCCTTCTCCCACGTAGGCATAGTTCAAGGCAGCCTGCACGCCTTGCTCGTAATACCTTCCCCCTCTCAGTGGGGCCACGCAGAAGGGCAGATGCGGTTCGACGTACCGTTCATAGTTCTCCCGCTCGGTGCGAAGCTCGTGCACGAGGCCGAGCTTGGTCACCGTGAGCGCGGCCTTGCGATCCCGCGTCGTGATCGGCAGGGTCAAAAAGACGCGCGAGTCACCGTAGCCGCCGCTGAACTCTTTTTCGACTTGCACCCGCTTGTAGCCCAGGTAGACCTGTTGAAGCAGCGCCTGCTCTCGCTCCGTCAACGGAATCGCAGGCAGTGTTTCGATCTGCGGAGGGACCATCTCCGATTCGAGGGAGGGCAGCGCCCCCGGAAACCCACCGCGTTCGATAAGCCCCTCGATGTCCCTCTTGGGTTCAGGGGCAAGCAGGCGGTCCAACGCCATCTCGACCTTGAGGGCGTTGATGACCCGCTCGGCCCGCTGGCGGGGCTGATCGGCGCCAGTGAGGTCGGCCTCCAGTTGCTCGTATCGCCCCTGTAGGCGGTCCCGGATACCGCTCAGCAAACGATCCTCGGCCAACGGCTCCAATTCTGCCAGCACGACGCCGAGGTTGTGCAGGCTGATGCTGGTCGTCACCTGCCGGTCGGTGAGCATGCCGACGTTGCTGCTCAAGACACGGTAGAGCCGCACCAGTTCCTGCAAGCGCCGGATGTTCTCCGGAGATGCTTTGACCGGCGACAGGGCCTTGACCTCATCCAAGAGCTTGCGCAGCGACTGCTCCTGCTCGACCATCAAGGGCAAATTCTGCTCGCACCAGGTGAGCTGACGGTCGCTCTTGTGTCTGTAGAGTTCGAGCCGGAGCGTGACGTTGGTCGTGATGTGCTCACCAGCCCAGGCCTCACACTCGACATCGGGGTAGAGGAGTGCGGAGAGGTAAGGGTGTTCACGCATCCCATACAGCCCGGCGCGGCCATTCGCCAGGCGCGTGGCCAGAATCGCGCCAGGGGCGTCGTTCAGGTAAGCCGCCAGTACGCGTTGGGCTGCCTCTACGTCATTCATCTCATCTGTCTCGACCATCTCCCCTTGAACCACGATTCCACACAGAAGCACCGACTCGCCCAGGAGATGGTCCGAGGGTGTGGGCCGCCACACCTCGTCGCGCAGGCTGGCGAATATCGCCGGGCTGGCTTCTCCGCGTTGGGCGTAGGCCGCTTGAAGCCAGTAGGCGTCACCGTATATGCCTGCCGAGATCAAGCAACAGCGGCCCGTTTCAGAGTTTTCCAGCCAATCGTCCGTACGAAGGATGAACTGGCTGGGGATGCGCGCTTTGCTTTCCTCCGGCCACTCCCAGGCAGGGACGGCCTGGCCGCTCAAGCGCTCCAGGTGAGCGACGAGATTGACCAGATCCTGCTCAAAGGCCGCGCGATGTTTCTGGGCAGCGCTGCTGCTCTCGCCCTCGCCGTGGCGCAGATAATAGACATAATGCTCAAGCGTGGGTTCAGCGATCACTACCTTCTACCACCAATTTCTCCTGGGCTGGGGGGCGGTGGTAGAGGACGTGGCCCTCGAAGCTTGCCCTCTTCTTCGGCCTGCTTGAGCAGCTCGACGATGGTTTCGTACTGCATACAGAGCGCGACGAGGTTATCGCTCGCCTCGCCCATTTTCTCGCTGAACTCGGCCCACTCGCCAGACTCGGTGAGCGCTTTCTCGACGTCGTCGGCGTGTTCTTCGAGAAGTGTGAGAATGTCCCTGATGTAGCTGATGTTTTCCTTCATGCTGTTTCTCCTCGTATAATATGTTTGTCAGGAAGAGGTATCCCAGGGATAATGACCGTGCATTCAGAGCGGTCAGGTGGGCTGTTCAACTTCTCCGTGTTGCACCGTAAGGTGACTTCTAAACCAAGATTGTTGCCCACGCCGAGCGGCACTTCAAACTCGCATACTGTTCCCGTGCGGCTCAGGGCTGCCGCCAGAGTTCTAATACACGAGGTTGTTGCCCTGCTCGGTTCCCTGGGATACCCTCCTGTCCTCTCTGGGTGACATCACCCAAAGGAGTACGTATATGAATCACTCAACCTTATGTGTCGGTGCAGATGTCCATTTGAAGGAGATCACACTCCGGGCCGTGGACAAACTCACCAGCGACGAAGTGATCGCCCCCTTCAACGTGACCAACAACTTGCCGGGCGCCCAATCGGCGGCCTCTCGTTTGGCTGAGATCGCCACCCGATTGGGCTATACCCACGTCGAGATCGGTTGTGAAGCTACCGGTATGCTGTGGATCCCCTTCCATCGCTTTCTCAGTACCTGCCCATCTCTTCAACCCTTCGACCTGCAACTGGTTTGCTTCAATCCCAAGCTCGTCGCCGATTTCAAAGATGCCTTGGTGTTGCGGGGTCCCAAGGACGATCAACGGGACGCGTTCGACATCGCTGCTCGCGTTCAAGTCGGTCATTGGCCAGATTCCTACGTCCCCGATGACTTTTGGCAGGGGTTGCGACGTCTCACTCGCTACCGTTTCAAGCTCTCCCGCAACATATCTCGGGAGAAGATGCGCTTTCAAGCCTATGCCTTCCTCAAATGCAGCGATTGGAAGCGGGTCAAACCCTTCTCCGACATCTTTGGAGCCACCAGTGTGGCTCTACTGACCGAGTTCACGGTCAGCGAACTGCACGAGATGACTCACGATCAACTGGCTGACCTGATCACTCATCGTGGCCGGAGCCGTTTCTACGACCCCCATGCCACAGCTCGAATGGTCCAACAGGCGCTTCGTACTTCCTATCCCATCGACCCACAAATGGACCTCATGGTCACCGCCACCTTGGCCACTGCCTGGGAACACATCCGCACTATCAAGCGATTGATGAAGCGCCTCGACCAGCAGATCACCCGCTGCATTGAGCCGGTCCCCAACCCGCTCATCACCGTCAAAGGCTTGGGACCGGTCATCACCGCTGGTCTTTTGGCTGAGATCGTCGACATCTCTCGCTTCCCTGAACACAAGCACCTGGCTCAATACTTTGGCATTTCCTGGGCCAAACGCTCCAGCGCTGGCTTTGTCTCTCAGAACACTCGCATGACCAAGGTGGGTAATCCTTATGGTCGCTACTACTTTGTCATAGGAGCCGACAAACTCCGTCAGTTCAACCTGGAGTACAAAGCCTTCTATCGACGCAAGTTCAACGAGGTCTCCAAGTATCAACACAAGCGTGCTCTCGTGCTTACCGCTCGCAAGCTCGTCCGTCTGGTGCATGCCCTGCTCACCAAAAATGTTCCTTATGTGAGGCCCCGGACGGCTGTTGTTCTCGAGGAGGCCGACTGGCTCCAGTAGGTAACGCTCAGCGTTATTTGCTGTTCAACTGTATCGCCTGACATAACCGCAGGAAGACCGTTTTCCTGTTGGGTCCTGCAACTGTTGCTTGCGCTCAGTTCGGCAGACCGAGAAAGCTTATTTCTTTGTCAAAGTTCAACTTGACTTCTTATCGCATATCTTGAGTATGGTTATCGAGCCCCTGGATGATAACCTCTTATCATCACCGCCCTCATACCCTTCGACCAAGCTCAGGGCAGGCGGCGGGATTTTACCGGCGCGCTCGCTTTGCTCGCGCAGAGGGCAGATTTCCAGAGTGCAGAGCATCAGATTTCTGAGCTGGGAGAGATGGGGGAGACGACCACTCGAAACCCGCTGTAGTCGCGGCGATAGCTCGGGTACCTGAGGTAGCGAAGAGCGCAGCGGACATAGGCCGCGTAGAGGTCGAAGGAGCCGCCCCGCACCACACGGCGGACGTTATCTTCGGCTTCCAGATTCTCCCGACCATCCTGCGGATCATAGGGATAGCCCTTATATACGCATCGCGTCCACTCCCACACATTCCCCGCCATATCCGCGCAATCGTAAGGGCTGTCTCCTCCCGCCGCACCGTACTTCCCCACCGGTGTCGTACCGCCAATGCTCGATTTCCGCATATTGCACTTGCTCTCGTCGAACTCGTCGCCCCAGGGGTAGATACGCCCACCCGTCCCTCGCGCCGCCTTTTCCCACTCCGCCTCCGAGGGCAAGGTCACTGGCAGCCCTGTCTTTTCGCCCAGCCAGCGGCAGTAGGCCAGCGCGTCGTGCCAGGTTACATTCACCGCGGGATGATCATCCGGTCCTGTCAGGCTGTCCTCGCTCACAGGCTTGTGCCTGCTCGTCTCTAAGAAGGCGCTAAACCGGGCCACCGTCACCGGGTAGCATCCAATCCAGTATCCCGGCAGTGTGACTTTGTGCTGGGGCAATTCATCTCCATACGCCTGTGGGTCTTTTTCTTCGTCACTTCCCATCAAGAACGGCCCCGGCTCCACCCAGACCATTGGCTGGCCCAGGATTTCCTCCCACGGGATCTGCTCGCAGAGGGGATTATCCGGCTGTTCTGCCAGATAACGAAGTGCGGCCCGTCGCAAACGCAAATCTGTGTCTTGCAGTGCCTCCGCCACCGGCGCTCGTGCGGCCTCGCCCATCTCCGCCAACGCCTGTACCGCCAACCCGGTCACCTCCGTGTCCGGGTCACCAACTGCTCGAAGCAATGGCCTCACCACTCGCTCGCTCTGCATCCGCGCCAGTGCCGCTACCGCCCTTCGCCGGTCCCTCGCCCGATCCGATTTCAACAACCCCTCGGAACGCTTTGCCACCGCCTCCCGCGTCTCGTCCGTTACTCCCCGTCCCTCTTCCACGCACCACCAGGCCAGCCAGGGATTGGCCTGTCCAATCTTTTGCACCAGCCAATCGGCGTCCGACCGTAGGTCGGCCTCCACCAGTCCCGCCAGTTGCACGAACGTCTCCATCCACCAGTCATCAGCGGCCAGCAGCGCCAGGCCCTCCTCTCTGCCGGTCAACGTCCGCCGCGCGCGCCGCTGCAGACGCTTCCTCCAGGTCAGATTCTGCTCTCGCTTCACCACCTCCAGGAGCGCCACGGCCATAAAGTACTCTTGCACCGTCTGGTGTGGCGCAAACTCTAACTGGTCTTCCCCCTTCAGCAACCCGTGTCGGGCGCAGGCCCCTACCAACTCGCCTGCCCCCAGGGGTCGGCCCACGGCCCTATCTGCCGCCTGCCCCTTCTTCATCAGCCAGTCGGTCACCGCTTGCTCTGCTTCCTCCCGAGACAAGGAGAGTCTTTGGTCCGGCCCCAGGTGATTGTAGGCCAGGTCGGCCAGGATATCCCGTTTCACCCATTCCGGGATATCTTTGTCCATCTCTCGATCGGTGTCCCGTTTCAGTAACTGGGAGACGAATTCGTCGTACAACGTCCCCCGGTTTCCCGGCATTCTCCTTTTCTCCGCCAGTACTTTCTTCCCCGTCTCTTTGATCATCCACAGGATGATGGGTCTCTGGGCCATCTCCAGCAGATGCTTGTCCAGCTCCAATTGTCCGTAGAGTTCGTTCCCACTCTCGCCCAGGTGCTTGACCAGATACTCCTGTATCTGCTCGTCTCTGATAGGCTGAACCACCACCGTCTCTTTCACGACCTCTGCATCGCGCAATCGTCGCCACAGTTCGTCCTGCGAGCGGCTGGTCAGGATGACCGGGTGACGCGGATAGTTGTTCATCCACCGTTCCAGCTCGCCGGCCAGTTGGTCACGACGCTCACGGTCGCGGTAATCGCGCGAAACTTCGTTCAACCCATCAAAAAGTAAATAACAGCGGCAACCCTCTTCTTGCTTGAGAAAAGCGGTCAGCACCTGCTCGTCGTCCAGCCGCAGGCGTCCCGTCTTCTGAAGGCAAGAGCGCACCCACTCCGATAGCGGCTTGCCATCATAGTTGAGAAGCCGCACAATGACCGGCACGATCGGCTCTGTCCCCTCGCACAACTCCCAGGCCAGCCGCTCCAGCGCGACCGTTTTGCCAGAGCCCGGTTCACCCAGAACCAGCAACCGCCTGGCGTCGCGGAGCGTCTGAAGCAAGTCCATTCGCTTGTCCATCCTGCCGTAGGGAGAACCCTCGATGGGAATGGACACCTCCTCCTTGATGTAGACCTCCATCCCGCCCCAATGTTTGCGAGCCTCCGCCTCCAGATCCTCCCGCAGGGCCACACGATGCCGGGCCACTGCGTCGGGAGAGGGGATGGTCACCGGCGCGCCCTGGTAGATGATGGTGATCTTGTCGCGGCCTACTTTGTCGCCCCCGAACTTGTCACCGTGGACGACGTCGCCATAGTGCTGCTGTCCACCGACGTGGATGGGCTCTTCACCACCCTCGATGGCGCTCACGATTATGCCGCTATCCCTTACCTCACCTACCCTCTGCTCAATCTGGGACGTGGCGTCGCTTTCTGGGGTTTTTTCGTCTGAATCCTTGTGGTGGGTTTTCTCGTCTTGTGCCAAGCTTGCTCCTTTCGCACCTCACAAAACTGGTGGAGGATCAATCCTTCCTTATTGTATCCGTCTTTGTCTGTGCTGTGCTCTGGACTTGCCGTCAATCACTGAGCTGACTGGAACAAATCTGTGAGTTCCTGTAATAACCTATGAACATATTACCCAATCTGAGCCTACTGCTCACCCGGCTCGACGAACTTGTACCCCTCGCCACGGATGGTGATGATGTAGCGAGGTCGTCTGCGGTTCGGCTCAATCTTCTCCCGCAAGCGGGAGATCAACGTCTGAAGCCTTGCATCGTCTATTCCCCCTCCCCTTCTGTCATACTGCTGATGGTAGACGTTCTCGATCAATTCATCCTTGGTGCAAACCTCCCCCTTACGCTTGTAAAAATAGCACAGAGTCTCGAATTCCAACTCACTCAGGCCCTTGATGTGCTGTCCTTCGATTTGCACAATTCTGGGGGAACGACTGATCACAGTGCCTATCGACGAAGGAGGCGCTTGCTGGTGGACAAAGTCCTCGAACACGAGGGAGAATAGGGAGAACTGGGCTTGGCTTTCTCGTACCAGACCCTTGAGCTTCAGACGGCGGAGTGTTTGAGGGTCGGCCTGAGCACCGCCCACCAGATCGCACAAAGCAGTCTGCTCACTTTTTGATAGACTCTGCCACACTTTTTTGCATTCGGCCTGGATCGCTGGTTCATCGTTGATGGCCGGGACCAGTTTCTCCAGGTTGCCTCCATAGCGTGTGTTCCAAAGCAAGCTCAAAGTGGCCTTGAGTAGACCAGCGTGCCCACCGCTGAGTTTGATCAGGCTTGTTGTGTCTCCTACGCTTAATTCGGTGGAGCGCTCGGAGGCCAGGTAGCGCATCATCTGTCGGGCGTCCACTTCGGCGTACAGTCCCAAGTCACAGACATTGCGGCTCACCAACCGGTAGAAGTGATCTACTTTACTCAGATCGTCCCGCAGATGGGCCAAGTCGTTGGTGGTGACAACGATATAGGAAACCTGACCTTTGTGCGCATCACGAATGGCACGCAGGCAGCGAAACGTTGATGGATCGAGGGTTTGAAACACAGTGTCGAACTCGTCAAAGAGCAGGACGATCCGTTGCGCCAGTTGCTGACAGAGAATGTCCATGCACCGCTCGACGGCCCGCCGGCCGATGAGTGGGTTTCTGGAGCGTATAACATCCCAATGAAGCGACGTTATCTTCTCAACGCTTCGCCCCTCCACTTCCGATAGGCGAAGCTGGTCCACCAAGCGATCCAATATTGACTCATAGATCGCCCACTCAGCGTGCTCGGCTAGGGATAATAGGTTGACGAGAACAAAGAGGAAATCAGAATGCTTATGTCCCAGATAGTGCTGTCGGACATCGTTGCGAAGCAAGAAACGGAGAAAGTTGGACTTGCCTGCCCCACGCAAGCCGATGAGGCAACCAGATTGCCCGGCTTTGATCCAGTCCATCACCTGGTGTGCCTTGGCGGCACGGTAGGTGAGAGTGTAGCGATCTTGCTCCAAGCCCGGTTGCCCTCCTGTGCTTGCTCAAGGTATCGTTTTCTTCAGATGTGTGGAGCGCATTGGCTCCAGGTCTCCAAGCCTTATCCTTTTGGTTTGAAAGCTTTGGGAGCAATAGGGCGTTGTTTTTCGTGGTCGAAGCAAGAGAAGATGATGCCCATATTGCCCATCAGCGATTGATCGGTGGTTTCAAGGGACCAATATGGGTTCCAGGAAGTGGATGTTCATTGGTTGGTCCTTATTTGCTTCCAATATCATTGAAAGAATCCGCACGAGTCAACCTACCTGATTATATTCCATAGTATAGATGATTTAGAAGAAATTGCAACTAAATTGGCACCTCTTGTCGTCTACTTATCGAATTTCATAGTTCTTGGGATTGCCATCAGACACTCTGGGATCAGTCTAAAAATCGCGATATTCTGCTTCATTTCACGGTCCTGAACCCCCATATGTGGAAACGCAAGTTGCAACAGACTCACATATAGGGTCGCTGACAGTATACAGTTCATTAGGCTATCCCCAAAGACCTTGAAATAAGGATCTCAAAAATTGTGAAATCTCATACTGGCTCTGTTTGACGGCTCTTTTATATTCGTGTAAAATATCCATAGAAGAGATCTTCTCAGGTGCAAATAACGGATTTTCCTCAAAAAACAGGCTCCTGGAGAGAGTTAAGGGGGATGAAATACGCCGCAGAAAATTTCGGCGTTGCTGAAGAGATACTTGTACAGTGCTCATATCACGAGGACTTGGCACACGAGATCGCAGCTGACACACTCGCACTGTCATTACTGATAACCCGATAAGAAAAAAAACGAGGAGGGTGTTCAATGACCTGGACTGAAGCCGTCAACGTCTATCTCAGTACCCATCGGGAAGCCACCGCTCGCCGCTATCGCAGCGTCTTGGAGGAATTCGCAGCGTGCAGCGTGGTATCGGCAAAGCTACGGCGAGGAGCCAGAGCCCGCCCTCCTGACTGACGAGGAGGCAAGGGAGTGGCGGGCCTACCTCACCGGTGTGAGGAAACAATCCGCCTCCACGGTCAACGTGAAGCTGGCCGCTATCAAGGGGTTGGCCCGCTCCTGTGGCGTGCGGCTGGAGGTCAAGGGCGTGCGCAAGGTCGAGAGACCGATCGAGACCCTCTCGGGGCGGGAACTGGGGCGACTGATGCGGGTGGTGGAGAACCACCGGTGGGGTCCTGGATGGCTGCGTCTGCGCAATGCTGCGATGGTCGCCTTAATGGCCAGGGCGGGTTTGCGGGTAGGGGAATTGGTGGCCCTCGACCGGGGGGACGTCGAACTCAACAAGCGTTCGGGCTGGGTGACGATCCGCGAGGGAAAGGGGCTCAAGGAACGACACGTACCGCTGTCGCTCCAGGCGCGCAAGGCGTTGGCGGCTTATCTGAAGGAACGGCCAGAGACAGACACTATCGCACTCTTTCTCTCCAAAGGATGGCAGCGGTTGGACGAGCGTCCTGTGCAGCGGATGGTCAAGAGTGCGGCGCAGCGGGCAGGGATCGAGCAGGACGTGACGCCGCATATTCTGAGACATTCTTTCGCCACGCGCTTCTTGCGTAAGGGCGGTGACCTGGTCACACTACGAGACATTCTGGGGCACGCTAACCTGACCACGACTTCTCGCTACTTGCATTCTGACGCGGCGAGGATGCAGGAGATGATCGAGGAATTGTGAGGTCACTTGCCGTGTGGTCTCATTCCTTTCATTCCGTACTTCTCCGATGGGTTTTCCACCCTTCGCGGGTCTTGCGCGCGGCCCAGCCCCACCCGACTCCGGCGATCTCCTGACCACAATGCGGACAGCGACCGTCATATGTGACGTGGCAGCGTATTGAGCGCAGCAGGTCCCGACCGATCAATGTGGCGCCGCAGCCAGGGCAATAGGTCCGATCGCCGGGATGGTCCCTCACGTTTCCCACGTAGACGTAATGGAGACCGGCCTCGAAGCCAACCTCTCGCGCCCGTTCCAGCGTCGAGACCGTCGTGGGCGGCGCGTCGAAGCGATAGGCCGGGTAGTAGCGCGTCACGTGCCACGGCGTTGCCGGCCCCAGTTCGGCTGCGATGCGTTCCGCGATTGTGCACAGCATTTCTTCCCCATCGTTCACGCCTGGAATCACCAGCGTGGTAACCTCAATCCAGATGCCGCGCTCCCGCGCGCGTCGACAGTTGCGCCACACCATCTCGACGTCGGCCTGGCAGTAGCGCCGCACGGTCTCTGTGTCTCCCTTCACGTCCACGTTCATCGCGTCCAGCCCAGCATTGATGAGCAGATCGAGCGCCGCCTCCGTCATACAGCCATTGGTGACGAACGTGTTGTAGAGACTGGCCTCGTGCGCCAGCGGGAAGACGTCGAGCGACCACTCCAGGCTCAGCGTCGGCTCGTTGAAGCTGATGGACATCCCCTGACAACCTCGCTTCCGGGCTTGCTCGACGAATGCCTGCGGCGCGATGAACTCACCGCCTGACGGTGGCCTTTTCGAGATATGCCAGTTCTGGCACCAGGGGCAGTCAAAGTTACACGACCACGAGCCGGCGGTGAGCGCTACCGAGCCCGGATAGAAGTGGTAGAGCGGTTTCTTCTCGATGGGGTTGCAGGAGAGTGACGAAACCGCGCCGTAGATCAGGGTGTAGAGGGTACCATCGCGGTTTTCCCGCGTGCGGCACCAGCCTCGCTCCCCTTCTGCGATGAGACAGCGTCGCTCGCAGGTCAGGCAGCGGGCTACATCTTTCGCGGTGACGTCATCGCAGACTTCTTGGAGTCGAGCCTCGCGGACAAATGGCGTATCCATATGGGATCCTGACAAAACCCGCCGAGCATACCCCGATCACATCCATCCCTTGAACAAGCCTTGCTTGATTTGCACGACCTCTTCCCCTCGATCGGGTGAGGTGTAGCAGCGGATGGGCGTGATGGTGAGCCGGTAGCCCGATTGGGAGGCCCAACGGGCGAGCGTCAGCAACTCTTCCAGGCCCCGCCGCATCGCCTCCGCCTGCCGGGGGCCAAAGCGGTAGGTCAGCAGATAGGGGTTCTCCTGATCGAGGTAATGCAATATCGCCCGAACCGCCCCCACGATCTCCCTCGGGTCAGGCTGGCGCTCCAGGTTCTGCAAGGGTTGGGTGGGGAGCTTCAGGTTGCTGGTGAATATCTTGAGGATGGGAGGACGATGCAGGAGCTTGGCCAGCGCTGTGGCGTGCTGAATGTGTAGATCGTCTGGGCAGGTCTCCGAACGTCCATCGGGCACCTGCACCGTCACTCGCAGTTCGAAGCGCTCGTCGACGGCGCTGATCTGGTGGGCCGGATCGTCGGGCGGGAGCAGCGCCCGGATGGCCTCGACGACGCGGGTTGCGAACGCCTCAAGGTAGGCCTTGCGTGACTTGCCCTCGGGCAGGTGCGCGGCTGGCATCAACTGGCCGACCCGCATCGTCAATTGGGGCCTTTTCAACCTCAGGGCCGCTCCCAGCGCGCCCGTCGTGCCGCCAAAGCCAATCGGCAGCACGGGCGCGTTGGCCCGATAGCTGAGCCACGCCACGCCGGTCTGGGCTCGCATGCGGCCTGCATCCCAGATACCGCCTTCTGGGAAGATGGCGATCACGCCGCCCTGCCTCAACACGTCCAACGCCTGGACGAGGACCTGCCGGTCGAAATGCCCACGGTTGACCGGGATATATCCATAGGCATCAATGGCGAGCTGGACGAATCTCTCGTGGGGTACATCGGCCGCGCCCAGCGTCTCCACCTGCCAGGGAGTATAGATGGCCATCAACGCCGCTTCCATCACCGCCGTGTGATTGCCCACCACCAACAGGGGGCCGCCCCGGGGAAAGTTCTCCCGTCCCCTGATCTGTATCCTGAAGGCCAGAGGCAGGATCAGGCGGCCCAGGCAGCGCAGCAGGGCACGTTGGACTCTCAGGCGGGGGTAAGTGAACATCTAAAAATTAGTTCCCGGTTTTCGCGGGCGTATCGTATAGTTCCAGTTGG
>Ga0180433_10006313_pt1 | contig 15598 bp, 22 predicted proteins | sample SS_ome_8_FD_132980 | JGI IMG/M metagenome (GOLD analysis project Ga0180433, IMG submission 132980) | Hypersaline lake sediment archaeal communities from the Salton Sea, California, USA - SS_1_D_1 metaG | ecosystem: Environmental > Aquatic > Non-marine Saline and Alkaline > Hypersaline >... | reverse complement strand
GGAGGTACGACTCTTACGAGGATGCGTTGGATGCTTACCAGTACGTCCAACAAGACAAGTCCTTCATCCAAAACTATCGGCGTGAGATCGGGGACGGTCCGGTGTTGGAAGTGGGCTACGTGGTAGACCTCCAATTCCCCGAGTATCCGAGCCACTACTTGGAGTGGAAGCCAGTGGGCCTTGGCTTTCCAGCAAGTAACGTCTTCCGGGTACGAATGACGTATGCGGGCTCAGGGGGTGTCGGGGGATACCAACCGGAGTACCTGTTGCAGGAGCATGGGTATGAACCGATAGACCAGGAGAATCCATACGCCAAAGCTGCGATACGGTTCCTTCGCAATCCTGACGACTACAACGTCCTCGTGACGCAGTTCAGTGAAGACCGGATGGCAGATACATCGAAGGATCCTCCCAATGCACATGAGTTCGGGGATTGGTGGCGTGAGGAGTGGCAGAACCGGGCACAGGGTAAAGGGCCACAGTACCTCTACCACATCACCTACCCCTCGCAGATCGCTGAGATCCGGGACAGTGGAAAACTGTTGCCGTATCGAGGGTTTGCCCGGTTGACCTTCTGCCCGGATCAAATGGTTGCGAACACCTTCCGGGCCTCGCGATTCCTCAGGATCCCGGTAGAAGACATCCCCAATCTGATCCGGGTATCCTACGACGAAGAGTTCGTTCGTGAGCATCCCGAAGTTGCAGAGACCATCAGTGAGTACCTGTGGGACATCGACCGGGATAAGTTGGATGATCCCGCCTACGTCTCGAAGGTCGCTGCGGAGATCAGTCGCTACGCGAGCGAGTGCGAAGCCGTGGTTCCTGGTGAGTTCATCCTCCCCGCTTCGACGGAGTGGGGAGTCCCTGCTCTAGGGGTGATGGGGAAGCTGTTCGAGAAGGAACCGAGTACTGCTGCTGGGGTTCGTCGCCGCAGGCGCAGGAGAACTCCTACGCTCCGCACAGACGACGGTAATCCCCTCATCCGAGCTAGCTACTCGAAGGGCGAGGCGGGCTGGGTCGAGGTGCTGGATCGAGACGAAGGATTGGCACGGATCGACAACCACCCTCTTACGAAGGGGCTTCGGTTCGGAGACATCGTCCGTCTCGAACCTGACCCTACGTGCGATAGGTGCATCCCCGTGGTGATGGAGGTACTGAGCCAGGACCGTAGACCTCCGGGAACAACTGGTGTGGTGCTGCCTTGTCGTCCTGGAGACAAGCAGAAAGGCAAGCCTTGGTGCGTCTACAAGCACGATCCTGAGGACCCTAGCCAGCCCATGGAACCTCAGCCCAAGTACTTCCCTAAGCACTACCCTACGAAGCAGAGAGCAAAGCGAGGCCTTGCGATGATGCACTACTTCAAGGGGCGGAACGTGAGTGGCTTCGTTGCGGATACGAGGGCAAGCCACGGCGAAGAGGTACTGTTCATCGGTGCTGACGACCCTCAGTACGAAGAGATCGCACACCTCTTCGACCGAGACTCGGAGGTGTACACAGCCCCTCGCCCCCTCTACGGGACCTTCGATGAGAACGAGAAGTCCCGTGATCTCCAGCTACGCAGGGGTTGGTGGTATGCGGCCATTGAACCCGGTGCGTTCATGGCCGACGAATACCGGCAGAAGAACCTCGAATTGGCGGCGAAGCGGGTGTTCCGTGTGACACGGGATCAGGTCTTGGAGGAGATTCGGAGGAAAGCTGAAGAGGCCGAGTATCCACTGGATGAACTCAAGCAGGACTACGACCCTGACTACCTTGCCGGATCCTATGGGCTACCATGGCCGAAGCACTGGGGTGGTTGGGGTGATACGGTAGGTGGTCCTACGACGACGTTGGAGGATGGTCGTGTGTTCCCTGTATCTCCGGAAGGAGAGGTACTTTCCTGGGACATCGGGCTATACGCCACCCAAGCAGAGGCCCAACTAGGCTACCCCAAAGCCAGGGCCGTCATCGCAGCAATGCAGGCGGAGCGGCCTGAACAGCTGGTGAGGGAGAGAGCATCCCTTACACGGGCCACATCCAACAGGATGCATGGCCACAATGCGAGGGCACTGCTGAAGCTGATCGACTCTGTTGTAGAGGGCACCACAGGTGCTGCACCTGCGAAGGAACCTCGCCTCCCCGCACCACTGAAGAGGAAGGCCCAGCAGCTGGGCTTCCAGGTGAAGTACAACGTCCCCGACCCCTTTGGACTCGGCGGCACCCGGAAGTACGGCCTGTCGTTGCGGGGCCAGATCGTCGCGTCATTTAATTACCCGGCTCAGGTGAAGAACTACCTGGAGACAGTCTCCACACAGCGCAGCTTCTGGCCTGGGGCCGTTTCGGGGAGCGACACGGTGGGCAACACGAAAGTTTCAGAGGTCCGCTCCAAGGTCAAAGTCCCAGGGCTTCGCGTGGTTCGCACAATATCCGATGTTCACAACAGCTTGGCTGTGGAACATGTACCTCCCCACGACCCAGTCCCTGAAGCTGAATCCATCGTCGAGTTCTGGTACGGAGAACAACGTTCATATGGAACGGAAGACGAAGCGATGGCGCAGGTTGAGGACTTCCTGCGTTTAGTGAAAGACTTCCCCTGGGATCGTGTTCCTTCGGGGGTCCTCCCTAGGACATGGGGACGAGTCGTGGAGAAACCGGAAACCCTTCCCACGGTACGGATCGTCAAGCCTCCCAAGGTTTTGAAGGGAGTCACCTACTACCTCGTGACGATCCCTACGTACTACGATCCAAAGAAGAAGACCCATACTCTGTTCGCTATCCATGACCGCTCTGGGCTCGCGATCTGGGATTCCGGGAGCAGCAGAGACATCGAGATAACCGGCCCCAAGAGCCGGAAGATGCCCAGGGTCATCACCGCGTTGAACAAGCTGTTGCGAGGGGTCGATTGGACCCAGGGCCAGGAGCAGGTGGTGCGAGAGGCGCTCGACAAAGGCGTCGTGGCTCAAATACGTGAAGGACTCAAGATCCCCGAGAAGACTTCGATGAAAGTCACACTGGTAGACCTTTCGGAGGCGGCTCCTACGCCCAGACCAGCGGCGAAGAAGAAGAAGACCAAGACCAAGAAAGCCGCTAAGAAGAAAAAGACCAAGACCACGACCTCGAAGATGCTCAACCAAGTGGTCCTCTACGGGGGCATCCGGGTTCTTCGGGGCGACATGGAGAAGCACCTCGACTTCCTCGGAACTACCGGCCCCGCTCGCCTCACGTACAGCAACCTCCCTGTTGTTGAAGGGGAACCCGAACAACGATGGAACCCCAAGACCTTGGAGTGGGAAGGGGCTGAAGGCAAGCCATCGCTTCGTCGCAAGAAAGGCAAGCGACCCGGAGCCCGGTAGGCCGAAACTGAAAAAGTTTTACGGTTTCGCCTTATTCTCCAGCTGTCGAACGATCTCCAGATCCTCGCGGATATTGGTGCGGATCTTATGGCCTAGAGGACGGCGTAGCCTACGTTCGAGGTCAACCCGCATTGCGGTCCAAGACCCTCCGTAGAGGGCCGTACAGAGCAATCTGAGATCGGCCTCGCCTCTCCAAGCAAACGGTGGTGTCACGCTCATCTCTACCTCCTAACAAAAGGAACAGGCTCCTCTTGTTGGGAGATCGGTACGCCGCAAGCCTTTCTTGAGGGAAAAATCGGATAAAAAAGTCTTGACGCGAAGATATCTTAGCCTCACCGTATGCGTTTAGATCGGGTACAGAGGGCTTTTCGCGGGAGCCCAAACGTAACGCGGCCCGTGGGGCGGTTGGTGCCACACCCACGGGCCGCGAACGTTTCGAGCAAGTCTAGCGGATCTCAGCCGTCGCAAGGATCGCCGCAGCGAGGTCGGAGATTGCAGTCCATATCCGGTCTGGAGCCACTACCCCCACAAACGCTGTCCTCTCTTCGTCCAAAGGGACGACGAGCCGCTCGAAGCGCATGAGCATACCGTTTACACGGCCCGCCATAGGTGCCGCAGGGCTTCGGTAGGTACCACAATACCAGTAGGCCTTTCCTCCTCGGATGTCCCGTTGTTCATGGTCCTCGACCCCACTGCCTAGGATCTTCGGGTAAGTCCCGTTGGCAATGGCTGCTTGGATGAACTCCTCGGTGAAGCCTTTCTGTGTGTTCAACAGCAATCCAACAGGAGGGGCATCACTCCAGAAGTAGAGTCCTGGCAAGATGATGGGCAGGCCTTTGGTGTCCATTCCTCGCCACTGGTGGGGGATGTTGATCCGGAGGACCGTTCCCTCTTGATGGGATGTTGCGGTAGCGGTCCCTGAGATGGTTGGTGGGATCATCTCCATCGTTCGGAGGCGGCGGATCATCAAGCGAGCCTCGTTCAGCAAGGTCTCCCAGACTTCGGAGGAGTCCCAGTTGCCGAAGTCGCCTGGGCCTTGGAGGATAACGCCTACGAGATCCCCGTTGCCAAGCACTGGTGTGTACAGAAAGGCCCAAGAGCGGAGGTCCCAAGAGCGGAGGTCTTCGGGGTTCGACTGGGCTTCGATGAAGGTGCCGTTGGCGGCTCCTATCGAGGCTTCACCAATGAGGTGGTCCTCGCCAGGAAGCTGTTCTAGCAAGCGGGCCGTTGGTGGTACGTCCTCCACTCGGTCCTGGTAGTGGACCTTGTTGGGGATCTGAAACCGGATAGTGGGGTTAGGGAGACCCGGAGGAGTACCCTCCACAGGCTCGCGGACGGCGATGGTGTTGGGTAGAGCAGGGAAGTCCGCTGGTACCGAGAGCATCTCCCGTACCGATGGAGGGTAGTCCTGAGGGTTGAAGGAATACCCTGGGGACCATCCTTCGGGAAGGTCGGTATACAGCCCCAGGTCGTATAGGTTCCACTTCTCCATCAAGACGACTCCGAGTCGAGGTGCGAGCGCCCCTCGGGGGTGAGTTGGTAGAAACCGTTGTGTCCTACAGCCTTCAGCAGCCGCAGGATGGTAAGACTTCGCATCGTGGCGGAAGCCACCTCTTCGGGAATGTTCAGCGTAGCGGATACGGCGGCGGCGTTCGCGAGGCCTACTCCTGTGCTGACGCATCGGAGGATCTTCTGCTCACGGTCGGAGAGGTTCATCCTCGAATCGATCCCCGGAAGGTGACTGAAGAGTTGACCGGGCCAAACACCAAACGCAGACCGTCCGTTTCGGTGATTTGGTCCTCTACGGGGGGTTCCTTGGGGAAGAAGCCCTTGACGGCTGCGCCCACGATCTTGTTCTTCGCCTGGGACACGAGGCTGCCTATCTCTTCGCGAAGTGCCAGGATGTCTTGGGTGCGGGCTGTCGCCGTGACCCAACCCCCGTCGTGGCTCTCCAGTTGGATGGCGGTTTTCAGGTCTGGGATCTCGATGATGATGCTCATGGAACGCTACTCCTTCAATTCGTAACCTGAGGACACCCTTATTAAGTGGTGTACGGGGTCTACTACAGCAAGGTGGCCTGTACTAGACTAGTCCGGTACCGCCTTTCGCGGATTTCGATTGCTCTTGGTACCAAACCTACGAGGCACCCATGCCGCTGCACTACACCAACTCGGGCCTTGCCGGTCACCGTGCTGCCCCTACCTCACATGCCCGTCCCGTGAGCAACATCCCGATGAACACGGGGGCCTCGTATTGCTGCGAGCCTACTTGCTTCGAGAGGATGCCTCCAAAGGCGCACTACCAGAGCGCGGCGGCGGTCTCCGGGCCTCCTCTGCGGGTAGTGGGCAAGTCCGCTTTGCTGGAGAAGCTGCTCTCGGCTCTTGGCCAGGGGAAGGCGAAGCCTACCACCAAACCCAAACCGAAGATCGATCAGAGCGCCCTTCTGCGGCGGTTGCGAAGCGGTGGGGGTAGTGACAGCCAGAGCAGTGTGGAGCCCGCCAAGGTAGAACCGAGGGTGAGTTCCGCAGATCTTGCGGCGGGGGTAGGGGTCCTCTCGACGGCTCTCGCGGGCCTGGAGGATGTCCTGGCTATGCGAGGGTACTCCCGGCAGGTGGAGCGGCTGTTCCGAGGTGTCGAGCCTCAGATCTTCCAGCGGGTGTTCGGGCAAGCCATCCAAGGGGCCACAACAAAATCCACCCTTGAGGCCTTCCAGACGCAGGTGAATACGCTCTACGATAACGTCCAGAGTCTGTACCGGACGTTGCTGAGCATGAACCCCCGGTCTATCGGCTTCGCAGCTGGGGACTGGATGCGCTTCGGGGAGAAGGACAACCAGCGCACCATGCAACTCCAGATCCTCGACCGTGCGACTCGGCGCGTTACCGAGGCAATCAACTTCATCCGCCGCTCCCTGTAGAGGGAGCCTCACAGGAGACCTTACGATGATGCGCTTCACCAACAATGGCCTCGCTGGTCGTCCTCCGTGCGGAGCGATTCCTCGGGAGGTATCTGGCCCTCGTTCTCGCCCTAGCGATAACCGCCGGGTGGTCATCGAAGCTATCGAGAAGGCGGAACGGGCCGCGAGCGCCTTCAAGAGAGCGGCAGCGGCACAGCGTGTGCCTCACCGATACATCCTGCCTATGATCGAGGCACTGAACGGTGTCGAGCGGGCAGCCCGGCACTTGAAACGAATAGTTCCCCAGAACTTCCCCGTGAACGACCGCACGTCCCGCACCATTCGCGCTGCCCTGAACGCGATGGCCTTCAGTCTCCAAGAGGTGGCGATGCGCTTCCACCGAGTGTTCGGGCCGCGTGGCTAGGCTCTAGGGCGCTAACAGTACACTGGGGCGGGCCTGTCGGTCCGTCCCAGCGACGTTTCAGCGGTAGGGTGAGAACTCGGGGCTCACAATCCGTGCTAAGGTCGATACGATGAGGTAGGAAGCCTGATCGAAGTCTAGGCTACGGGACCGTTGCTCCAAGCGACCAAGGGCTTTCTTGTCGAGACGGCGAAGGGCCTTCGCTACCGCTTCTTGGACTGTGGAGGCTTTGCGCCATAGAGCCTCTTCGTCCCCTTTCGGGACCTGATCTACGATATCGTCCCTCAGCCTCCGGGCGTATGCGGGGGCACCATAATGAAAAGCAAGCACCTCCCAGGACTGAACGTCTTTTGCGGGGACTGCATCCGCAAGCAGCGCAACCGGTGAGGCGAGGTGGGTCACTACGGGTACGAGACTCGTAACTCCGCTGGATACTGTTCTGTCGAACGCCGCGCAGTTCGCTAAGACGTACTCGTTCTTGAATCCTCGTAGGATCTTGCCCTTCACCTCAAGGTGTTGGCTATCCACTTGGACATCGCCGGGACGGTAACTCGGGCCTAGATCTAGCACACTGTGGTAGCCGATAGTTGCTCCTCGTCGCAGAGCGTCCCTAACTACGACGATCTCCCCGATCAGCCCCTGGAGGTCCACGAAAAGATTCAGCGACCCTCGTTTTTGTTCTTCCTTGGGCTTGTCGATGATCTCCCAGTAGCACTTACGGAAAGACCCCAGCACCAGGGCTAGGGTCCAATCCTTCTCTTCGATGGAGACGCGCTGGGCCACTACAGCTTCTTGGCGACGGTGCGGCCCTTCCCGGACAGTTTGATGTCGCCCTTCTTCGTCTGCGTCAGCCACTCCCGCTTCAGGAGCGCCCGGAACGTCGGCGCAGCGGACCGGAGCGAGAGGCCCGCCAACTCGGCGGCATCGGCTTGGGGCATCGCCTTGGTCTGGCTCACGAGGGCCTTGAGGATCTTCTCCTGGGAATCGGAGAGTTCGGGCTTCGCAGGCTTCGCAGCCTGGGTCTTCTTGGCGGCTTTCTTCGGCACGGTCTTCGCTTTCTTCTTGGCGGCTCCCTTCTTCTTCGTTGGAGCCTTAGGAGTTGGATTCGAGGTCGGAGCGACGGGCTCCTCTTCCTCGTCCTCCTCGACCTCGGGGGGAGTGATAATCAACACCGCTTCGTCCTCTTCGGATGGATCTTCGGGATCACCTCCTTCCTCGTCTTCATCTTCTACATCCGAGAACAGGTTAGGGCCATCTTCTTCGGGGGGTGCGTCCTGGCTCTTTGCTATCACGACCACGCCCTCGGGCAACGTGAGGTCGCCACCGACTTCGAGGAGAACCCCATCTCGAAGCAGAGTGTTCACGGTACGGGAAAGACCACGCTGCGCTCCGCCGATCTCCTGAAGTATCTCGCCCTGGGAGATGCGCGAACGGGCTTCCACGATGCCGACGACGTTTCGCTGGGACTCGGTTAGAGGGTAGTACTCCCCTTCTTTCCCTCCCACTGCCGCGAGCCGAACGCCTACGATACCCGGACGCACTGTGACAGCCCCTCCTGTTGGAGAGGGGTTACGTCGGACGTACTCTACGATCCGGCACCCACAGGACTTGACCCAGCCTTCGTGTACCAAAGAGGCTGGGCGGCTCACACGGGCTCCGCACTCGCAGTGACAGTACCAGTAGGGAATGCAATCCGGGACGGGATCGCCCCCGATCCCTGGTCCTACCACCCCCGTGTCAATGGCTGTTAGCCTGCCGAACTTCCTCCCTACGAAGCGGTCGGCGTCGAAGCCTTCATTGAGGGCCAACACCTGCTGATACTCCTTCGGGAAGTTGAGTGCGCCGGAAGGACCGGTAGGATGGATCTCGACCGTGGCCACGTCAGCGGCCCGCGCAGCCTTCTCTTCCGTGGGATATACTCCGAGAAGGGCGTACCCATCTCCCACCTGGACCTTAGCTTCCCAGCGTCCGTCTCCCATGTCCTCAACACCTTGGTAGGTCACAGCGTTCTCCTGAGCATTTGTTGGCATCCGGGGGCCTTTTTCTCTTCAGTGGTGTAGGGACAAAACAAGAGGCGGATTTCGCTGCGTTCGGAGGATCATAGTTTTCTGATTGCGCTGAGGCAAACGATTTTGCATCATTCGGGTCCAATAATGCCGTCGAATAATCCCTACCCTACCCCGGAGAGGCAACATGGCCGAGACAACCCAGCAACCGCAAGGGTCTCAGGACATTGAGGCGCTGCGGAAGCGGATCAAGAGCATGGAGGATGCGTTGCGAGACGCGCAGTGTGCCTTCGTGAACCAGAACTACACTGCCTTGGGCGAAGCGATCTACTCCTGCGGTGACTTCTACGACGAGAACAGCAGTGGCAAGGGCTAAGCGAAAAACGACAGCGGAACGTCTCGCAGAGTGTGTCCGCAAGTATCTGGTGAAGGTCTACGGGGTGGAAGAACCACCGGACTGGCCTGATAGCTTGATCGAGGCGGTGTGCATCCACTGTGATGCTGAGATCGGAACCAACCTCGGGGACGTAACCCTGGAGCAGCAACGCCAGCGCATCTTCCAAGCACTGGGGATGAACCATCAGATGGCGTTGCCAACCCCTAAGATCGCAGGCCTAGCAATCCCTGGGGAACTAGGGGCCAGCCAGATCGAGATGCTGGTGAAAGCGTTCCTCTCCCAGCGGAAGGACAATACCTACAAGGCTTACAGCAGTGACCTCCAGTCCTTCGCGGATTGGGCCGGAGGCAACGAGCCCGACGACGCTGCTCGGATCCTACTTGGCCGGAGCCACGGTGAGGCGAATGCGTTGGTGTTGGAGTACCAGACCTACATGTACAACCAGCGGCACCTCGCACCGGCATCCATCAACCGTCGAGTGGCGGCTCTCAGGGCATTGGTGAAGCTAGCCAACATGCTGGGAGTCGTCTCGTGGTCGTTGACTATTCCGGATATGCGGAGGGAGGCTTACCAGGACACTAGGGGTCCTTCGAGTGCCGACTTCAAGAAGATGCTGGAGGCCGCAGCTGGGGCTAGCAAGCCTGAGAAGGCTGCACGGGATGTCGCTATCCTCCGGATGCTCCGCGACCTCGCCCTACGACAGGCGGAACTGCGGGCTCTCACGATGGAGGATCTCGACCTTCGTGAAGGGCGTGTCACGGTACTGGGGAAGGGACGATTTCAGAAGGTTGCTCTGACGTTGCCCAAACCCACGCTGGAGGCCCTGGAGGTTTGGTTGGAGCATCGCGGAGACGCTCCCGGTCCCATCTTCCACCGGCTCGACAGGGGGAGCAAAGGGTCGAAGGAGCCCCTTACATCGAAGAGCATGGGACGGCTGATCTCTGGGCTGGGGGAACAAGTAGGGATCCGAGTACGTCCTCACGGGCTACGTCACTCAGGTATCACACGGGCGCTCGATGTTACTGGTGGGGACATGCGAGCGGCTCAGCTATACGCCCGCCTATCCGATCCCAAGATCCTCACGATCTACGACGACAACCGCCGCGACATCGCTGGAGGCGTAGCTGATCTCGTGGCTCGGGAGGAGGACGACGAGGAGGCTTAGATGCGTACCGTGGAAGTTCATGTTCCTATCTTCAAGCCCGGTGACGATCTCCGAAGGCACTTGGATGCCAGTAGCCCCTCGGGGGCGTTCGAGGCCTACGCCGCCCAGTTACGGGCTGCTGAGGAGGCGATGATGGAAGTGGCGGGTGTCCTAATGACGCACCCTTCTGGTCGATCTGCCACCATCGATGCGGACAACCACTACATCGCTATCAGTAGCAACCGAGGTACCCTGATCGATGCGTTGCTGGAGATCGCCTGCGTCGAGGAGACTGTTGAGGAGTCCGCGTAGTGACGAAGGCCCTGACTCTCTGGCAACCCTGGGCGTCCCTGATTGCCTGGGGCGAGAAAAAGATCGAGACCCGGTGCTGGGCGACTAGGTACCGTGGCCCACTTCTGATCCACGCGGCCAAGCGCCCCTTCAAGTTGGAGTCCTTCGCGGAGAATCGCCACTACGTCGATGTTTTCCGTCGCCGGGAGATCCTGAAGTCAGAAGACCTCCCTTTGGGTTGCATCGTCGCTCGCGCAGAACTCAAAGCCTGCATCCCCACTTCCATCGACTACGCCCACGCTGTTTACGAGGACGATCCCGCTGAGTACTCCTTCGGTGACTTCTCTGAAGGACGGTACGCTTGGGTCCTCGAAAACGTCATGGCCCTCCCCGAACCAATTCCCGCTCGCGGTGGGCAAGGTCTGTGGACGTACATCCCGAAACCGCAACCGGAATGATCCGACCTACCTCTCCTGGCTTTTGCTTCAACTGCGCCTTTCGAGGCGGAACCTGCGGCCTTCCAGAAGCGGAGGGTGATGCCGCTGAGGATTGCTCCCGATGGGAAGGGGCTTGCTACGAAGAATACCGCGAATGGATCAAGGACAACGTCGAGGACGATGGTTACGGGAAGTGCGAGGAGATCACACAAGCCATGGTCGCGCACTTCCACAAGACCCTGAAGCGTGTTCGTGGCTTCTACTACTGCACCGCCTGGGGCGAGCGGATGCACTGGTGGTGTGTCACCGTAGACGACGGAACCATCGTGGATCCAACAGCGGCACAGTTCCCCAGCAAAGGCCAAGGGATCTACGAAGAGGTGGACGAGTCAAAGCCTGAGACGATACCCACAGGCAAGTGCCCCAACTGCGGCGGGTGGTGTTACGAAGGGCGGTACATCTGCTCCGACAAGTGCGCTACCGAGTACGAAGCATACCTCAACGGCCACACCTAACCCCCTCAGTAGAAGCCCTCAGCACCTGCGTCACTAGACTGGAAACGCTCGGACGCAACTACAAGGATAACCATGACGATTAGCACAGCCCAATGCCTGCTCCGTGTCACCCTTCACCGCATGAAGAAGGGGGATGTCTTCCACAGCGAGGCCCTCAGCAGCTTCTACGGAGAGGCAGCGATAGTCCGTAACGGCGAACACCTCCACCTCGAAGACCTGAGCCGTGAGGCCACGCCCATAGACCTGGAGGAGATGGGCTACAAGATCGACGGACCCGTGCCGAGTATGCAGGTTACCTGTAGAACGGACTTTGAGTCGTTCCCCTTTATCCCTCGATACAAAGGGCAGTGGGGCTGCTACGGCACCTCTTCGGATATCGAAGGGCTTCGGGTGGCCACAGAGGACTTCGAGATCCTTTGGGTCTGCTCCGAAGGCGCACCACCGTTGTACGTACCTTCGCACCCCGACAGGATGGGAGTCGGAGACATCTTCCAACACGAGTTCTCGGAAACAGGATGGGACATCCTCGCCGCTGAGGGTCTGGAAGAGACAGCGAAGCAGCTGGGTACGTTCCTGGACGAACAAAACAGGAGGAGGGGGCTTCACTACGCAGGCGCTTCGCTGGATGTACTACTCTCGAACCCAGAGGAGTCCCCGGCTCCGCGCCCGTCGATTTGGGGCTACGCAGTCTTCACCGCCACCTACTCCTCATGGAACTCACCTGCGACGGGGCTCGAATACGATGCCGAGTTCGAGATCGGCAACGTCATGCTTCCGGAGCGGGTGTACGAAGGCTGGGAGCAGTTGGCTCGGATGCAGGACAACCTCCAGATCGTGAAGGGGCACCTGACCCTCATCAAAGGCGCTACGGAAGGCGCTCTGGGTCTAGATGAGCCGCCGGAGAAGATCTTGGAGCGCATCCGTGAGGGTGCGATCAAGGCCCTATCGGAACTGGAGGCCTAGCATGGGACTACCGGGAGGACACAAGCTACGGCGGGTCGAGAAGGGTCGCTACGATGTTGTTGACAAAGACGACCTAATCGTCGGCTCTGTCTTCAAGGACCCCGAGGCTTGGACTAAGTGGCCCTGGCTTGTCGAAGGGCGTACGGGCCAGTTCTGTTACGGGGGTCCGGGCCAGAGCGAGTGTAAGGCAGCAGGCTTCAAGACCCTGAAGGAGGCCGCTGAGTCGGTAGTGCAAGCTAAGGGGTAGACCCCTGAAAGTGAAAAAGTTTTTCAGTTTCGGAGATCCCAATGAACCTACAGATCCCTGTCCACGTCGAAGTAGACGGCGCTCACTGCGGCCACGACTGCCCTTTCCGTGGGCGTCTCGGAGAACCCACGGATGCGATGTCCTGTTCTCTCTTCCACATACCCCTCACCAAAACAGGACCGGCACCCAACCCCCTGTACTTCCGCTGCGACGTGTGTGTCCTAGCCTTCGGGCAGGGCCTCGACCGTACGAAGGCGCTTCGCTTCTGGTACGTCAACTACAAGGGGGAACACAGCCACCGCGAGGTCTACCCTCAGGGGATCCGCTTCGGGACCACGGAGTACTACCCCGAACCTCAATGGCTGTTGGATGCCTACGACTTCGAGAAGAAAGAAGGCCGCACCTTCGCGATGGCGCGTATCAACACCCACCCCGAGCCTCGAAGGGAATAGTTATGCCTGAACCACAGCCCTCCAACTCCAAGGAAAACCCTATCACGACAACGGACTGCGATCCGTGCGGGCAGTGGTGCAAGTGTCACAGGTGTGGATACGTGAGCATCTGTACCCCCGCCAACGACTACTACTCTATCAACAAGCTGGCTGACGGCTTCCTCTACTGCAAGGGGTGCTTCACTACCATCACAGGTGCCGTGGTCTAAGCCCTAACCGAAACACTACCATGCCCATCAACTTCGTTGCCGGTGACATCTTCGCCACGCCTCTCATGTCCTTCCCTGCTCTGGCCCACGGCTGCAACTGCAAGGGTAAGATGGGGAAGGGCATCGCGGTGATGTTCCGGGAGATGTGGCCGGAGATGTACGACCTCTACAACCGCCTCTGCCGGGAGGGGACGTTCCGTCCTGGGAATGTCATGCACTGGCAGAGCGACGAGTTCGGGGATCCTCACGTCTTCAACCTGTTCACCCAAGACCATTGGAAGGACAAGGCTACCCTCGCTGCCATAGAGCAAGCCGTTCTGGACATGATCGAGATCATGGAAGAGCAGGAGATCCCCACGGTGACGATGCCCCGGATCGGGGCCGGTCTCGGGGGCTTACCTTGGGCGGAGGTGCGGGATCTGTTGGTCCGGATAGGGGAGGACGCACCGAAGCGTCTGATTGTGGTAGAAGACTACGTACATGGAAAGGCCCTCCACCCGAAGAGCAGGAACTAGATGAAGGTCATCTTCCTCGATATCGACGGTACGATGAACACCCTCCTCGAAGACGTGGACGGACAATCGGATTGCGTGGTGTCGGGCCACCCCTGCGGGTGGTTCATGGGGAAGTACCAGCTTGAGAACCTGATGCGGGTGATCCGGGAGACGGAGGCCATCGTGGTCCTGATCTCCGTTCTGCGGAAGAGCCCAGAGTCCCGGCAATGGGTGTTCCAGGTGCTGCACGACCTTGGTTCCCCGCAAGTCGCTCCAGAGTGGACGGGGGTGATGTGGCCCCGGCCAGCAGATGGGTCCAACGAACGTCCTCACGAGATCCAGGAGTGGCTCGACAATCACGACGACGTGGAGGAGTTCGTGGTAATCGATGACGAGGACCACTCGGAGCATTTTGGGGATCGTATGCTGTACTGCCGGACGACGCACTCGCGCAAGTTCCCAGTGTTCCACGGAGACACGGACGACCCTGAACTACTAGGCCTTACCAGCGAATTAGCTGACCGGGCCATTGCAATCCTGAACGGAACCCTTACCACACCTGGATAGGAGCAGACGTGGCTGAACACTACCTCACTACAGGCGGCACCCGAAACATCCTGATGAAGGACGTAATGGGGAAGCACGTCGTGACTCGAAAGGAGATGACCACACGCGGTGGTATCACCATCCCCGCAGGCACTCGACTAAAGGTCGTCTCTGCCTATCGGTCTGAGTACCACCTCCAAGGTCCAAAATGTGAGCATTGTGGGATCAGCGCCCGCATCCGCTGCCACCGCAACGACATCGAAGTAGACCCCGCCAACTTCTCCTGACCCCCCTCCTGTTAGAGTTACCCAGGACGAAGGGAACAGCCGTGTCCGACAGCCTAGAAGATCTCTATCGCCAGATCCCAGTCTTCCAGTGCCTTCCAGGCTGCACCGACTGCTGCGGACCTGTTCCCTTTACTGAGGAGGAGTGGGAGAACGTTCCTGTCAAGAAGACCTCCGAGACGCTCACCTGCCCCTACGCCACCGAAACCGGTTGCGAGATCTACGAGCATCGGCCCTTCATGTGCCGTCTGTTCGGGACCACCCAAACCCTTCGGTGTCCCCACGGATGCGCTCCCGTTGCTTTCCTCGATCCAGCGACCGCGAAAGCCTTAACTGCGGCGTATATCAAGATGTGCAAGCGTGGGCCTTTACCAACCCATCCCTCTCTCCAAACACCGATCCACGGTTGACGATGCTGCGTCTCGACTACACCGACCCGAACCTCCCCTGGAGGGTGTCGCTCCCCGACGAGATCGAAGCGCGGGTAGGCAGCTACCACCATGCGGTGTTGGTCGAAGGGGCTGCCGGGGCTTTTGACGCTGGGTATGACGCAGGCCTAGATGCGGCTTCGGTGGCCCCCGAAGGGATACAAACAGGGGCGGGCTTCGCCTGCGTCTCCAGTTTCGATTGCATGGCTATGAGCCAACTGCGAGACGACGCCATCGAGGCAATGCGTTGCTTGGAACAGCGGCGATATCGGGACGCATACACGATCCTCCAAAACCTGACTGGTATCGAGGACTCCGACCAATCGTTAGGGCCTCCACCTCAGTGGGGGGAAAGGGTCTGGAACTGGGTCCGGGGATGGACGAGCAGGGTTCCCTGGAGAAAAATCGGGATCGCGTTCGCCTACGTCACTGTAGGAATCATCGCAGGTCGTCTTATGCTGTAGCACTGACGTTCTTTGACATTCGGGGGCGAAGCTGGTTTCGACGGACGTACCGACGTTCCAGTTGCGTGTCGT
>Ga0180433_10006311_pt1 | contig 15606 bp, 22 predicted proteins | sample SS_ome_8_FD_132980 | JGI IMG/M metagenome (GOLD analysis project Ga0180433, IMG submission 132980) | Hypersaline lake sediment archaeal communities from the Salton Sea, California, USA - SS_1_D_1 metaG | ecosystem: Environmental > Aquatic > Non-marine Saline and Alkaline > Hypersaline >... | reverse complement strand
GTCGAGGGTCGCGTCGGGGAACAGAGGCGCGGCCAGCGAGGAGGTCCGTTGATGGATCGCCGCCCGGTCGCCGAAGGCCGAGAGCCGGCCGATGGTCTCGCCGAGGTCGGCGATCCGGTTGCTCTCGGGGACGTGACCGTCGTAGTCGGGCAGGTGGTCCTGCCACGGGTCGACGCAGTGGAGCCGCCGGCCGCTCCACGTCGCCAAGAGCTGCTCGGCGAACTCGCCGCGATGGACCCCGACCTCGACGGCCTGGCCGAGCAGCCCGCGGGCGTTCAGCAGCGCGCCGAACTGATCGCGACGCGAGATCTCGGGGGAGGCGATCAGCCATCGCTCGCCTTCGATCGTGGTGTACTTCACAGCCCCTCCTTTGCGATCTTGCGGGCCTGGCAGAGCAGCCGATGGATCAAGAGCGGGCTGGCGGCCTGGGCCTCGGGCGAGGCCAGCATCAGCGCCGGATGCCGGGCGGCCAGCCACGAGTGATTCAAGGCGAAGCAGACCGTCTCGGGCGAGCGGTAGGGCCGCCAGTCGCCCGGCTCGATCAGCCGCTTCGGCCGCCGATCGAAATCCAGCGGCAGCCACGTCTTGACGTGGACCGCCCGCGTATTGCGGGGCTTCGCCCGGACCGCCGGCGTCAGCAGCCGCTCGCCGAGCGTCAGCCACCAGACGCCGATCTCGTCGAAGTTCTCCAGCCGCCGATGGATCCGGGCGATCCAGTCGGCCAGGACGGCGCTGCCCGCGCGGGCGCCGAAGTAGCCCGAGACGACCCGCCACGGCGGCTCCGTCCACGCGGTGTAGACCAGCTCCTCGCGGATCACCGCCGGCGGCTGGCCCAGGGGGATCGTATCGGCGTCGAACCACCAGCCGCCGTGGGCGTGCAGCAGGGCCGCGCGGAGGCAGCAGGTCTTCGGGCCGATTTCGGGGACCTCGCGCCACCGCGGGTGGAGCGCGTTCGGCGGCAGATAGGTCGGGATCGTCTCGGGCGTGACGACGACGAGCCGGTCGCCCCAGGCCCGCCGCATGGCGGCCAGGCAGGCCTCGATGTGCGGCCAGCGGTCGCCTTCCCAGTAGGTCCAGATCGGCAGCATGATACACCGTTAGGATTGTCCCAGATCGGCGTGTGCGGCGGCAGACCAATTGGTGCGGAGCTGGTCGATCCGGCGGGCCACGTTGACGTAGAGGTTGCGGTAGTCGTAGCACTCGCGCGCGGCCTGGGCGAGGCGCCGCTGGCGCTCGGGTTCCCAGGCCTCGGCCGCCGCCTCGACGACGGCGCGGACCTCGTCGACCGTGGCGTCGTGGGAGACGCGGATCAGGTTCGGCTCGATGGCCGGCAGCGTCTCGCCCAGCGGGAGATCGGTGACGACGGTGCAGCCGACGGCCGTCGACTCGATGATCTTCCGCAGCGCGTAGCCGAAGCAGCTCGTGGTGCAGATGGACACTCTGTATTGTGAGAGCCGGCCGAGGTACTCCGGCGTGTGGCAGCCGTCGGCGCCGTAGCTCGGGTGGCGGATCACCTCCAGCCCCGGCCAGCGGCCCGACTCGGCCGCGGCGGCGATCCGGGTCCGCAGCGGATAGTAGGTCGGGTGGCAGATCCCGCTGACCACCGCGGCCCGGCGCGGCGCGGAACAGAGATATTCCGGGATCTCGGCCGGGTCGATCGAGTGGTACGTCCGCACCAGGTGCTCGGGCCGGACCCAGGGGGCCATCGCCGTGACCAGCTCCGGGTGATAATACGTGATCCAGGCGTGGCAGCCGATCTCCTCGTGGGCCCGGCGGTGATAGGCCGGGTTTTGGTGCGCGTCCTTGAAGACCGTCAGCCGGAAGATGTCGGGCCGGTCGGCCAGTGCCGTCGTGTGTCTGAATTCGGCGTCCGGATCGAAGCATCCGGGCCGCGTCGGATCCCATTCCCGCTTGTCGGCGAGGACGAGGACCTGGGGCGTGTATCTCGCACAGACGTCGCGGGCGTCGAGATACTCGTGCTGGCCGTACCCGAGGCCGACCGGCAGGTAGCCGGCCCGCTCCAGCCCGAGCTGCAACTGGTGCGTCTCGCTGGTCATGTGCTGCGCGAAGCTCCGCATCGCGAGCTGAATCTTCGGCGTCGAGTGGTTCTCCCATTCGGGGTCGTAGTCATACTCCGGCGCCCGCAGCCGCTGGGCCAGCGGGCCGTCCGGCCGGCGCCGCTCGATCGCCCGGCGGCGAGACTCTTCCAAGAGCAGCATGGGCTGACAACCTCTGTGTTTAGGGCCGCAGCGAGGGATAGGCGTCGAACGGGTCGGCGTCGGCACCGATGAATTCTACGGCGCAGCGGCAACCCCCGGAGCCCCCGTGGCCGCTGGCCGAGTAGTCGGCGACGTGCTCGGCCAGGCTCGGCCGCAGCACCCGGATCTCGTAGCCCAGCCACGTGAGCGATTCGCCGATGAACGTGTCCGTGCCGACCTGCGCGACGGGCTCCCGGATCGTCTTGCGAAAATGCCCCCGCCAGCCGACCTCCCGGGCGTAGCGGACGACCTCGGCCAGGACGTCGCGGGGAAAGAGGATCGCGCAGGCCGCCTTCATGTCGTAGGCCTCGTCGCGCGACAGCACGGACAGTCCCCGCGGCTGGTGCCGATAGAACCGCGACGTGTAGAGGTGGATCGCGCCGCAGCCGGCCGGCCATCGGCGAATCAATGCGATGCAAAACTCCCGCAGCCGCCGGCAGAAGACCGTGTCCTCTTCGACCGAGAGGATAAAATCGGCCGTCCGCTCGATCGAGCGGGCCCAGGCGAACACGTGGTTGCGGTACTCGCCGAGCCGCTGCGGGTGCTGCGTCACGTCGCACGAACCGCGGACCCACGAGGCGATCGCCAGTTCGGGCTCGGCGAAGATCGCGATCTCGCCGCCCGTAAAGCCGCCGGCCGAGAGCGAGCCGACGCACCGCTCCAGCAGCGGCGGGCCCTCGCGGGGCGCGGCCGTGATGGCCACGTGGATCTCGGGATTCGCTCGATTCATCGCAGCGCGATCGTCACCTTCTTCGCATCACTGTCGACGGTCAGACTGAAATCGTCCGTATCGAAGAACAAATGAAGCACCCCCGGCGTGTTGACCGAGTTGTGGCTCGCGTCGTCGCCCTCGACGCGCAACGAGCTGGCCACGCCGGTCACGTAATACTTGGCCTCCCGCATGTGCCACTGGCAATAGACGATGTCGCCCGGCCCGGCGTTGAACCAGTATTTCGACGAGCCGACGCCCTCGACGTTGTAGCGGGGCAGGTTGTAGACGGTGATCACCGCGCCGCCGTGGGCGCGGACCCATGCGTCCCCGAACGGGTCATAACCGCCAAAGGTCCGATGACCGCTGCCCTCGACGTCGAAGGCCGTGACCTCGGCCGAGTCGCCCGAGACCGAGTCCAGCGCGTCGTATGGGCCGATCTGCCCCAGGAAGTCTCCAGGGGTCTGCATCCACAGAATCTCCCAGGGGGTGTCATAACCCTGGGAACTGGGCACGGGGACGTAGGCCCCGTGCAGGATCTCGTCGCCGCGGCGTGGCGGGTCGTCGGGCAGCCACGCGATCCCGTAGGCCCCCACATCGCCGCCGAGCTCATCGCTGGCGGTCGCCATTTTCGAGTGCGCTCGCATCGCGTCGACGACGCGGAACTGCCGATCGTCCTGGCCGGCCCAGTTCGACTCGTCCGGGTCCCAGGCGAGCGTGTAGACCCCGGCGTGTCCGGCGCCGCTCTGGGGCAGCGCCAGGGCGTCGGTCATCTCGAACCGTCGGATCGGCCGCCAGTCGTGGCCCTGCCAGCGTCCGCGGCGGTGGCGCTCGTTGCGGAGCCGCCGCTCGACGTACCGCACGGCGTCGGAGATCCGCTCGATCGAGCGTGGTTTGAACCCTGGCATCGTGGGGCTCCAGTAGATAGTAGACAGTAGATGGAACTGCCTACTGCCGAGCTACCGCTCGAGACAGAGGAACTGGACCTTGCAGGCCGCCGTGTCGGCCTTCGCCCGGATCACCACGCCCGGGTAGAGCCAGATCATCGCGTACTGGCCGGCGAGCAGCTTGCCGATCGGCTCCATGTTCCCCGTTCCGACCTGGGGGCCGAAGGTGACGAAATTGGTCGTGTCCAGGTTGCGGATGAGGAACAGCCCCTCGGTCGTCACGTTCGGGAAGCTCAGCGACTCCTCGGTCGTCCCGATCTCCTGGACCCCCGAGTCGCTGCCGATCGCCGACTGGTCGACCTGCTGGCTCGCGGGCTTGAACTCGTCCTTGAACGAGCCGTTCTCGCAGCTCATCGTCAGCCGTATCGTGATCTCGTTGGCCATGCCTCACTCCTCTCGATCATGCCTCCGCCGCCGAGCAGCCCGGCAGCACGGTAAAATCCTTCTGCGGGTAGTAGTCGCAATAGATGAAATTCGCGTCGCCCGGCTCCGGGTCCTCGATCTGCCGCCCCTCGGTGTCCAGCAGGACCGGGGCGTTGACCCGCACGTCGTGGTCGTCGACGCACTCGATCCGCTCCAACTCGTTCAGCGGATTTCTCTGGCGGAACCCCTGATTGAGACTGCAAACAAACCATTCCTTGCCGGCCGGCCGGCCCTGGAACTCCGGGTCGCGGACGTGCAGCGTTAAGGTGAGGACGCGGTAGGTCTGGTCGTTCCGCTCTTGTTCCTTGCTGAGATGGGTCGCCGAGACCTTGGCCTCGCCCGTGCCGATCTCCTCGCCGTCGACGACGAACGCGGCGTTATTGACCGCGTCGCGATAGGTCCGCAGCCAACTCGGCACGCCCGAGACGTTCTTGGTGATGACGATCTCCCACCGGCTGTCGTCCGCCTCGGCCGGCGGGTCGAACGAGTCGCCGGCGGCGTTCAGGTGGGCCGTCCCGTCGCGGCCCCGCTCGACGACCTCGCGATAGGCGGCCGTCTGCCACTCGATCTCGACCGGATCCAGCAGCGGGTCCTCTTCGATCTCGTGCTCGGAGCTATACGCGCACGTGACGATCCAGACGGTTTTGCTGAAGGACTCGTTCCGGCAGCGGACCCGGCGACAGAAGGCCGTCAGGTCGCCCGGGTAGACGGCGCCGAGGTCCGGACAGCGGGCGTCGGCCTGGATGATGGCCGGCCCGTCGGTCGCGGCCGAGGTGATCGCGCGGAAGACCCGCGTATAGCGACGCACCCCCTCGACGGTCTCGCCGTCGCGGCCGTGGTGGATCTCCTTGAAGCTGGTTACCGCCATGGGATCGCGGGGCAAGCCCCGCCGCTGCGCGGATCGCGGGGCAAGCCCCGCCGCTAAACTATCTACTGCCTACTCTCACACCGGGATCTCGACGTCGCCGCCTTCCGCGTCGCGGATCTCCCGGAGGATGTCGACCTGTTCCTTGTTGGCCAGCAGCAGCTCCCGCTGGTGGTGCTTCTGGTCGCGCCCGCCGGTCGCGGCCAGGATCGCCGAATACGCCTCGCGGGAGCCCTTCTCCAGCGCCCCGGCGAACTGGGCCTCGCGTTTCTTCTCCGGCCCCTCGCCGCCGGCGCTGCGGGCCAGCTCCTCGAGGTAGCCGGCCTTGGCCCGTTGATACGTCCCCTCGCCCAGCAGCGGCCGCAGCCGCTCCAGCTCGTTGGTCATGCGGGTGAAGCGCTCGAGCGGCGTCTCGAAGATCTGCCGCAGTTCGCCGGCCCGCTCGCGCATCCCCTGCTGCCGCTCGTGCCACTCCCGGCCGCGTTGGGCGAAGACCTTGCCGCGGGCGCCGATCTCCCCCTGCAAGCCGCCGCCGAAACGGTTCAGCCAGCCGAAGGCCGCGGCCGCGCCCTCGCGGACCGGGCCCTCGATCGCCTCGCGCTGTCGCCGCCGGCGATTCTCCTCCCGCGTCTGCCGGTAGGCCTCGCGTTCTTCGTCGGCGTATCGCTGGGCCGATACGTCGGGCCCGTAGCCCATTCTGTGCGCGACGATCCCGCTGGCGGCCTCCAACGGAAAGGTGAAATAGTCGAGGAGCGTCGGGCGCCCCTTGCCGCTCTTGGCGACGTCTTCGAGCCCGGTCGCCACGTCGGCCAGGTTCCCGGCCAGGTCGGCCGTGGCGTCGAGCAGCGTCCCCTGGATGATCCGCCCGAGCCGCGTGAAGGCGTCGTTGGCCTTCTCGGCCTTCGCCGCGGTCCCGCGGTCGAACGTGATCCCGAGATCCTTCGCCTCGGCCTGCATGGCACGCAGCCCGTCGCCGCCCTCGGCCAGCGTGTTGATCAGGGCCATGTTGCCCTTCGAGAAGATGTTCGCGGCGGCCGCCGCCCGCTCGGTGGCGGTCGGCAGCAGCGCGATCGCGTCGGCGATCCGGATGAACTGCTCGTCGGGCGAGAGTCTCAGCAGTTCGTCGATCGGCAGGCGTAGCTGCTCCAGTGCCGGCTTGGCCGCGCCGGCGTCCCGGGCCGCCTCACCGAGCCGCTTGGCCATCGTCGTCAGGCCCGCGTCGAGGGTGTCGGCCCCCGCGCCGGTCAGGTCGGCCGCGTAGCGGAGGCCCTGCAAGGCCTCGGTCGTCATCCCGATCCGATCGGCCATCTTGCCGGTCGCATCCATCAGGTCGATATTCCGCTTGAGCATCACGGCCATCCCGCCGCCGGCGACGCCGGTGAAGAGGCTGCTCAGGCCGATCATCCGCCGCGACAGCCCGCCGACCGCCCCGCCGAACCGCCCGATCAGCGTCTGGCTCTGGCGCATCTTCCGATCGAACCCGTTGGTCTGGGCGCCGAGCCGGACGACGAGATCACCGAGTGCGGGCATGGGAGTGGGAACGGGATTTGGGGATTTCGGGATTACGGGATTTCGGCGAACACATCCGTGTGATCCGTGCGATCCGTGGTCGTCGCTATCAGTCCGGCGGGCCGAGGGCCGCGGTCAGCGCGAACTTGGTCGCGGCGGTCGGCGCCTCCTCGCGCTCCGGGCGGATGTCGAACATCTCGGGCTCCACGTCTTTTCCCAACGCGGTGCAGACGGCCGTAAATCCCAGCTTCAACGTCTCCATCAGCACCTCATACGGGTCCGGTTCGATCTGGCGGTACGCCTCCCACTCGGCCAGCGTGCCGGCCGGCAGCTCGTCGAGCATCGCGTCGACGTCGACCCGGCCGGCTACCCGCTCGGCGATGCGCATCGCGGCGAGTCGCCGGCGGTCGCGTCGGAGTTTTTTGCCGCGTCCTCGGCGAGCTTGTCCAGGTCGGAGTCCCGGATCCCGACGTGTCGGGCCACCTGGTCGTAGAGCACCTGGCAGTCGGCCGAGTCCCACTCCTCGAACGAGCCGACGTCGGCGTCGCTGAGGATCTGGTTCCCGTCCGCGTCGACCAGCGTCGCGGCGAAGATCAACCCGTTGGCCGAGACGTTGCTCCGCTGGTTCTTCGGCCGCCGGGCGATCCGGTCCAGCAGCCGCGCCAGTTCCCGCTCCGTCAACGATCGGCAGCGGAAGACCAGCCGGTTCACCGGCAGCGGATCGAGCGTGCGGAATCGCCGGGCGACCCGGGAGCCGGCAGAGCGGACGTCGGCGGCAGTAGCAAGTGGGGATTTCGGGATTTCGGGCATGGGGGATTTTGGGATTTTGGGATTTGGGGACGATCTACTGCCTACTATCTACTGCCTACTCTTCTTCTTCCTCCTCCGCGTTCGGCCCCGGGATCGGCTGCCCGTGCTCGTCGTAGCCGACCATCACGCCGGCGTCGAACGCCGCAAAATCGTCCGGATGGATCCCCAGCAGCGCCCGGTGCTGGGCCCGCTGGGCCGCGAGCTGCGCGCCGGGCCGCATGTTCGCCCGCCGCGCGCACTCGTCGTCGGCCGGTACCGCCGCGCCGCGGCGGACCAGTTGCCAGGCCTCGGGCAGCTCCAGCTCCGTCCCCAGCGGGATCCGGCCGGCCTTCTGCGAGACCTTCGCGCCGCACTCGGGACAGGTTTTGGTCGGCGGGCCCTCGCCGGCGGCGTCACACCGCCGGCAGTGCCACGCGCCGGGGAACTGCGCCGAGGGGACGGCGAGGAGTTCAAAACAGGTCTTGCACTTCATGGGGTTCTCCAGTTGGCAGTAGATCGTAGGCAGTAGATAGAACTGCCTACTGCCTACTGCCTACTATCTACTCCCTCAGGACGGGAACGTCGGGAGCTTGTTGATCTTGAGGCTGATGCTGGCCTTCACGCCGTCGGCCAGCGCGACCGCCGGGCCGGAGAAGCCGATCCCGGCCGAGTCGAAGCTCCACTCGGACGAGTCGACGAAGACCAGTTTCCAGGACTCCGCGGCCGGCGTGGTCAGCAGCGCCAGCAGGTCCTGGTGGCCGCTCAGCGCGGGGTCGTAGAAGAGCTCGCCGCTGAGCGAGCCGCCCTCGCTCCGGCCGGTCGGGAGATAGGGGATTCCCGCGTCCTCGTTGTCCAGCGTGTCGCCGTCGAACGTCTCCGACTCCATGTCCGGCCCGTTGATCGAGATCAACTGGGCCACGGCTGTGTAGACGGTCGAGCCGGTCAACTGCTGGAGGCTCGTGCCCTTGGATTTGAGTTTGCTCATGGTTGTCCCTGCTGTCTGCTGCCGCTGCGTGGATCGCGGGGCGAGCCCCGCCGCTAAACGTGATGATCAGTTCCGCCGCGTCGCCTCTTTCTTAATCACCTGCCAGATCTTCGCGCGGGCGGCCTCGACCATCGCGACGGCCGAGCCGGCGTACGCCAGGCGGGTGACGTCGCCGAAGACGTTGGCGATCTGGCCCGTAAAGCGTCCCGCCTTGGTCTGCCGCGGATCGGTCCCGAGCACGAACCAGTGGATATTGGCCGACGAGATCCCGACGCCGCGATCGGCCTGCTTGCCGCCGGCGATCCGCTTGCCCCGGGCCCGCATCGCCGAGTGGACCGCCCGCTTCCGCTTGCCGACGGCGAATCCCACCTTCGCGTGCCGCTGTTTGATCTTCCTCGTCTTGCCGAACCGCGCCCCGATCGACCGCTTGGCCTCCCGCTTCAGCTCGGGCGAGGCCGTCGAGGCCTGGACCGCGGCGCGCATCGCCCGGGCCACCGGAACCATCCCGGCCCGGATCCCCGCGGTGATCGCCCGCTTCGAGCCCCTGGTGACCAGCCGATCGATCGCCCGGGTCAAGTCCTTGTCGCCCAGCAGGACCGCCGTCATATCGTCTCCGCGAAACTCACCTTGTAGTTGCAGTGCACGTCGTAGTAGCCGCGATCGCTCCCCTCGCCGGCCGGCGTGAAGCTCGGCACCTGGTCCTCGAGGTGGGCGTCGAACGTCAGCCCGCCGGCGGTGCCGTGGTAGCCGGCCAGCCCAGAGCCGGGGTCCGTGTTGTTCGTGCGTACGGCCTCGGCCAGCGCCCGGGCCGCCGCCTTGGTCGCCGCCCGACACCGGACCGTCACGTCGGCGTAGACCAGCCCGCCCTCTCCCTCGAGGTCGTTCTGCGGCTCCTCGTTGTCGACCTCCAGGATCACGTGCTCTTCGGTCTCGTCGTCGTCCTCCTCGAGCTTGTCGGGTCGGATCCGCGCGGTGTCCTCCGTGCCGACCAACGCCGTCACGGCGTCGAGCGTCAAGAGGAACGTCCGCAGCGCGTCTTCGATCGGTACAGCCATTTGTCGCCTAGTAAATCCGTGCCATCCGTGTCATCCGTGGTCGTCGCCTCCCGTGGTTCGCGCTCACTGCCGCTCGACGCACTCCAGCTCGATCTCGATCCGCCGCCCGTCGGGATCAAACACCCGCACGATGTTCAGCCGCTCGGCGTCGCCGGTCACGAGCCACATCGCCGGCGTGATCTGCCGGGTCTGCGTGTCGCTGTGCATCCGGACCCGGTGCGTCACGTCGGCCTGGGTCTGCTGGTTCTGCAGCGCCTCGCGGCCGCTGACCGGCCGGATCTTGCACCACCGGGTGCAGAACGTCTCGGCGTCCTCGGGCCGCTGCCCGTCGGCGTTGGCCGACCGCGCCGCCTTGTTCCGCTTGACCGCCACCCGCCGGTCGTAGTCTCCGATGCTCGCGTAACTCGTTGCCATTTCGGTCGCCGCCGCTGCCGCGGATCGCGGGGCGAGCCCCGCCGCTAAACTGCCTACTGCCTCACGCAAACTCCAGCACCCGCTCGTCGCGGCATGGTTTCAGCAGCGCCGCCAGCGCCGGGGACTCGCGCTGGGCGCCGGCGACGCTGATCCCCGGCGAGCGGAACAACAGCTCGCCGAAGAGCTTGATCGCGTGTTTCGTCTCGGCCGGGACGTCCGCGGCCGCGTCGCCGTAGCCGGCGACGTAGACCATCGTCACGGCGTTCTGCTCCGCCCGGGTCGTCGGCCAGACCTTGCCGTACCCCGGCTGGACGCGGCCGGGCTCGGCCTTGCCGTCGACGTCGTAGTCGTCGGCCGAGAAGGTCTGGGTCTCACCGTCGGCGTCGACGTACTGGATCGAGGTGACCGATTGCAGTGGGGGCCGCGGGACGTAGATCGGGCCGTTGTCCGACGGGAAGGCATCGAGCCGCATCGTCCAGGTCTGGGTGACGTGGGCCCGCCACTCCCACCGCTCGATCGCCTTGCGGGCCGCGGTGGCCAGGGTCGCGAGGTAGTCGTCGAGATCCGACGAGTCGTACCGCAGGTGCGTCTTGAGCTCGTCGGCGTCGACCGGCTCGACGCTCGGCGCGGTGGTCAGCTCGATCGACACGGGCGCCTCCGATCAGGTGACGCGGATCCCCTGGACGTAGACGACGCACTGGCAGTCGCTGTCCTTGGCCGCGGTGACCCGGAGGGTCCCGCCGGCGGCGATCTCGTGATAGGCGTCGTCGATCTGCGACGCGCGGGCAATATCCTTATCCGAGACCCCGAGGCTGATCGCGTCGGTGATCGCGTTCGCGCCGTTTTTGACCTGGACCGTGTCGCCGCCGGTCGAGCCGTCGCCGCCGACCTTGACGGCCCAGACGTCGATCACCCGGGTCTTGTGCTCCAGGGTGACGTCGGTGTCGCCGGCGGCGTCGGCCACGGCAACCCGGTGGATCACCGGGGCCTGGCCGACGGTGTTCGCATCGGCGATCGCCCCGGTCTCGATCACGCCGGTCGAGCCTTCCTTGACCCGCAGGGCGTTGGCCTCCTTGTAGACGTCGGCGATGACGGTGTTTTCGTTCATTGGATGCTCCGTTCAGTAGATGGTAGATAGTAGATAGTAGATAGACTCGGCGGGACGCCGCTACCTACTGCCTACTGCCTACTATCTACTGCCTACTGCCTCTGCCCTCAGGCGGTCCCTTCGGCCGGCGAGAGGTGCAGCTCGCCGGCGGCCCCGACGACCGTCGCGCCCTGGGTGACCGGCCGCTTCCGGGCCCGGTACTTGATCGCGATGATCGCGTCGATCTCGGCCGCCGTCGGCCGCGTGACCACGCACCGAACGAATCTCTCTCTTGGCCGGATCAAATCCGTCAGCACGATCAGATCATCATCGTCGCCGTCGTAGGCCTGCGAGGTCCCCTCGAGGTCGGCCGCCGAGCCCATCCCGGTGACGCTGTCCTGCTGGAGCTTCACGACGCCGACGCCGGTCGTCCCCAGCGCGACCTGAAACAGCACGGCGTCGAATCCCTCCATGTCCACCTCGTCCGAGTTGACGGTACTGGTCCCACTGGCCTGCGCCGTCGCGACCCGCTGAAACTCCGCGTCCTTCAGAAGGTTTTCATACATGTTGGTTCTCCGTTGAGTCGGCCTGGCCCCTGGCCCCTGGCCCCTGACCACTGCCTACTCTCTACTGGCCACTGCTCCCCGCTTCGTGTCCAGCGGCTCCGCCTTGCCGAGCCGCACCAGCCGCCGCGCGTGCTTGGGCAGCAGCTCGTAGACCTTGCCCGCGTCGAGGGGGCGGAAGTTTTCGACGATCGATCGCTTCATCAGGACACGCATCGGGTGCCTCATTTCCTCGGAAATATCGCGAGTCCCGGCGACTCGCTACCGGCGTCACGCCGCCGCCATCACCATGTGTTTGACCGGGTGCGTCCCCGCGTCCAACAGCCCGCCGTCGAAGGACAGGAGCGCCAAAAACGCGGTCTGGTCGTACTCGGCGAACCGCTCGACCAGGCGCCGGAGCCTCATCGTCGAGACCTCTCGGATCAGGTACTTCGAGAGCAATCCGAAGAGCATCACCTTCGCGCTGGCGGCCACCGAGCTGGCCATGTGCTGGTTGATCGTCACGGGGTAGCCGCGGACCCGCAGGTCCGACCCGTCGGCCAGCCCCGGCTGGTGCAGGTAGTTGCCCTCGCCGTCCTTAAGCAGCGTCACCTGGAGAAAGACGGAATCGTGCATCATGAACCGGCTGCCTTGCGATCGGTAGCTCGGGTCGACCGAGTGGATCAGCTCGATGATCTCGTCGGCGTCCAGGGCGGTCGCGCTGGCCGCCTCCTTGCCCTCGGTCGATGCGACCGTGATCCCCTCGGCCTTCGCCGCACCGTCACCGGTGGTGCAGCGGCGGTTCTGGATCCGGCCCAGGCGCTCGCCCAGCATCCGCCCGAGGAGCGCCTCGAGCGAGAAGGCCGAGTCCCGGATCAAGACGTTCGAGACGCGCACGAACTTCGAGCTGTAGTTATAGGCTCGCAGCACCAGGTTGCCGAAGTCGACGTCGGTCCCGTCGGTGTCGGCCGCGGCGTTCTCCGAGAGCTCGATCCCCTCGTTGCTCGTGTCGTTCGTGGTCGGGTAGGGCAGCTCGTTCCCGGTGGCGGTCCGCATGATCGTCGAGACCTGGCGCATCCCGCCGTAGGCCAGCATCGCGATCTCCAGCGCGGTGATGAACCCGGTCGGCACGGTAAAGCCGCCGGCGGTGTCGCTGCCGACGCTCAGCGCGTTGCGGATCTCGTCGATCCGCCGGCCGCCCTGCGGCTCGGACAACAGGGACCCGATATTGACGTCCATCGCCCGGTCGCCGCCGAGGTCGAACCGCTGCATCGCGGCGCGCATCTCCGGCCGGATCTCCTCCTGGAGGTTGGCCTGCGACATGCACCAGCCGCGGAAGGCCAGCGAGCGGGCCCGTTCGAGCTGCTCGGCGCTCTGGCCGCCGGCGTTGCCATTGCCATTGCCGCCGCCGACCGGCTGGCGGAGCGTGTTTTGCGTCACGGCCGACCCGGCCGCCGCGTCGCCGGCGTCGCCGACCGGCTCGCGCATCAGGCCCTCGAACTCCTCCTGCTGCTCGAGCTGCTCGATCTGCTGCCGCGTCTGGGCCGCCTCGGCGTGGATTTTGTCGATCTGCTGGCGGTCCTCGGCGGTGAGCTCGCGTTTTTCCTTCTCCGCGAGTTCGAGGACCTCGCGGGCCTGCTGGATCCGCCGGGCCATCTGGGCCCGCAGTTCTTTCGCTGTCATGGGTTGGTTGCCTCTGTTCTGTCTGCCGCCGCTTCGCGGATCGCGGGGCGAGCCCCGCCGCTAAACGCCGCCGCGACCGCCGCGCAACGAAAAACCCCGGTTGGGGGCGCCCACGGCCGCGCAGCTGATGCACGGTGCCGACGGCGTGCCCCGATCGGGGTCGGTGGCTGGCCTGTCGCGTCCGCCGCTGGCGAGTCCGCCGGAACGGGGCCGGCGTCGCAGGCGGCGGGTAGTTGACTCTCAGGCGTTCGATCCTCCCCAATGGCCCGCCGAATTGCAAACGCTGCACCGGCCTCCGGGGGGTGGTCGGGGGCCAGGCGCCAGCGATCAGGGGTCAGGCTCCTCCCCGAGCCCCGGCCCCTATCTACTGCCTGCCGAACTCGTGCTCCAGCAGCCGCTGGCGATCGATCAGCCGGCGGTCGGCCTGGGCCCGCAGCGCCGCCTCGGCCTCGGCACGGGCCGCGTCCTTGGCGTCGCCGCCGCCCGGTCGGACCGGGAGGATCTCGTCGACCAGGCCGAGCTTCTTCGCCTCCTCGGCCGTCATCCACGTCCCGTCGACCTTGCCGCTTAAGAGTTCCTCGAACTTCGCCGGGTCGCCGCCGGCCTTCGCGGCGAACGTCGCGGCGATCGCCGCGTCGATCTTCCTGAGCCACGCGGCGGTGTCTTCGAGCTCGATCGCGTTGCCGAGCACGATCCCCCAGGCCCGATGGATCATCATGCTGCCGTTGGCCGCCATCTTCACCCGGTCGCCGGCCACCGCGATCACCGCCGCGGCCGACCCGGCCAGGCCCTCGATCTCGACCGTGACCTCGCCGGCGTGCTTGACCAGCGCGTTGTGCACCGCGATCCCGTCCCACGCCAGTCCGCCGGGCGAGTTGATCCGGACGCGGACCGGCTTTGTGGGGTTCGCGCTGAGCAGCTCGACGACGCTCCGGCTGTCGAGGCCCTGCTCGTCGTCGCCGACGAAGCCCATCACGAGCAGCTCGATCGATTCGCCGCTCGTCTCGGCACGCACCCGAAAGGAGTCGGCCGAGAGCTGGTCGCGGATTTTCTCGGGCAGCCCCAGGTCGAGCGGCCGCCGATTCGTGAGTTGGTGTGGCATAGAGGGGCTCCCTATTCATTCTGGCAGGTGAATCGCACGTACTTGATTTTGGTGGCCGAGCCGTCGGTGGCGAGCGTGAGCTTGAGCGTGTAGTTGCGGGTCGCAGCGAGCTGGCCGGTGATCGTGCACTGGACCGCCTTGCCGGCCGGGACGCTCTCGCCGAGGATCGTCACGGCCGAGCTGGTGATTGTCTTGTTGGTGATCGTCAGGTCGGTGCTGGTCACCTCAACGATCGTCGGGGTCCCCGACAGCGACTCGCCGCTGTCGAGCACATCGCGGCAGTCGATCGAGTGATTTTCGGTGGCCCCCTGGGCGATCACGGGGATCTGCGGCGCGGTGTTCTTCGGCACGATCAATCCTCCTCGGGCAGCCGGTAGTGGGCAAGATTTTCCGGCAGCCGGTAGTGGGCCAGGCCCGCCGGCAGCCGGAAGTGGGGGAGATTCTCCGGCAGCCGGTACTCCTGCCCGGGCGAGGCCAGGGGCGTGGCGATCGAGACGTCCGGCGCGGCGATCGCCGCCGCGGCCTCGAGGGCCGACACGATTGTCCTCAGCAGCGGCAGTGGGGCGACGACGCCGGCCGCGGCCACGGCGGCCGAGACCGCCACCACGACCCCCTCGACGATACTGACGCCCGGCTCGATCGCAACCGCCGCGGCCACCTGGCCCGCCGCGTCGATCGAGACCCTCGGCGCCGGCCCGATCGCAACCGCCGCGGCCGCGTGGGCCGAGACCGCGGTGCGGACCTCGGGCACCGGCGCCGCGACCGCGGCCGCGATCACGTTGCCGCCGGAGAGCCCGACGGAATCGGTGATGTCCAGCGTAATGGCCATGTCAGGTCGTGATGTTCACGATCCCCTCGCTGTCGAACTGGAGGGTAAACGTCCCGGCAGTGACGGTCTGGACGCCGCCGAAGTCGATCGAGCAGATCAGCGGGTCCGCCGGATCGCTCGGTGTGTCGTCGTAGATCACGGCGTGGTAGGCCGAAAACGTGGCAGTCGTCCAGGCGACGTCGGCGGCGTCAAACACGCCCTCGTTGTCGACGTCGTCTTGCGTGACCGCCTTGCTGGCCAGGGTCGCGCCGCCGGCGGTGTAGCCGGTGCCACTGATCTCGTTGGCCGAGACCGCCGCCCAGCCGGTATCCGACTTGGCAAAGGCGTGGCTGTTGTCCAACAGCGCGCACTTGATCGTATCGTTGACGCAGTCGATCGTCTTCTTCATGCACTCGACCACGAACTGCGT
>Ga0180433_10006310_pt1 | contig 15606 bp, 20 predicted proteins | sample SS_ome_8_FD_132980 | JGI IMG/M metagenome (GOLD analysis project Ga0180433, IMG submission 132980) | Hypersaline lake sediment archaeal communities from the Salton Sea, California, USA - SS_1_D_1 metaG | ecosystem: Environmental > Aquatic > Non-marine Saline and Alkaline > Hypersaline >... | reverse complement strand
TAGGAAATGGTACGCATTTATCGGGGTTTCTGGGGATGTGTATTCCGTTATTTCTTTACAAGCATAAGAGAGAGGATATTTTATCTCTGATTTTATTAGGTATAGTTCTGTTCTTTGCAGGGGTGACTAAAGGTGATCCGTCAATGTCAGGGTTTATAGTGGGTGGGGTTTTATTGCTTTTATATTTATTCAGATATAGTAGAAAAAGTTTTTATGTGGTTTTAGTGATTTTAATAATTTTAGGGATTTTGGGGTTTATGTATTTACCCAAACAGTTTCTTAGTGATAACGCTAGGTTTGGTTGGTGGCGGTGGTATTGGAAAACATTTAAAGGGCGTATTATTTTAGGTTCAGGATTAGGAACAATTAACCAAATTTACAAGGACACGCCATTCCCGATAACAAGACATCTACATTTAGAGTATTTTCAGTTATTGGTTGAGTTGGGAGTGATCGGGGCGGTGTTGGTGTTTAATCTCATATACGATTTCCTAAGAAAACCCAAAGAATCAGATTTACAATTTTGTTTATACCTTATGGTGATAGGGTTTTTAGTGAGTTGTTTATTTAATTATACAGCTCATTTATGGATACCGACAACGTGGGCTATGTTTGCTTATACCTCGTTCTTTGTAATCCACACAGAAAAGTCCACACAAAAGTATGAATTAACTACATAAATCTGTAATAATCCGTACATTTGTGTTGACAAAAGGGGGTTTTAGGCTATAATAATGTACAATAAACAAGTTAAATGGAAAAAAATGTATATAAAAATGAAAAAGTAAGTGAGTTTTCATGGGTTGATGTTGTAACTTATAACTATAATAACGGTCGAGGCGAGTTTGGCGAGGAATTTACAGCAGCGTATGAATCGCATTTAGAAAGGTTAAAAAGACGTAAGGATTTTCACTTATGGTATGGTTATCAAAATATGCCACACAAATTTGTGGTAGATATGTTAATACACAGAAAACTCCCTGAATGAAGTTTCGTATTTTTTTAGGTGTTATTTTAGTTAGTTGTTATATATATTTAACTTGTCGAGAAGAAATCCCATTAATGGGAAAGTTGTTGAAAAATTTATTTTTAATCCTTATCGGAAAAAAGGATTTTTAATTTTGAAGCAAACCATCCTAACAATTCTCATTTTATCACTTACAATTCCCATATACGCAGAATGTAACTGTACTCCTTCCGATACCTGCCGATATAATCAAGCCCGAATAATAGATATTTACGATGGTGACAGTTTCACAGCAGTAGTTAATTTAGGCTATAATGTGACAATCACCGAGAAGTTTCGTGTTTGGGGTGTGGATACTCCGGAGATCAGAACCAAAGATCTCGCAGAGAAAGAAGAAGGGTTAGAGGTTCGTAATTGGGTAAGGAACCAGCTTTTAGGTAAAGAGGTACAGCTTTCAGCGGAGAAGAAGGGCAAGTTTGGGCGGTGGTTAGTTACAGTATGTTACGATAAAAAGAATTTACGGGAAGAACTCATTAAAAGAGATTATGCCAAGCCATATTTCGGAGGAAAAAGGGATTGAGTTTTAAACCCAAAACGGCAAAAGATATTAAAAGAAATGTTTTAAGATTTATGGGATTTGATTTACCTAATGAGTGGTTAGATTCAGCACATGAGATTAGATTTGGGCGTGATAAGGATGATAATTATACATTATTATTTAAGGTTAAAGCAGAAATGCAAATGAAGGATTGGCGAGTATTTTATGGGGGTTCTAGAGACTAATGGATAGATTTTTTATAGACAAAGGTGTAATCCACAGGAGTATATGGATAACGAAAAGGGAAATCGAAGAAGCGGGAAAGAATTTAGAGGGGTTAGTCCAAAAGAAACTTAACGAAGCTAAGAAAGATTTAATGCAGGCGGTTGATGGGGAAGTAGCGGTTAAGCAAGACTTTCATTTTTCATAAGTTCTTTAAATAACGAATATTACATCATCTAAACTAAAAGACGGTTCGTGGTGCAACCTTCGATACGACAACAATGTGATAGACCAAGTAGAGCCGTCTTTTTTTATATTAAAAAGGGATAAAAATGAAATTGCCGGAAAAAATCAAAGGAATACATAAGGTACGAGACGGAGCAATAGTTTTGTATTTTAAGAGAGATAATTTAGATTTTGATGAGCTTGGGGAAAAGTTTAAATTAACAGAACGTCGTATACGTCAAATACTTGCGAAAAATCATGCCTTCATAAAAAGGGATAAACAATGGGAGAAGGAGAAGCGGATATTAAGGTTAGCGAAAAGGTTAAAAGATGCAACGCCAACCAAAAAAGATGAATTGGATATATTGGCAGAGTTACGTAAGGAAATTGAGGGTGATGGTATAAAAATTAAACAAGTGGGTACAGAAAAGCATTTACACATTACAAATGTAAACTTTGAGAATATGCAGCAGGAAGAGCTTATTAATTTACTTATGGGAAGGACAAATGGAAGAAATCTCCGAGTTGAAGAATAATCTAATTGAACGGGTTAAGATAACTCAGGGTTGTTTGGATGATGTTAATAAACAAGCTGCTGCAGTAGAGTTATGTAAGCGTGACGTTTTGTTCTTCTTTAAGTATTTCTTATGGACATACGATCCCCGTAAGAGTCCTTCTGAGATACCATTTATACCTTACGATTTCCAAGAGAAGCATATTGAAGAACTTAATGAAGATATTGCCAAAGGTGAATCATCTTTAACTGAGAAATCACGTGATATGGGTGTAACGTGGATGATTTTAGGGGTATTTGTATATCGGTGGTTATTCTTTAATGAGAATTTTCTCTTAGGGTCACGTAAAGAGCAGTTTGTAGATAAGTTAGGTGATATGGACACCCATTTTGAAAGGTGTCGGTTTATTTTAAAGCATTTACCGGACTGGATGGTTAAAGGGTGTGGTTGGGATAGAGAAAAAGACGGATATTTAAAGATATACAAAGAAAACGGAGCTGCTTTAGTTGGTGAGGCTATGACTAAAGACTTTTCAAGGCAAGGCAGGCAGAACGCCATATTACTTGATGAGTTTGCTTTTGTAGACCAAGCGGAGCAAGTATGGCGGTCATGTGGTGATTCAGCTCCTTGTAAGGTAGTTGTCTCAACTCCAAATGGTAATGTCAATTTCTTTGCTAAGTTAAGAGCTTCGGGGAAGATAAAAGTACACACCTTACATTGGAGGATGCACCCCGATAAGAATGAAGAATGGTATGAGAAGCAAAAAAAGGATAGGTCAGATAAGGATGTAGCCCAAGAGCTAGATATTAATTATACCGTATCAGCAGGGGACCCGTTTTATATGGGGTTTGTTAGAGCTTTACATTTACGTCAAATGAATATCAATAAAGAAAAAGAGTTGATCTTGGGGTTTGATTATGGTTTCCGGCATCCTAATTGTATTGTATGTCAATTATCGGTTGAGGGAAGATTTATTATTGTAGACAATATTTTCGGAGAAGACCAGACAATAGATGAGTTTGGCGAGTATGCCAAGAGATATTTAGCTGAAAAATACGAAGGGTATAGGTGGGGGCATAGGTGTTATGGCGACCCTGCGGGTAAACAATCTTCTGATAAAAGCCGAAAGTCAAGTGAGCAGATACTCAGAGAGTTGGGGTTTAATATTAAGTCAATATCATCAAATACAAGTTATACCGGATACGCCAACCGTAAAGTAATCATTGAAAAGATGTTAAGGACATTAATTAAAGGTATCCCGTCATTAGTTATCAACGACGTTCCGTCTAATAATATTATCGTTGAAGGGTTTGAAGGCGGGTATAGGTATCCCAATGCAAACAATTATGGCGGGGTGTCTGAGAAGCCGGTAGAGGACAACTGGTTTGAGCATCCTTTTAATTCTTTAGAATATGTAATTATAAATATGTTCAAACCGATTGAAAAGAAGAAACATCATCGAGTATCGCAAAAACAACCCGTAAATGCAGGGGGAGGGTTTTAATGGATTTAAAAGATAAAGAGTTAAAAATCAGACCACAGACTCCAAAGGAGAAAGCTGAAAAAGCCGAGTTTGAAGATACACCTAAGTATCGTGTCCGGATGAAGTTTAACGAAGACCAGATTGAAAGGCTTGAAAAAGAGGTGTTTGATGAATTTAATGCGTTAAAGAATGAACGTGAGGAGAAAGCGTTAGAAGCTAAGTGGGAAGAACGGGATAACCAGTATCACGGAAACGTTAAGAAGTTTAACTTTTTAAGGTTTAATTTACACGTAGACCAGAGTAAAAAGATTTCAGATGCGATAGTCAGGGCGTTAAACCAAGCGTTTATTGAGAGTGACCCGAAGTTTGATGTTACACCAAGACCGGAGATGGCACGTAATGACGGGCAGAAGGTAGCTGATAACCAAGCTGATTTCTTAGATTATGCGATGGATGAGGAGATCCAGCCTGAGACAGCATTAACATTGATAGGTCGAAGTGCGGTAAATAAGTATGTTGGGATAGGAAAGTTATTTTGGGCGTATGAGAGAGAGAAAAGAAAACGTGAGGAAACGTATCAAGGCAAGAACGTACCCGTAGGGGTAAAGAATGGGCAGTTAGTGTTTGAAAACGAGGGGTTGAAAGAGTTTGTAAAGAACTATCCGGAAGCACAGAAACAGTATCCACACTATCTCAAGAAGCTCTTAGAAGAAAAGAAGGTTGATATTGTGGTGGAGTATAAAGACACGGTAGATAACAACCCTGAATTGAAGTATATCAAGCTCAACAATTTTTATGTACGTAACAATGTAGACGGGTATAAAGGATTACGTCAAGCAAATACGTTTGAAAGGGAACAGTATACATGGCGACAGTTAAAGAAAAACGAGCAAGAAGGCGAGTTTGAGAATGTCGACGAGATGGCGTATCAGGGCGAGAAGAACTCAAAAGATGACGTTAAACAGTTTGACGATTATTATACAAAAGACTATGACGTGTTGGAGTGTAACCGATACTTTAAGTTAAACGAAGATGATGAAGAAGAGGTTAAGGTTAAGTGTTGGTTTGGTGAAGATAGAAAGACGTTCTTAGGGGCGATACTTTATCCTTATTACGGGTTCGATACAGACTATATCCCGTTTTATGTATATCTAAACGATGAAGGTTTTTACGGGGATGCTAAGAGTGTTCTTTATTACTTGAGACATTCCAATATAGCCCAAAACGCACTTTTAAATATAGCGGTTCACGGATTATACGCAAGGTCGGTATTAACTCCGATTATCAAAGAAGGCAGCGAGATCGAAGAACAGTTTATTAACAACAGATGGTCTGATGGGTTGCCTCTTATAGTTGACGATACCACCGAAGATGTCAATAAAGCCGTAGGGTTTGTGAATTATCCTCCGATGGATATAAACGGGCTAATGGCGTTATTACAGATGATGAAAAGCCATGACGGGGATAGTTCAGGGATCAATGCTTCAATTACGGGTAAAGAGAACCCCATAGACCCAAGGGCACCCGGAAACAAGACAATAGCTCTTTTACAACAGTCGGGAATGAATATCAAAGATTATATACGGACAGCGTTGCCTTCGTTTAACAGGTTTGGAGCTAATGTCTTACAGTTATATTACCAAATGTCACAAGAAGGTAGGAAGTTTAAAGTCAAGCAGAAGTCTAAGAAGGTAAGTGGCGGGGATATATTCGGAACGATAACACGGGATGAGATGGTAGCCAAGACTAATATCCAATCAAGAGCGACAGCGTTTGCTTTTGATAAGTTAAGTGAAAAGAACGAGAATATGGCAATGTACCAAGTTTTATATTCCAATCCTTATACGTTAAGGCAACCGAATATTTTATATAAAGCGTTGTTAGTGTTAATGAAATCATGGAGTCCGATGTGGAAGAATTTAGCCGATACGGTATTGCCTAGTCCAGAGGAGTTTAAAGCCCAACAGGAACAGGTAGCTATGCAAGCGGTAGCGATGTTAATGAAGAAAGCCCAGCAAGACGCACAGAATACCGGACAAGAACCACAAGTTAACCCAGAGGAGCTAATCAATGCGGTTACACAAGCTCAAGCTCAGAGCTTTGTACCACCGGAGGAAAAAAAGTAAATGGAAGAGTACACCACGTTATTTACACCTATTACCGACGACGAAAAGAAAAAGCTAGATGCTGATAAGAGGCAAGCGAACGAATTAATCAACCAAACAGTAGAATTAGCAAAGGCGTGTTTAGGAACAGACCAGTTCCATAAGTATCGTAAAGGGTTAGAATCCGCAGAAGCCAAGATGATAAAGGTCATGTTAGATTACAACCGACGGTATTTATCAGAAGGTGGGAACCCCCATACTTACGCCATGCAAATATGTGCGTATTTAGTGACCTTAGACAAGTTACGAGGTCTTTTAGATAGGGTTGAGATAGATTCTAAGAAAGCGGGGAGCAAATGAAAGACAACCCCGAAAAGTATAAAAGTACAAGAAACGAAATAGCCCGTGAAGCGGGAGACGGGGCGAGAGAGGGCAATCCTTTATTCACAAGAACCAAAGGTAAACTTGTGATTCATCATAAAGCGGTAGCAAAGACGTTAGTGAAGTTTTTAAATGCTTTACCGATCCACAGTATGATTAAAACCGTAATGACGTTACGCTTAGTCGGTTGTGAATCGAATCAATATATCCCAATGTCAACTTTACAGGTTGCTTTAATGTTAGGGTTAAGAGAGCAGACTGTATGTGACATTGAAAAAGATGGAAAGAAGATATGTGGAGAATACCTTAGTAAGATGAATTTATCTGAAGGGGTAGACAAATTTAATCAGAACTCACGTGCTGAACGTGACCTGAAAAAGATTATAGAGAACTCGTAGGGATACGACCTCTAAGAAAGGTATACAATGGAATCTACTAAACAAGAACCAATCACCGAAGAACAAGAATCTGACCAAATCGCAGCAGAGGCTTACGCTGAGATGGAGGGCGAACCCAAAAAGAAAGAGGAGCCAAAGGAAGAACCTAAAGAAACTCCTCCAGAGAAGCCGGAAGAATCTGAAGCAGAACCTAAAGAGCCTGAAGAAGATGATTCCAAACCTTCTGAGAAAGAGCCTGAAGAAGAAAAGCCTGAAAAAAGCGATGAGGAACAGCAGAAGGAAGATGAGGAGGTACGCAGTTACGCTTTAGAAAAAGGGATAACCCGTAGTGAAGCACAAGAGCAGCTTGGTAAAGACGATGCTATTGTGGCTAAGTATAAGTCACCGAAGGAATTAGCACGTGCTTATCGGGAAACTCAAAGCGGGTATGACAAGTTACGGGTTGAGAACGAAAAACTAAAGAAAGAGGTTGAGGAAGGTAATAGTCAAATTGTCAGCCAAGACATTGATATACGTATTGATAAGTTCATAAAGGGTAACCGTGAAGGTTTATTAGAAGAATATAAACGCACCTATCCGAATAAATCCGAAAATATGACCGATGAGGCTATATTGGAAGATTTAAGACCTGCACTTAAAAATAGGTATAACAATGCGTTGGTTAAGAAACAGGGCGAAATCAAAGAAAAGGCTATGACCTTACGTTCCGAGTTAATTGACAAAATCTCTGATTCAGACCGTGAGTTCTTACCGGAGATAAAGGTTGGGTTAAAGAAGTTAACTGATGCTGAAATAGTATCGGAAAACTTCAGTTTTCAGGACATTGTATACTGGGCGAAAGGTCAAAGATACGATGAAGATGTCAAGAAAGCCGAAGCTAGGGCGACTAAACGAGCCAAAGAAGAAGTCAAGATACTTGGTGAGAAAGTTCCTAGTGGCGACGGACAGCCTGTTAAGAAAGGCAAGGGTACGCCATCTTCATTAAATCAAGACCAAAAGGATCGTGCTACTGAGATGTTTCCTGATATAAGTGAGAAGGAAGCCATCAAAGAGTACATTGACACTTTCAAAGATGAATTGAAAGAGAATCCTAGTTTTATAGGATAAGTATAACAACTAAAAAGTATTAAAAAGGCGGTAGTGGTGCACCACCCACACCGTCTTTTTTTTATGTCAAGGAGGACAAATAATGTTTAATTTATTAAAAAGACTGGTTTCCATGTTGAGGAATCAAGATGGGGCAGTTGGTGTGAAGTTAAAATACGGCCCGATTAAAGGCAATACCGAACTTTACATTTCCGGGTATATGGGAGCTAGTGAAGTAATTGCTAATCAAAGCGGGCGGTTTGTGAATCAAGATGGTTCTGGTTATTTAGATATAGCCGATGCTTCGGATGAAATTACGGGTTGGGTTGAAGGTGCAGCACAGACTTGTAGTGCGACTGATGGAAATACGGTAGTTTCTTTAATTCCAGCAGCAGCTTGTATAGGTATCATTTTCCGTATTCCTGTTAATTCAGGCACGTATGATATCACTATGCGTGGAAAAACCTGTGACTTAGACATTACGTCTAATGTTCAAGGAGCAGCGTTAGGGGCTTCAACATACGACCAAGTTATCATTGTTGGCGGTGATTTAACAAACAATAATTGGGTCGATGTAATGTTGAATCCTTATGACATAGGACAAACTGGGGTTATTTAATGTTCAGATTATGAACATTTTTAAATAAAGGAGAAAATAGAATGTTTAAATATTTGTTAAATAAACTTGCTTCAATGTTAAGCAATAACATTGGTGCATTAGGTCTTACGGGAGACCAAGTTTCTTTATACAGGAAAGATATGTATAAGGCAGAACGTGAAGGGATGATGGAGATTCCCCCGATGTACCCTAAGATTTTCAAAGTTGTAAGTGGTAAGGAAGTCACGGGTGCAGGTAACAAACACACTCAGCTATTGAGTGCAGGGGCATTAACCCGTCATACAACCGAAGGTCAGGACATTGAGTTTAATTCACCTGTTGAAGGATGGACTACTTTAGTAAAGTATCACACTTACTCTGATGGTTTATCTTTTTCTCCTGAAGCGATTGAAGATACCGTTAAGTTAGGCAACCTTTTAAAAGAACTTGCCAATACTTGGGGTCAAGAATTAAGAGTCGCAAAAGAGACAATGGCATCTACCGTTTTTAACGATGGTAGCGACCTTTTAGGTAATTATGTATTCAATGGTACTCATGCAGGTAACACAGATTCTTCAGGGAATCTTATGTATGATAGTGAACCACTTTTTAACTTAACAGGTAATACTCGTTCAACTAAAGGTGGAGGCACGTATTACAACTCAATAAGTGGTTTAACGGTTACACCGGATGATTTTGAGACTATGTATAACCTAATGACCAAAACCAACAACAGAGACGAGCAGGACAGGATCAAATCTAATCCTGTTGACACGATGCTAACTGAACCAGGTGCAGACCATTTCAAGGCACGTAGGATTCTTGAAACGGTAAGAGGTTTACCTAATTCAGAAGTCAACGATATTAACCCGTATTCTGGGTTGATTATAAATATTTGGAAATGGGATTATCTTTCTGATAGTGCTTTTTATGTAGGTAAAGCACAGCATAAAGACTTCCAATTCCATGAAAGAATGTCACCTGTGATCCGTTTCTTCCGAAACGAGAATAACGCAGGATACAAGGCTTCTATTCGTGTACGGTTTGGTGTTTTCCTAAGAGCAGGTTCTTGGAAAGCATGGGGTAAAGGTGGAGGTACTTACGCCTAATGGGCGAACCTAAAGTCATATTCGGTATCAGCCCTCTTGGCGGTAATGCAGTCGAGGGGGCAGATGCCACTAAGCCCGATGAAGATACGACAACACGGACAGGAGTACCGTTATTTTATGATTCACGGGTTGACGCTTTTATATCGGAACAGGCGATTCAAGAACTTGACGACATCGAAATAGGCGAAGAACTAGCTTTACGCAGTCAGGAAGAAGCAGAGTTTAGGGCTAAAGCAGGTTTTCAATAATCAACAATAGGAGTGGTGGGATGAAAAAAACAATCAAAGACGTTGAAAAAGCAAAAAAGAACAAGGATGTTGAAGAACTAAACGAGCTTCTTAGTGACGAAAATCCTGAAGTAAGTGATAAAGCGTTAGAGGCTATTGACGAGTTGGCTGGTACTGATGAACCTGAACCGGAGGAGTCTGAAGGTGACGAGTATAAAGATCGTGACTTTAAAAAGACTCCATATATTAGCGATAAGTGGAAACCCATGACATTAAAAGAAGCCAAACAACTTGAAAAGGAAGGAAAACTTTTCGGGTATAACCCAAGTAAAGGGTTAGGAATTGAGAAGGAGTAGATAATGCCAAAGAAAATAAAACCAGTTAAGAAATCCGAGCCTCTTAGAGACGTTCCTAAGAAGAAAAAAGAGGGTAAATGGATTCCAATGATTGATAAAGAAGTTAAGAAGTATCAAGAAGAAGGTAAATTGGTTGGATATGACCCAGCTAAAGGTGTTGGGTTATTAAAGGAGGAGTAAAACATGAAATTGCTTAAGGTTTGTTTAGCCTTATTACTAGCATTTGTATTTATTTCTCCTGCATTAGCCACAGATTGGCGTGGTAATGTCGGAGGGATAGATGCGAACAATGCTCCGTATTGGGGGGTAGACAGTAACGGTACGTTGATTCCCTCGACGTTGGCTAGTTATAAGACTATCTATGAAACAGCGACAACTAGCGATACATTGACAGCGACGGAATCAGGTAAGACGATTTTTGTTAACATCTCATCTGGTGACGCTGTGTTTACGTTACCGACGGCAGCAGCAGGGTTGACTTATACGTTTACAGCTATAAACGGTAATGGAACAGACGGACAAGGGGAATTTATTTTAAATCCCCAGTCCACAGATACGTTTTATGGTTGTGTAAGTTCAAGTGCTGCCAGTACATTTAGTGCGGGGGATGATTTAGATAGCCCTCATCAAACGGGTGATTCAGTTACTATTACATCGCCAGCAGCTCTTAAATGGGTGTGTACGAATAGGGTTGGAACATTCGTCGATGGTAACTAGTTTATGATTAAATGGCTGGTAAATTTAGGATTAGTGGTGACTCCTTATTTAGTATGGCGGGGATTTGATACAAGGACACCAAAAGAGGCAGCAGCGATATTTATAGCTGTCTTAATAAGTTTATCAGCCATTTATACTTGTTCTTTGAAAAAAATAAATAACCGATGGATGTATATATTTATTGGTTGGTTATTTATCAGTATGTTTTTAGCACCGAGATTTGATAATTTTAGGTTGGTTTATTTCAATAACTTAAAAGACTTTAGGTTATTGGATAGGTCAATAGCAAATTTCTGGAATTATAAAGCGATTCTTTACGCAATCATATATTTCTTAACTATTCATGCTATATCAGGAATAAGTTTAACTCGTAGATTAGTAAAGATTGTATCTTGGTGTGGGTTATTGATGGGTGTTTATGTGATACTCCAAAATTTTGGGTTAGACCAGTTCTTTTCGATAAACAAGAACGATCCCAATTATGGGGGAGTTACAAAAGCACTTTTAGCGGGAACATTAGGACAGCCGACTATAGTATCACCTTATATAGGGCTTACAATCCCTTTTATGTTATATGACCGTAAATGGTTGTGGGGGATGGTGGGTTTTATAGCGATATGTTTAACTCGTAGTCAGATAGCGGTTGGTGCAACGGTTTTAGGGTTATTGATATATTTAGTATTTTTTAATTTCCGTAAATGGAAACTGGTTTTAGTTAGTACCGTACTGATTTTAGGGATTTTAGGATTATTTCAGTATGTTAAAACACATTCGGGCTGTGATAACGGTAGAAAGTTAGCGTGGACAACAATTTGGAAAGATATGAATACTCCTCCGTTAATCAGAGGAAACAGGTTAACCATAACAGGATTTAGTCCAGGTTCGTTTGAGTGGACACATTCAATAAGATTTCAGAATCTTTGGCGTAAAGCACATAACGAATATTTACAGGTATGGTACGATTTAGGGTTTATCGGGTTGGGAATAGTATTACTTATGCTCTTTGAGTTTTATAGACAGGTTTTAAATTATTGGAAACGTCGACGAGATAAAAGGGTGGTTTTATTAATATCGAGTTTTACCGTAATAGTGATATGTAATTTCTTTACGTTTTTATGGCATTTAGGCACGTTTCAATTTTATACAGTTGTATTGGTGGGATTAACTTACAACATTTTACAAGAGGATAATTATGAATTTAGGTGATTTAATAAAAGATTTCAGGTTGATGGTTCCGAGTGCGAAGAAGTCAGCTATTTCAGATAGTAAAGTTACGACCTTATTAAATCAGGGTTGTGATGAGGTGAATTTACTTATACAGATTTATAAAGGATATACGGAATTTACGTCTGAAGCGGATACAGGAATTTACAGTTTAGCCTCAAACGTGCCGAATTATTTGGGTATGTCAAAGAATGGGGTGTGGTGGACAACAGCTAGTAGCACGTTACAGAGGTTATTCCCTAAGACAATGAAATGGTTGGATAAACGAAAAGAAAATTGGCGGGATGGTGCAAGTGGAGAGCCTCAATATTACTGGCAAGAAGGGGATGATTTAGGGTTTGATCCAACTCCTAGTGCAGCACGGACAGTAAGAGTTTATCACTTAATGAAAGCTACACCTATGACAACCTCAACGAAATACCCGTTTACAAACGGAGATAGTGAGGTTACAGCGTTTAGACCGTTAGACGATGCTATTGTAGCGTATGCACGATGGAAAGTAGCGAATATGTTAGGTAAAGATAAGTTGGGTGTTCTTACGGAACAAGAGTTTATAGAAATCACGAAACGTAAAGCACGACAGGTAAGACGCAGACCGGATATAACAAGCGGTGATGCTGGAAGGATGTTACCAAGACTTTGAAAAAATATTTAACTATATTCTTTTTATTTATAACGACGATTGTTTTTGCTCAAGAAGGCATAATCCATGAGTTAAAGGATTTTAGTAAACTTCTTCAAAGCCATGTTAACGAATATCTTATTCCTGATGGTGCGGGAAAACAGGCACAGAATTTACAACCTAACGATGTATACGGTTCTTTGTCAAAAAGGGTTTCACTTCTTACTTACGGGGATTGCCGGAGTGCTGCGGTAAAGGGGCTACACCGATACTATAAAAGTGATGCAACAAAATATCTTTTAGTAGCCAGCTCGACGTATTTAGATAAAGGTGACGATGATGGTGGGGCGTGTACGACCTTAGATTCAGAGTTAACCGATGGTAAACGATGGACTTTTGTTACTTATAAAGATATTGCTATTGGAATGAACGGGTATGACAATCCAATAAAGTACGATGGTCATACTCAGGTTACAGCCGACACAGACGGATCACGTTCATCGGGGTTATTAGTAGCGGATTTAGGGGCACCGTTTGCAGAGTTAAATACGGGTGCTAACTTAGACGCTTCTAGTTGGTATCAGTATAAGGTAGCCTTTTATGACGGAACGACCTATTCCTATTCTGATGCTAGAAGCAATCCAATTCAAACAGGGGCTTCAGTACAGGATATAGCTCTTACGGATGTACCTCTTGGTGCAAGTGGTACAACTGCACGGTATATTTATCGAACAGTAGGCGATGCTAGTCAAGCCGATGTGGAAGCCGATACATCATTTTATTTAGTAGATACAATATCAGATAACTCTACTCGTACATATAGTGATTCAGATACAGATGCAGCAATATTGGCAGATGATGCCCCGACATGGGCGACGGTATCAGCCGGAAATGAAGTTAGCCCACCTAAAGGTAAATTTTGTGAAATCCATAAAGAAAGATTATGGATAGGTAACGATCCTTCCTCTACCACATCTTACGGAAAATCTATAGTTTATTGGAGTGATACTCTCAATCCTGATTATTTTACAGCGACGGATTATGAACTAATCCGACCTGATGACGGGGATGACGTTCAATTTCTTAAGAATCAATTAGGTATTTTGGTAATCGGGAAAACCAATACAATACAAAAGTTTTATACAGAAGCCAGCTCGTCGAGTAATTGGGTATTAAGCAATCCGTTTAGTTTTATAGGTACACCCGCACCTTATACGGTATCTAACAGTCCGCTAGGAATAATGTATTTAGGGCGGGATGGGATATATGTATTTAATGGAGAAAACTCTAAACTCATTTCAGATAAAGTTACGGATAAAATACGGGATATTTTAACTGCAAATATCGACGAAGCTGCGGGAACGTATCATAACAACACCTATCAGTTAGCGTATACAGCAGAATCAACGGGGGCGGGGGAGAACGATAGGGTGTTGGTTTTAGATTTAGTCAGGGATTCTTATGTTTTAGATACAAAAAATATTAATACATTTGAAGTATTTGATTCGGGAGACGATTACGGAACATTGTATTCAGGTTCAAGTACTACGAATGGAAAAATCTACGCCCATGAAACCAGCCCGTCAAATTTAATACAAAGGTATAAAAGCGAGTTAGAAGAAGGTACGGTTGATAGTGTAATTATTACAGGAACAGAAACCGATCCAGCTATGGAAATCGGATGGGGCATTACGATAGATTCCGTTACGATGGCGGGAATAACAATGGATTCAGCGACGTATTCAAGTGCAACGATAGATAGACCGGGTTTAACGGGGATTTGGTATAGTCCGGCAATACAGGTAGAAGCTAATGCTTTAGAGAAATTATATTGGAATGAGGTTTTAGGGGTGTATGGAGATGTAAGTTTTTCGATAGCTACAGCGTCAACGGAAGCTGGAATAACGGATGAAGCGTTTAACGGGTCATTTACGGATTCGTCAGGTGCGGATATATCAAGTATCACAGCTAACGATTGGATAAAGTTACGGGCAACACTAACCACGTCGGATGTAGATTATAGCCCTGAACTGATATTAAACGATAATTTTGTTATTAAGTTAACGTATTCACAAGAAGGGTCAGATGCGGAAACGTCAATAGCGACAATATTTGAAACAGGATGGATGCGGTTTGGTGTGGCGGGGTATAGCCCTATTAGAATACGTGAAATTCTAGTCCATTATCAAGGCACGGATGGGGATGTTAATTTTAATGTCACCAATAATCAGGGGGATATAGACGATACTTTTACGATAGATTTATCAGTTAATGCGGATGACTCTACAGATGATGACTATTACGGAACAGAAACAGATAAGATTTACAGGTATATCCCGTCGGTAGAAGATGACCAGTTGGTGGGAAGATTTTTTAAATACCTTATTACGGAAACAGGAACAACGAATTGGAAGATAACCAAAATAGTTACAAGGTTAGATGGTGAAGAATATGTCACGTATCCTTAAAGGATTGTTATTTGTCATAGTTTTATGTGGGTTGGTATACGCCCAAACGTCACAAGATGATTATGTAACAGAAGATTCAGCACAATCACGGGTGATTTTAAACGAACAGTTACGTAAAACGACACGAAGGTTAAGGGCGTTAGAGGGTGGGGTTTCTTTAACATCGGGGGTTTCAGGGATACTCCCTTTAGCGAATGGCGGTACAAGTTCATCTTTAAGCGATCCTGAAGGTGACAAGATTTTGTTTTTTGATAATAGTGCGACGGTTGATAGTGTAAATTTTCTAAAAGCAAATACAGCTTTAGAGATAGATGGAACAGACTTAAATGTGGTAGCGGCTGATTTAAGTATCCCAACACAAGTTA
>Ga0180433_10006309_pt1 | contig 15611 bp, 15 predicted proteins | sample SS_ome_8_FD_132980 | JGI IMG/M metagenome (GOLD analysis project Ga0180433, IMG submission 132980) | Hypersaline lake sediment archaeal communities from the Salton Sea, California, USA - SS_1_D_1 metaG | ecosystem: Environmental > Aquatic > Non-marine Saline and Alkaline > Hypersaline >... | reverse complement strand
CATGACCCGCGACAACGATGATCGGATGCGCTTGTTCATGGGGGGCGTTAATGTCAAGCGTCTGGCCCTGAACATGGATCAGGTCGATGAGTACAACCCACCACCTAACCCGGCCAAGATAACAGACAGCAGGGCAGGATCGTACATGAGTAAGTTTGGCGATGAGAGCTGGGAGCTTGATGCTCTTGAGCCATCTGTTATCACGAAGATGATCGAGGACGCTGTTAAGGATCACAGAGATGACGATCTGTGGAAAAAGATGGTGCGTAAGGAGGAAGCTCACAAGGCTGATCTTCAGTGCGTGGCTGATAATTGGGATGACGTTGCTGAGTATGCGCGTGATCTGGAGGATCGTAGCTAAGATTTGGGGAATGACAAAAGGTGTTGACAGGGTTTTGCCCTGTGGTACTATCGAAACAGAAAGGCAGGTAATGCAAGAAGTAAACACGAAGATTAACCCGCTAGTAAAATGCGGCGTGCCTGATCTGGCGCGGGTCTACCACAACCTCTTTAGTGAGGGGTACTGGAAGAACCTGAAGCTGGATGTTGCGCTCAATCTATACGACTTCCCAGAGCAGGTGGTTGAGGCCATGATAACGATGCTTGATCAAGAGGCTGTGGCTTCTGTAAGCTTCGTTGAGCAAGATGGCGTTTTCTACAAAGGCACTGAGGGGCCGTACCCGGATAGCGGTATTGACTTTCCGGCTCTTGATACTGAGTTAAACGAGGACATGACGCTTAGGGTTATCCCAACTTACAGCTATTGTAAGGAGACTCATGAGGTAACAGTCAGGTATCATACTCGTCTGGTGTTCGGTCGTGTAACGGTGGACGAGATTGAGGCTGTGCTATTTGTTGTGTATGCACCATCGTTCTTCAAGAACCTGTGGCGTGAGATTCCACGGTTGAAGGATATGGTTCGGTGCTGGTGGAGGCGCGAGGAGGTAAATTTTGCAAACCAAGATTAGGGTCACGGCATGCCATCATTACAGGTGTGACCGCGAGGTGTACCAGAGGTTCAAGAGCAAGGTTCCACGTAGCCAGCGTATGGGCAACGTGTGTACTCAGGTCTTGAGTGCCATGATGTATGATGACATGTTTCGGGACATGGTTGTTGCCAACTTTGTAGAGGATCTGTCTGGGAACTACTCATGGGTAGACCTGCGACACTTGACAAAGAAGGTGCGAAAGGAAATCAACAAAGGGTTGAAGGAACTGGTTGAGGTTGCTAAAAACTATTTCAACGGAGCGGAAGTCACGCTCACTGGTCTTGTTACCTCAGCTTTCCGTTTGATCGCTGACGGAAAATACGCACTAACATTCGACGAATAAATCTCTTCGATGGAGAATCACAGGAAGGAACTTGTATAAATGAATTTTGAAAATTGTGAGAAGACAACTGCTGCAACTCTTGCAGCTCGTGGGGAACCGACCCCTGACGCCGTTATCATCACCGCCAATTCTGAGCATCCAACAGCGGATCTGTACAGAACGATCAAGGCGATCGATGCAGTCATAACGCCTGAGTATCGTTACTGGTTGAACCAGTCAGCCCTGTTGGTTGAGCAGGTCAAGCAGATAGTGAGTCAGTACGTCGATGAGGACGGCCTGCCGATGCCAGCGGTTCGTGGAACCAATGGTGAGGTAGTCGCTCAGGAACCTTTGGCGTGCTTTGGCAGGATGCCGAACTCACCAAACGTCAAGTGCGGCGAGTGCTCCTGCGCGATGAGTCATCAGAGTGATGGCACACCCATGGGTCAGACAGAAGTTATGACGCCAACGCTACCGAGCAAGCAGGTGTTCCCCGGATGTGAGGGCATGACTGCTGATCTGGTCAGAGGTACCAAAGGTCGGGAGATCGATAACTCCTGCATGGTCATGGCTGAATTCTGTAAGCTGTTTGCTATACCGCCAGCACCTACAGTCGGCCTTGGCGATGCGCTGTACGCGCAGATACCTTACGTGCTGGATCTTGTTAAGAAGGGCGTGATGCAACACTTCACTGACGGTGTTGAGCCGACCTTCGAGCCTGAGCCGTTGGTAACGCACCCGTCAACACCGGAGCCACCAGCACCTACACCTGCCGCACCGCAACCGCCAGCGCCAACACCTGCTGCACCTGCACCTGCTGCACCGCAGCCACCAGCGCCGACAGGTGAGCGAGCTACACCTCAACCGCCTGCACCGCCAGAGGCAACTGCAACACCAGCCCAGCCAGAAGCGCCTGCTGTGCCTGCTACACCTACTGCGCCAGAGCCAGCAAAAGCTGCCACGGCTGATGTAGGTTTCCTCGGCGCAGATCCCGGTACGGAAGATTGGGTGAAGGCTAAGTGGCCATACCCAACCGAGGCTGAACCGTACGGCCCTCAGCATTACTTCTTCCCTGATACAACTCAGGAGCAGGAGCGTGAACTTGCTGCGATGATCGTGGCCATGCAGTTGACCCAGACATCAATCAAGGGCTTCAAGAATCGTTGTGGCGGTAGCTATAAGGAGCTGCGTAAGAAGCTGATTATGAAGGCCAAGAAGGAGGGCATCACTGATGGTTCCACGCAAGCATCTCGTGTGCTGATGGACATGTGGCCTAGTGTTGTACCTCTGCCCGACGGCTACTTTGATGCGGAACCAACACCAGCGGCACCAGCTCAGCCAGCTACACCTGCTGCACCTGAACCTGCTGCACCTGAACCAGCAGCACCAGCTACACCTGCTGCGCCTGAACCAGCAGCACCTGAACCCGCTGCACCTGAACCAGCAGCACCTGAACCTGCTGCACCTGAACCAGCAGCACCTACGGCTCCAGTAGATGTTATGCCCTACGACAATAAGCCAGAACCTGTTAGCGATGTTCCAGCTAATACAGACGGTCTTATGACTGAAGAGACTGCGCTTGAGTTGATCGCTGCAATTAAGGAGCTGACCGAGACGCTGAAGGGTAAGCCTGCCAAGAAGCAGACAACCAAGAAACCAGCACCGAAGGATAAGCCTGCTGGCAAGCTCCACGTTCCTTCTGGCGGCAGCTCAAAAGGAGGCAAGGTTGGCAAGAAGTCAACGAGTAAAAAAGCAGGATCAAAGCCAAAGCCAAAGCCTGACAAGCACGGAATCCTGCCAGCTACAGCGCCCGGATGGGTTCCCGGAAAAGGTGGCAACAAACCAAAGGGCTGCAAGTTGCTCAGGAACTCACCGAAGGCAGGATACAAGGTCATCGAATATGCAGATGGACGCAAAAAGTACTACAAGCCAGCAAAGTAATCTGACTGAAGAACAGTTGGTTATTTTGAAAAACATATCAGACGGCGTGCTCGGCAAGGAGCTGAAGCAGCCGAATGATCCGAAGTTGAGCAGCCTGTTAAGGGAGTGGCGTGAGAGTTTCTACTGGACTGATCACAAGACTCCCTTCGGAGAGTGGCTATCTATCAGCATGGGCGACAAGACATCTCATCAATCCGTGTCTTATTATTCAGAAGGATATGATGAGGGTCATGAAGCTGGATACGAATTAGCCATGAAGGATCACGGGCTGTCAAAGGATGATAAATCCTTGAAGACTAGGCTACGAGAGAAGGCAGCATACATAGCGATTTACTTGGTTATGTGTGTTGCCGTCTACCTGATGCTGCTTGTCGTGTACGACATCGTAACCGACAACAGAGCACTGGTGTGGCTTGGATTCCTTCTCGTTCCAGTAGCGATCGTAACCATTGGCGCTATCATTTTGGCATCGATGGATTTAATCAGTTGGGTAGTTGTAGGAGCAAACGATGCGAGCGATTCCATATCCTCCCTTCTTGCTGAAAACCGGGACTCTCGGAGAGAACGAGATAACGGAGGAACAGGAGAAGTGGGAGAAGAAGAACAAGCTTCTTGATCTGGGATCGTTGCACGTTGAGTGCGCTATCCCAGATGTTTGCGAGCGTTGTCAGTTATACGTTAAGAGTAGCTCGCAGACGGTTAAGCGGCTTACTGGCTACGGTTCTGAGAACCCGGAGATACTCGTTGTTAAGTCGCACATGACCATAGACGATACTGCGGCTGGTATGGTGTTCGGCAACCAAGACCTTGTTGGTTGGCTGGTTCATTACCTGTCGGAGTCTCTTGGCTGTACTGCTGATGAGTTGAAGGATAAGATTCGATTTACATCGCTGTACAAGTGCATGGGCGGCAGCAACAAGCCTCCAGCAAAGGAGTATTTCAACCACTGTGTTGATACCCTTATTACCGAGATAGCTTATTACAAGCCGCGATTTATTCTTGGCATCGGTGGGAAGTCTGGGAATGATGTGTACGAAGCGGTAGGGTTAGACCCCTGCACTAGAGGACACGTCCGTTCTGTTCCCCGGCTCCTGCCTGTCAGGTCTAAGTCTGTTAATGAGCCAAAGAAGAAGGTACATCTTGATCGAGGCGACTTCCCGTGTCATGTGATGAAGGTTAACGACATCATGTGGGCATTGAACGAGCCGTTTGTTCAGGAGAGTATCATTCATGACTTCAGGAAAATTCCAAGAGTAATGATTGGGGAATACCCAAATCCAGATATCTTCGCTGGGCGTAACTATCACGTTGTGAAGGACGCCGACTTTGCTGTTAGGGTGTGTGACTACTTGGCATCGCTGGATAGGTTCTCGTTTGATATCGAGACAGGCCCAGCACCATACGGTCTTAACCCCTATGCGGAAGAGAGCAAGATTCTGTGTGTTGGGTTCTCTGATCAGCAGCGTAATGCGTGGTGCATACCGCTGGAGCATAAGGATTGTTCTTACCCTGATCAACTGCCATTAGTACGGGAGGCAGTTAAGAAGGCGCTCACATCTCCGGCGCAAAAGACCGCGCATAACGCACCCTTTGACTGCTCGTGGATCACGCTGAAGTACGGCTACAAGGTGAACAACCTTCACTTTGATACACAGGTGGCGCATGGCTTGATCAATGAGAATGTGCCTCATAAGTTGAAGTATCTGTCTGAGCTTTACACTGACCTTGAGCACTACGACGATGCCTTGTTGGAATCGATGCGTAACGAGAAAGGTAAGAAGGTAGCTGAGACTATACGCTGCTATGAGACGCACGTTGATCTTGACACGCTGTGCCTGTACTGCTGTGCTGATGCTGATGCCACTGAGCAGTTGAGGACTTTATTTGAGTATCAGCTTGAGCAGCTTAATCTGCTCAATTATTTCTATTACTTGACCATGCCTGATGTACGTTCCGTCATCACAACACACCTGTACGGTGTTGCGTTTGACTTCGAGCACCACAAGAGTATCGAGAAAGAGTTCAGTACCGAGCTTGAGAATGCTCATGCTGTAATGAGGTCGATGCCTGAGTGGGAGAAGTGGCGTGACGCTAAGGGCATGGAGATGAAGGGTAAAGGTAAGTACTACTTGCATCCTTCAGGATGGCTGTACCGTGGGTACGCTGACTTCAAGGCGTCACCAGAGAAACCGCTGTGCTTTGTGTCGGACAACATCGCCTCTAATCTGAAGCAGGATGATGTTGTTGAGGATCTTCGTAGTCTGGGGATCATGCAGAAGCGCACGATGAAGATGGTGAAAGGTAAGCTATTCACTGATAAGGACATCGAGCTTAACGTGGGCAGCCCGAAGCAGCTCGTTGAGTTCTTATTCACGAAGGCGTACTGCAACCTACGGTCAACCAAGACAACAGATGCAGGTTCTCAGAGCACCAACGCTGAAGTGCTGAAGGCACTGGCTACTTCTCATCCTGCGTGTCAGGCTATTCTTGACATCAGGACTTGGGCCAAAGCTTACAACACTTACTGCGTTCCGTTCTGCAAAGGCGAGTATCAGTTCGTTGACGAGAGAGGTAAGACTAAGAAGGGTGAAGGGTTCATAAGGTCTGATGATCTTCTGCATCCGTCATTCATCATGACTGGTAATGACCGAGGCACGTCTAAGGACAAAGGCAAAGGTACTGTCACTGGTCGTAAGTCTGCCGTTGACCCTCCGATACAAACACAGAAGTCGCGTGGCAGCGGTGCGAAGCAGATCAAGAAGATGTACGTCACGAGGTACACGCCCGGAGCTGAGTTGATTGAGACTCCTTTGGGCCTTATACCAGCTACTGATTACAATCGTATGAGGTGGTCGATTCTTGGCGATGGTCTGCAAAAAGAGGGAAACATCTACAAGCTAAGGAATGACCAGCAAGGCGGGATACTGCACCTTGACTTTTCACAGTTGGAGCTGAGGCTGTTCGCAATGATCGGCAACATCAGTTGGATGCTTGAAAGGTATAAGGACGGTGCAGATCTTCACCTTGAACTGGCGATGGAGATCTTTGACAAGACCGCTCAGGAAGCTCTCGCTAACGATAAGTTTTTCCGTGGTTTGGCCAAGTCGTTCTGGTTCGGCCCAATCTACGGTGAGACGGCGGAGGGCATTCAACAGGATCTTGCTTCAAAGGGTTTCCACATCTCTGTTGATGAAGCCAAGAAGCTGCTGGATAGTATGTATGAGAAGATGCCTGAGTACGAGGCATACAAGCGCGATAATCTTCAGTGTCTTGATGCTCACCATGCTGTCTGGACAGTTACTGGTCGGAGACGATACCTCCCAACGCACTTAGCCATTGATCCGTACAGGAGACCGAGGGTGCTGCGTCAGGCAGGTAACTTCAGGATTCAATCACCGGGTTCCGACATGACTTCGTGGAGTTGGATCGCTCTTAACGAGTGGCTGGAGCTGATGAAGTTCAAGGCCCGTGTCGCTGTGAGTGTTCACGATTCAATCTTGCCGGATGTACCTCCGGGCGAGATGCCTATTGTGACTATCGCGGCTAATTATCTCATGGAGCACGTACCGTTTGCTTTCTTGCAGGATGCTCCCATACCGATCATAGCCGATGCTGAGGCTGGAAGGTCTTGGGGTCAATTGCAGGAGCTTGGCAAGCCCATTGAGATACCAGAGGACTGCACCGACACCGATGCGTTCTACTGGTCGTTACCCACTGATTTGTGGGAGTTTGTAGGACAAGGTGTTGCACCTATGGATGTGTGGAAGGACAGGTATCTGAATGATTCTCGTCTTGACCCGATCAAAGAGAAGTGCGCACAGATAATTTTATAGGAGAAGGTAGATGTCAATAGTTCAGGTTAATCTTGTGAGCGGCGAGTCGTACTCGTTTGATCTCACGCCAGTTATTACAGTTCAATCGATAGGTATTGAGGCGGCTTGGGAGAAAGCCTGCTTGATGCTTGCTGATATGACAAGCTTGTTGCCGAGGGTGCAGAACCAGCACAACTCCATCAAGGCAGATTTGTATCAGGAGTTCAAAGCACTGCCTGTCAACAAGGACAAGGCAAACGGGGATTACAACCCCGGTACTGATGTGTTCTTCAACAGTACGTGGTTGAGTTCACACCCACGGTACATGGAGAGCCGCGCCCAGAGAGATGCTCTTGAAGGTACGGTCACTTCATTGAGGCTCACCTACATACCGCGCATCAAGCAGTTGCATGAGGGCGTGAGTACAGGGGAGCGCAACGTACCGTCACAGATGCAGCAGCCAAATCCGATGAGCACACCAACTCCATCGGTGGCTGCGTGTCCACCACCAAGTAACATGGCCCCGGCTCCTAATCTGAGTCAGGCCACCAGCAGATAAATTCGTTTGTTTTATATAAGGTAGAAAAGAGGAAAAAGTAATGGCAGGAATTCCAAGTAACGGCGCTGATATCCCTGATTTCATGAAGCGTCAACAGGCCCAGATCGCATCGATGGATGGCGGCGGTGGTCTTCAGGATGTGTCAATGGACACAAACAAGTTCGCAGAAGGTGCATCGCACTTCAGGATCATGCCTGATGCAGTTGCGATAGCAGAAGCCAGACGCCTACTGACAAGCGGAGAGAACAACACGCCTCCGTTTGACATCGGCTGGCCAACTCCATGCTTCCAGTTGTACATGCCTCAAGGTAACGACAGCGACAGCAAGGGTATCTCTGCATTTGGTCAGAAGGTTCGTGTTACACCGTCCGTGCCTATTGAGGGCATGGCCGGGTTTGATGTTGCTGAGGCTGATCCTATTCTGGATTATCTCACTAACCCTGCGTACGGTAAGCTCAGGTTCACCAAGAGGAAAGGCATGCCGCCAAAGGATTTGGCTATGGTTACTGCCTTGAATCCTGTTGAGAGGGTGTGTGTACAGATCGTTAACTTCGGAGTGGATGGGCAGAACTTCAACCAGCACGGCACCAACAAGGTAAGCTTGCATCTGGTGTCGAGGAAGCAGTTCACGGAGCAGTGGCTGCCGGGTTACTTCAACAACCCGTTGTCCAACTTCTCGCTTATTCCGATTGACCCGTTCTATGGCGGATTTACCTGCGCTATAACTCGTACAGGTGCGAATCTGAATACCAGTTACAGCAACTGTGTTGCCGTACACGGCCTTCCATACCAGCAGCAGGGCGCTGTGCATGGGTACCCGATGGCTTATACATCTGATGGGCAGCCAGAGGCTAACGAGATCTGGAGGCTTCTTGAGCAGGTTAAGCCGTGGAACGAGGTATTCGTTAGGGCTACACCTGATGAGCTTCAGAACGCTCTTGATGAGACCATTAAGATCATCAATGACAGGTTCATGGAGACAACGAGTGTGCCTGTTAATCAGAGCGTGCCGACCGCTCCACCTGCTGGCGGCGCTCCCGCACCGACACCAGCGCCTGTGGCCGGAGCACCAGCTCCTACGCCAGAGCCGACCGCTGCACCTGTGGCTGGAGTCCCGGCTGTACCGTCAGCGCCAGTGCCGACACAGACACCAGCTCCTCCCGCTCCAGCGACACCACCTGCTCCGGCAGCACCAGCAGTGCCAGCTCAGGCTCCTGCACCAGCAGCACCAGCGCAGGCTCCCGCTCCGGCAGCACCAGCTCCTACGGCGGCTCCGGGGTACGCCCCACCGCCACAGCAGACGGCCCCTGTTACGCCGCCTGATGTGAACAGTATCAGTGCTCCTGCATTGGCAGCACCTATCGATCCATCACAGGCAGCGGCAGCAGCGGCACAGGCAGCGGCGGCACCGACAGGTCAGCCGACCCCGACACCGCCACCAACAACACCGCCAACGTCTCGTTAAATTATTTTGTCGAATATCAGCACGTAGGGTATTATGCTCTACGTGCTTATTCGATGGACTGAGAGGTTTTTGTGACAACTCCTAGCGACAATGAGAACTCCGTTGTGGTTCACAATGATGGAACACGCTTGTTCTCGCAGTTGCAGGACGTTGAACGAATCACTATAAAGCATTTCTACATGAGCAACCCTCATCTCACCTTGAGGGCTGTTGGTCGTTTGAATGACATCAAGTATGCGACCCTGTATCACACAGCATCGAAAGAGGATTGGGCTAATGAGCGCAAGAAGATTATCGCGACTCAGGAATCCTCAAGCATGGGTGAGTATAACTACCGCGCACGTAAGCGCGAGATGGTGATCGGCGGTATCTATGATGTGCTGGATAAGCTCATCTCTGTCTATCAGGAACGTGCCATGTTCTCGGCACAGGAGGGGTACGCTGATCATTTCAACCTAGAAGCATTCAAGGAAGTAGTTGAGCTTGCGAAGTCTATTGACCCCTACTTCAAGAAGCCTGAAGATCTCACGCAGGCAGTGGATAAGCCGAACATGGACATCCACAACACCATGATGAACATGAATATCAACATGGATTCAGGTGAGAAGATGAAACTTGCTGCGTTCGCTGAGTCGTTGATGAACGGACTCATCGTGCCAGCATGGCCCGAACCCAAGAACGGGGAACAAGCCCCGGTGCTTGACACGTCTGTGACTATCGATCCTGCTAAGGGTGAAACGCGATGACATGTGAGTTTGATTTTATCGTTGACCATGAGAACGCCGAGATACATGCAGCCGTCATGGAGACGCTCAAGATTATCTCGGTTAAGAACCCTGACTTATTCAAGTTCGCTCAGGCTGATGATGTTATCAGGATAACTCTTTCGCTAACTGACGTGGTTGGTTACCCAAATGGTGACCTGCCAATGTTGATCCGCGTGAATCGCAGGCACATAGTTGCTGATCCAGTACAGCCGCACCTGTTGCTGTACTTAGAGTGGTGCTAAATGGGAAAGTGGCATAAGTCAGACGATGGGTCTTGGTCGTATACGCATCATGGCGTGACCCTTGACGATGCCACTATCAAGAAAGTGTTCAATCGGATGCTGGTTGGTGCATCCCGCCTTGATATCCGACGAGAGTTCGGAATCCGTCTCAAGGCCGTGAAGGAGCTTGAGATAAAATTCAGGGAGTGGATGACGTAATCCGTAATCAATGATACCATCCTAGTGCTGGAAGTTCTGTGCCAGAATTGGAATGGATATCATGAGAGGCGGAACACTCGTAGCATTCTCACCACCGTTGAAGGGGTCAACCCTTCCTGCGTGGCATTCCAAGCGCAACATCCTTGCCATTATCATCTCAGACACGATAGGTACTAAGTGTACCGTGAAGATCCTGCGTTCCTCGAATCCTGAGTACCTGATTGGTACGTCACACGCTAAGTGTGTGCGTCTCATGGAAGAGGTTTTCGAGGAAAGCGGCAGGATTTATCGGGACACGGCGGAAGCCCCGGAGATCACTTTTGAGACGCAGTAAATTATGCTCCAGCAATGAGTACGAGATCGCGAGGCAGTTTCCTGCTGATGAGATCCCGGAAGGTTGTGCCGAGTGTGACTTACTCAGGATCAACGGGGAGGTCTATGCGTGTGGGTACCTGTCTACGCATACAGGTAGGTACGTCAATAGCGTGAAGTCTCCTGTCAAGAAGGTGAGGCTTCGTAACAGGGTCACGATCGACGGTGGTGCGATCCCTGCTGGCACGAAGCTGACCGTTGTTGAGCGGTCATCTACCGGGGAAGGGTACTGGTGTAAGAACCCAAAGCGTGGTAACGTGCGAAGGCCACCTCTGTTCATCCGAAACGATGAGGCAGATGAGGTTGGTTCGTAGATAGAAGGAAGAGGAAATTCTTAATACCAGTATAGGAACATCTCCATGCCAACAATATTAGACCAGAACAGGGCGATTGCTCGCGATAAGATGATCCGTCTCAGGGAGAGGATCAATTTTCTTTATCAGATAGCTGATGATAGTGGGCAGCTCGCAGCTCTGAAAGCGGTTATTGCTGCTGCTGGGCTTCCTAGTGAGTTCGACTCTCAGATTGATCAACTCACAGAAGGTGAGTTCATCCTTGAAGCGATACTCCTGAACACGGAGAAGTTCTTCTTCGATAACGGGTTGTACGGTGGTGGCTCTGCTGTCGGTGATGGTCTTCAGGACATCGCTGAGCTTACATTGCTCGGCCCTTCTGATCGTGAAGACAAACAGATGCGTCTTGTTGAGGATGAAGGTTGGACATACAGATTTGATGCTGAGTCAACCGCCGATCCTGCGGATGACGGTGTAGAGATACCTGATGACCTGTCACACCCTGCTGACCCCGGTAGGTGGATTAAGATCGAGGTCACTGAGGCTTCGGAAGTTGGTTTTGATGATTCAACAGCTAACCTTGGCACGAGTAACCTACAAAATGCTGTGGAAGCATTGGCTGTAACTGGTCGGGATGCTTACCTGTATGTTGATGCCGACACACAAACAGAAGCGGAGATCGTTACTGCGATCAACGACATGAAAACCAGTATGGCGGCAACGATTACCGCCAAGGGGTACGCTGTTGTTGAGCTGGACGGTAAGATCAGTTGGAAGACTCAAGGTCAGGAGCCTGACCCCTGCGATAACATAATCTTTGTTAAGACAGACAACTTTATCTTTGAGTTCCCATCAGATATGGATACTGGTGAGTACACGACAGCTTATTTCAGAGGACGCAACTGCACCTTGACTGGAGGGATGGGTAAGATCCTAACCCCGGCGGGCATATCCACGGCTACACGGCGTGCTATCTGGGAGGGGGATCAGAGTGGTGTTTGTGAGGGTTGGGAGCAGTTCCCTAACGGGTTTAGTAACACTGCTGATTTGTATCCGCAGGTGTTCTTCAACGCCATAGGTCAAGATTGCACTATCCGTAATATCCACAAACGCCCCACATCAGTAGATCTGACAATCAATGCTGTTACTGATGCTGGCGGGTTTGCGCGTTTCAACTATGATGAAGGCCCATTCGGTGGAGGCGCTTACCGCTGGGTCGATGAAGGGTCACTCCTAATTGTTAGCGGCTCGACGCATTACAATGGCGTCCATCGTGTCACGGGGGTATCAGCAACCGGACAGTACATTACTACGGCTACTGCGTGGACAAATCCTGATACCGGAACTGCCGTATATCGTGGCATCAACAGAGAGATACAGGCTTTGCGAGTCGGGTATCCAGATTCACCGTTTATAGCCACAGGGTACGGTCTCAACGTAGAGAATCTTTCTTACGTCAGAGAGATTCTGTTTTCAGGTGCAGATTCTGTTGTACGCAACATAAGAGGTGCTGCTGAACTGCGTGCAGAGTTAGGCTCTGATGACTCAACCGTATCAGGAGTGTACGGGAATAGCACACTCGTTACGCATGTTGATCTGAACGGTGATCGTTGCTCGGTTGAGGGGTATAACGCCGAGGGCCGTATCGAGGTCAACGGTACGCAGTGTCGTGTGACGGGAGTTCAAGACTTTGTTAATGATGGTAACGCTCTGATTGTGAATGGAGCTGACGCTTATATTGGCGATGTTGTATACTCATCCTACGGTGCTGGGTGCAGGTTCCTCGCAGATGATATCCACGTCAGTAATATGCGCGGTAACCTTCTTATCGAAGTGAATGGTGACCGACTTCGCATAGCAAATTCTAGGTGCAGAGGATTGTACGCCACTGGTGAGAGTATCGGGTGTCGCATAGAGGCACTGCTGTACGGGGAGATCTCCGGCGTATCCTACGAACCGGACTTGTCAAACTTTGTGAATTCCAAGTTCGACCTTACCACACAGATCTGGGGCAACACCTACAGGATCGGCAGCATAAAGGGGTTCGGTAAAGGCAACACATTCAAGTGGCATATGAAGACCCGCACCAACAGAGATGATGGTGATCGCATACGCCTCTGGTTCACGGGGAACAACCCAGACGGTAATGGTACGGATGGTGATACCTTTGAGATTACATGGGATACTGGTTCTCTGACCTACGAGGTGGACTTCTCAGGCACGCACCCACCATCAGGCGGCGGCATTGAGTACATCGATGTGTCAGCTCACGCTGGTGATAATGCAGCGATTATGCAGGCTATTGGTGAGGCTATATCAAATAGCGTAGCACCGTTTGAGGCTGGTATCTCAGGCGCAACATACCTGCGGTTGGCTGCTACTAGGTTTATAGCTATGTGGCCAAGCGATACTAATCCTGCTGGTAATGTTGTGAGTATTGCAGATACAACAGGTAGTTCGTCGTGGCTAACCATAAATTCTCAAGGTACTGGTTCTCCTGTTGAGGATCTATGCTACGTACATAACTGCGAGGACTGTGATTTTGAGATCTCAGTACCAAGTCGCCCCGGCATCAATAGCGATTATGAGAAGGTTGTAGTTGCAGCGATCCTTGATACTGCTATCGGCGGGTCAGTAAAGGTTGTTCCTTACGAGCTTAACGCAGAAGATGAGCCAGCGGTTGTTTGTCTTAGCCCAAGCGTTGATTACAAGATAGTCAATCCAAAGGGTAAAGTGTTCATGGGCTATGAGCTTGGTTCAGTAGGGAAGATTACGTTCACAGGTCTTGGAGGTGGAAGTTCAATAGACACATTGAATGTTGCCGCTGTGGATATTTTAACTGGCCCGGTGTCGTGGAACACTGATCTTGACACAACCATGGATGATCTGGTAGCTGACATTAACAGCAACTCAGGTGTGTCAGGTTACAGAGCTGAAAGATCACCGGAGGACTCAATCGGCGTAATCAAGATCTTTGAGGTTATAGCAGATGAAACTTCTAACGATGCCCTCACGGCTACGTTCACAGGCGGTGGCGCGTATACGTCAATCAACATAAAGGGAGGCGTTGAGCTTGGGTTAACCAAGGCTCTGCTGAATACCACAGCTAAGGATTTGCACTTCTCAGATAACGCCACAGCGAATCCAACAACCAAGGTGGCTGGTATCGCGGTTCTTGAGAACGCTTCTACAGGAAATACAGTAAATAATTCAGTAACAGAGGTTAGTTAATCATGGCAGAAGTTGATGATATCAGAGCGCATGTGCAGTCTCACACAGGGCTAGACCCAGATACTGAGGTGGCTACCTGCAAGGACAAAGGCATATACTATGCTGGCCCGGAAAAGACCTTCGTACGCACCCCAAACGGTGCGGCTTGGTGCTGCATGTATAGGAAGTCCGATGGTGTGTGGGTTGAGGAGCCATCAGCTCGTAAGGAACCCGGTGAAGAGTACGACTATGATGGGGAGACTTATGTTGTTCCCGATTGGAAGGCTGTACTGTAATGCTGTAGCAGAGTTTAAGCTCTGATAGGAGATTTTGATGCAAAGACTTGGTGGACTCATACTTTCCCAGCACGCTACTGACGCTGAAGTTGAAGAACTTCTTGGTGGTTCTCTTGAGGCTGGCTTGTTCTATTTTAACACCGATCTTCAAGGTTGGAGGACGTACACTGGTAGGGCATGGACTAGCTTGCCTGTTCCTGCTCAGGCGTTCCAGACGGATGAACTTCAGAACGCTATAGACAAGCTGAGATATCAGGTTAACGCCGATAAGGAAAGCCTTGCTGTGAAGTTGAACAGCATCACATCCGCTGTTGATGAGGTGGCCTCGGTTGCGGCTGCTTTACGCAGTAGTTTCAGTAAGCATGTCAATGCTGCGCAGGATAAGTTACAGGTTGTTACCAACGCAGTGAATGACGCAAAAACCATAGCGGCTGGTAGCCGAACAGTACTCGGCGCTCATGTTGATGAAGCCAAGAGTAAGTTCACAGCTTTGGCCAGCGCTGATGAGGAGCTAGGTACAACCGCTAAGAAGATAGGTAAGTCTTTGCTGTCTAATACTACTACCGAGATAGTGGATGGCGTGGCTGTGGATGAGACGTTTGAACTGAATCACACAGCGGAGGCTATAGTCTCAATCGATGCGTATAACGGTACTACTGGCGCTCTGATTAAGCTGCTCAACATTGATGGCACTGATTATGAGCATACCAGTGGGGATAAGGTTGTAACTTGTAAGACAGATCAATCAGCCAATATTCTGAGGGTCGTCTACACGAGGAATAGCTGGTAATTTATTTCTGATTTTTTCTCTCATTGTTAAGGAGATATGAGAATGGGTTTTCCAAAGAGTGGAAAAGTAAAGGTCAACGTACCTTTGGACAATTTGAATCATGATGGCGACCTTTGTTCGGCGGAACTTGACGCTGATCTGGAAGTCGCGTGCGCGGCAGCAGGTGGCAAGGGAGCCGCCAAGCCAGTTCGTGACGCCATGACTGGCAAGCTGATCAGGGTCGAGCTGACTCTTCCTGTCACAGCAAATCAGGGCTGCGGCTGAGGCCATCAATCGTAACAGAGGCGTCCCTGTTGTGGTCAAGGTTCCAGCAGCGGAACCAGTGGTTATCGGTGAACTTGCTGCTGTTGATGGT
>Ga0180433_10006308_pt1 | contig 15611 bp, 13 predicted proteins | sample SS_ome_8_FD_132980 | JGI IMG/M metagenome (GOLD analysis project Ga0180433, IMG submission 132980) | Hypersaline lake sediment archaeal communities from the Salton Sea, California, USA - SS_1_D_1 metaG | ecosystem: Environmental > Aquatic > Non-marine Saline and Alkaline > Hypersaline >... | reverse complement strand
TGCACGAGACAACACCACTAACTTCAGTGGTATAAATTTTACTCCCACTGGCGGAAGCCAAGGCGCTTACTTTGTTGCCAATGCAGATGGCAGTGCAGGCGGCATCCCGGCATTCCAGCCAGCTCTGGCCGCTACAATGGGCTATTGGGCCAACGTGGCGGATCCAAATTAGCCCTTCGCAGCCCCATGCCCCTAAAAAGGGTCTGGAGTTCGCTTTGACTCGCCATTTTTCGCCTATTGCCCTCTTGACAGACGAGGCAAGCTGTCTATACTAATAGAAAAGACTTGATGCTTTTTACTACACAAATTAGGCAACAAATAACACCTTATTGTGCCACTACAGTGTAATGTGAGGTTTTTAATGAAATCGTTTTTTCGACAGATCTATAGCTTTGTTACCATTATCGCACGCGTTACACTGCTGGCCAATATCGCGGGAACAGCGCGTGGCATCATCACCGATGCCACCATACTAACGCGTGATAACGCCACGATCTTGTTGCTCGGTGATACCCACCGCGCCTTCGGTGAATATGACGAACTACACCAACAAATCGATGTCAGCACATCTTTCCAGCAACCTCCATTTTACTTGCCACCGCATCTCGAGGGTGATCATGAGCTCATTGCATATGACAGCATGGTAGCAACACAGCGTGAAGATCTTGTTACGCTCTTGAAAGAACTCACTAGTCATTCACCCGCAATTGTATTGCTCGAAGATCCCGCCTCAGGCTCCATGCCTCTTGGCTGCAATCCCTTCCTGTTACCTGCACTGTGCCTAGGTTATGCAAACCAAATTACGGAAGCCTCTTCCTACGACCATGGAGACTTGCTTCCTAACACACTTGGACACCTGCGAGCACATATCGCACAGTTACCAGCCGAACTACGCAATATCGATATTCGTTGTGGTCTAGAATATTACGCACCGTGCATTCATATCTTTCGTGATTTTTGTATACTTGACACGCAGCTGCCACTCACCCAAAAAAATGATCTCTTGCAACACGTGCTCGCTACGAGCATTAGAACATTGTGTAACAACAGCCAGATGCTTCAGTGGAAGCAGGCCTTCAAAGAGGCACTTACCAGGATAAATACGCGCTACAACTCCCCTGAAACCAATACACTCATTTCACAGTTCATCACGAATGCAACAAGGCAGCTGTCCACAGAAGCAGCAGAAACAATCGAACAACTCTGCCAACTCAAAGAGCCACTTACAAACATTGTTCTACAACTCATGTGCGCAGCCATCGATCCACCGACTCCCATCGATGACAGAACCACAGATCTGATCACAAGGCTTAGGGAGCTTAACAATCAACTATTTCTCATCTTGAGCAATCTGCTTGATATGGAAATGATTGCTACTATTTCAGAAGAAGCACTTCAGCAACAGCCTAGACTGATTGTCTGCGCTACAGGCTGCGCACACGCCAGAAGAACCCGCAACATACTATGCGAACGATTTGACTTTTCGGAAGATTCAGCACAAGCCACACAGGCGAAAAATAGCTGGCTTAAAAAACTGCTAATGCCAGCATCACGCATGATATACAGAGCAACTATAAAGCCTGCAGAGCCTCCGGTATAAAGTTATAGAAATCCACAACAAAATGAGATGCAACTACAACAAATCGAGTCTTCATGAAAATATCTATGCCACATCTACAAAGATTACTCCTACAACTAACGTGCGCTTTGACGGCCATTTCTCTTCAAACATCTGGCGTCATTACTGATGTAGAAATTCTGAAAAAGGATGGTGTCACGGTCTGTCTACTGGGTGATGATTATGTCGATACCATGAACCATCGACTGCGATCGCATACCGACAAAGGTTCGTTCTATCGCCCACTCCTTCATTTAGATTCTAATAATGGTATCGAAGCATCGATCGAACACGAATGCATCGTGCAACACCAAAGAGAAGCGCTGAAGAAACTCATCATGTGCGCCACCCAAGAACACTCTGTGCGGATACTTATCGAAGATCAAACATCACCACTTCCGGCTGGTTATTCAGTTGATGCCACACCACAGCTATGTTACGGCCACGTAAAATTTGCAAGCTGCCTTTCTGTCGCACCAGCAACACCAGAAACGCTCTGTGGCCTACCCGCATTCCTACGTTCCTGTCCAGAAACATGTGCTATACCAACACACAATGTTGATATGCGCGGAGCGCTTGAAGGAATCCTGCCGCTCTATAGTGCACGGTCAGTTCTGCGCAAACTGCTTTGGACGCCAACTACGCCAATGCAGTACCTACAATTGAGTGTAGCAACCAAACAACAACTCGAGGCTCTTTCGAACACCGAACGAGTTAACCACTGGTGCCAAGCCTTGGATGAATTATCTACGCTCACTCATTTACAGACGCCAGGAGAAGCTATCAATCAGATAGCAACTCGCTTTACCTCTGAAGAAACGGCGATCTTACATCATAAAATCTCCCGCATTGCTCCCACTCTCCCACGACTCACCGAGCTCTTTTCGAGGATATGGGCAAATCGTAATGGTACGCATCTCTTGACGGAACACAGAGATATCCTCAAACGCATAGCTACCGCCGTGGAACTCCTGTGCGCGAGTATGGCGCGTCTGCCAGCACTGCAGATGATCACGACAATTCTTTCAGAAACGCCTGGCACAACAGAAAAACCAAAAATAATATTTTGCGGACTCAGCGGCCCACATGCCATCAATCTTTGCCAACAACTCCAGGAAAAATTCGGTTTTCGCGTTGATCCATGCCACACACAACGGATAAAAACAAACACGTTGCACGAACTGCTTGCACCTGCCGCACGACTGCACAATCCGGGCACATTCGAGACATGGCATGCCAAAATACAGACAAACCCCGTAACTCAAAAATGGCTGGCTCTATGAAGCAGGTATGTAAAATGATGCCCATCTTTTTCATTCGCACGGCATGTGCGCTCATATGCCCCATTGCTGCCACCATGCACGGCGTCATCAGCGATACCACAGTACTTATACAAAATAACACAACGGTATGCCTGCTCCTGGACAACCATTTACCTACCTTGCGTCCACATACCGAACCAGGATCCTATTACCAACCCCTTCTTCATCTAGAACCTGACGAGGGCATAGAAACGCAGATCGAACACGAATGTATCGCTCGTTACCAAACAGCAGAACTTAAGAAGCTGATTGCCAAATGTGCCAGGCTCGGTCCGGTAGTCACCTTTGTACAAGACGCCATGGCACCATTGCCATACGGCTGTTCGATAAGCACAACACCCACCTTGTGTGATGGCTATGCCACCTTCCTTACAAACACGACACAATCTTCTTCCGACCTATTGCAAGGGCTATTTTCTGCTCTTCAATTACCCTCGCCAACTCCCAATATGCACCTACGCAACGCTGATGTATGTACAGCGCTTGAGGGTATTCTGCCTATCTACCACGTACGAGGTATCCTCGACAAACTTCGACACCCCACAAATGCTGCGGTAGAACCCTTGTGTAACTGTCTGGCAACAACACTCATACAACTACGAACTCCTGAAAAAATCCATCGATGGCAGACCGCAATTGATGAATCACTGGCAAGAATGCGAGGAATACTAACACCCGCAATCCATAGTCAAGAACTGGCTAGCTTTTTCGAAACTGAGACAGCTGCAATCCGAACTCAAGCGCACAAACTCAGCCAACAGTTTACTGGACTGAAAGACTGCCCTCCACAGCTCTCTTGCCTCGATAGCGGCCGCAAAATTGCTACCGGTGACTTTGCGCATAACATACGCCTTGCGTATAAGCTAGTAGAACCCTTAGCCTCAACCCTCAATAGAGTCCACGACCTCGAAGTTGCTACAACTGCTGCTGTCACATTGCACCAACAGAATCCACAACTTATAACTATTTTTTGCATCGCACACGCAGCACATATTGCCCGACTTGCAGAGCTTTTATGCACGCGACTCGGCTTTTGTGAACACGACTCGCTTGTGCAAACACTCAAGCAAGAGCAACTAAATCCTCTGATGAAACCTGCAGCACGAATACTGCGTCCAATCAGTTTGGCCGAACAACGCGAGCAGATACGCACTAGTTCACTGTTCAACACCTAACAACATTTGTAAATAAGAAAGCTATTTATAAAGATCATCATGAAATCTTTTTTTAACCACACATTATCCCACACTGCCCTTGCCGCACTATCTGCACTATGCAGCCTCGGCATAATGCATGGCGTTGTTGTCGATATCAAAACAATCCAACGGGGCAACACAACCGTTCGCTTCCTGTTTGACGTACACGAAGGAAATAACTATGGACCAGGTTCTAATGGTTCACGCATTGTAACACAGGTCAGCAGGCAACAACGGGCAACACTCACACAACTACTGCAAGCAGAGGGAGATCGCCGCCAGCTATTTCTTGTTGAAGATAGTATGGCCACGCTACCACCGCGCTATACAGCTGACAACGCACCAACTCTCACTGCTTGCTACCACACAAGCGATATCGCGGGACAACAGGAGCTGCCGAGTATGATGCTAGAGATAATCACCCAAATGGGGGGAGATGAGTTCTGCCAGTATCTTGTTAAACGCGTCAAGGATACGGCAATCACACAATGCGAAGCACAAAATATTGACGCCCGCGACCACGTTACCCGTTTAATTCCAGCAAACACCCTACTCAGCCTGTGCGATCTGTTACTCAACCAAGAAAGGTATCATCGCAACAGAGAAGAACTCGCCGTAATACAAGATGAACTCATGGGAAACAAACAGGAAGTATACAACGCACTCTTATCGCTCCTCAGTCGTGACGATGCAATAACAGTTACCCTTGCAGGCTCAACACAAGGCATCAAGAAAATAACTATAGATGCACATGAGCAACTTCTGCACGCACTCGAACAAGCAGCATATACAGTCGACGACGTCGACCAAGTAGCGATGGAAGCATATATCAACAACACTACTGGCTATATCAGACAAGCAATAGCGACCCTTCTGCAGGCGGAAGAATATCCCGATACTTATACACTTCAAGAAATTATGCAGGTATCAGTACAGGCACCTCAAAGTCCAACACCTCTCAGCACCGAAGCTCACCGACACCTATCACTATTGCATCAGCGACTTGACCAAACATTCCAACCACTGTGCAGACTGGTTGAACTTGAGGGTGTGGCCAGCACCCTAGAAGCATGCCATCGCCACCAAGAACCACTGGCCATCTATGTTGTAACTGGCGAAGGACATGCAGACCTGATGATAGAACGTCTGTGCAAATCTTTTAAATTCGCTCCGTTAGTGGCCAAAAAAGAAACATGCATCGCCACCATACTCACACGACCAGTTGTACAGCATATGATACAAAACAGGTGCTATGACTCTGCATACATAGAAAAAACTCGTCAGAAAATAAACAAAAATCATGCAAATCTAGTGCACCATTTGAAGGGCAGCACAAGCAGCACTCATTCAAATAATGGCGAACCTGCCGCCAAACGTATCCGAAGATAGTAGCAACAACGTAATGGAAAAATATCGTGGAAATTAACAAAACATTATTCTTTCACCTTTACACACTCGCAAAATACACAGCATGCGGCACAATGGTTTCGCTGTGCCCATCAATCATGGCTGGTGGAAACAAACCTGACGAGATCGCATCACTAACAGCAACCGAAGAAATTACGGTACCAATTAGTGAAAGTTATGAAGAAATCAGATCTCCTATCACACCAACGATGGACAGCCCCATCGAAACACACACAGATGAACAAGAGACAAAAATACGCACACATCGACGCCGAAAAAAGAAAAAAAAAGGAAGCGCTACACTTGCGTCAGCACCAGGAGAAATCGCAACGACAGGAGACTCAAGTGACATCGCACCACTCAGCAGAGAAGCTATCATACGTGAAGAGATCAAACGCCGGCTTATGGAACAAGAGATTGAGGAGATCACACTTAATGCAGCAGCATATAAAAAGATATGCACACAACAATTACTCAGCATTATGGTTAAATCCGGCTATTGCACAATGCTCAGATTCTTTCAAGAAGTAGAGTCACTGCAACAAACCATACACTCGCTACGCGCGGCTTTTTCACGAGATATCAAGAAAAAAATAAAGAAACTTCTGAAAATAAAGTTCCTTTGTCACGAGATTACAAAACGTGCCCGTAACATGCGCAATGCACCAAATTATCACATTGCAAGTATCATCATCCATACGCATGAACCACAATCAGATGACATGCAACTACGCCAACGCATTGCGCAAGATTGCAACGAACATGCCGGAATAGAGGGCCTGGCATTGACGGCAGATAACTTCCAACTCGATACCGAAACAAATAACTTGTCGTACATACCACATACAGCAGAAGCACACGCGTTTGTCATTCGCTTTTATGGAGGAAGCACGGAAGATAAACTCCGCTATTATGAACAAGATAATACCGCTTTGCCAGGGATACGTTTCATAGCACAAATGCTACTGCTTTCCATGCACCTGCACCAATTATATATAACAATCGCCCAGTTATCTACCACTATGGCTGACGACTGTTCAGAAGAAGCGTACACAACGCAGATACCCTACGGTAGCATTCTATCAGAGCAAGCGAACATTATTTTCCGAAACTGCAACCCAGGACAAATCTACAAATGCATTCCACTTCTTCTAAATCAAGATAGCGATATCAACACAACAATTGCACGTCTTGATTCCATACGCATCCACATGCCGTCTGCCGATTGGTATAACAGCATGCACGCGAAACTTAGTGAAGCCGCACTACAAGGAATGGATACAGTCACCGAGATGCAACTACTATGCGGCACCATACCACATCTAGCTCGAAAAAAAGGACTGTCTATACACAAGCAGATTACTCAAGTGCCACACGAATTTGCACAACAAATGCACAAGTTCATACAACTCGACCAAGATCTCCTAGCAACACATTGTGGAGTAACACTCGATTTACAGACTATACTGCAACGCGATTTATCTCGCGAACGAGAAGAAAAGGTTGCAGCAAAACAGGCATCTGATGCGGCAAGAAAATTTCTGCTGGAAAGTTGCCCATCCACATCAGTAGGGCGCAGCAAGAAGCGCAACAAACAAACTCAACCACCGGCATCTACGGCTGAAGAAGATTCAACAACACGCCACGCAGATCAACAACACGATGAAGTGAAGCCAACAACACACTCCGAACGTCGAATAAAACAGCACGTACCAAGTAGGGGGCAACTTATTCCCGTCGAACGACAACAAGCAAGAAAAGCCACTTTCCCCCTACTGTATCACCAACGCTTTGCTCCCTGGTTTGCCATTGCAATCAAAGGGATTGAAGCAAGCGCGGATGAGCAACACTATCTACAAGAACAAGGCTATACACCATCAACTGACAGTATTCTTTATCATGCCTACTCACCGTTAGTTGACCGTTTTCTATTACGACTCGGTTGGCAGGGACACATTGAACGTGATAACAAACGCTATAGATGTCGCGCAATGCGCGGAGAGGTACAGCATGCGGACGGCACAAGATTACCAACACTCTTTAGCATCTCTTTGCCAGAAGGCGAGCCAAACAAAAAACCTCTGATAATCCACCGCGAATGTCGCCCCCTTAGAGGCACACATGCACACTCGCTCATAGCATGGCGCGCAGATCAGTGGCAAGAACAAGTTGCATCACACGATGCATCACCACCAACAAAAGCCACACACGGCCGCACTTTCAGAACATCAGGAACAGATCCTATCGAGCAAGCGTGCCAACAAGCTCTGGCTATTCAGGAAAATGAAAACGATCTTGTAATACGAATACCAGACGAACAGCTCAAGTGCGAATATATTCTCTACAAACAGTAAATTGCATCACGAGAAAAGAGAATGGTTATTATTCAGGCACTAACCCTTGCCTCGTAAAAAACCTAACAAGTCTTACGCGCTTTCTAAATCTTTGACCAGCTCACGGCCGCCGACTTCGTGGCGGTAGAAGATATACAGACCGGTCAAAACAAGAGCAGCTGATACCCAGAAATGCCAGGTAATCCGCTCATTCAGAAATGCCCAGCCATACAACGCACAAAAAAGTGATGTGGAAAAGCCGGCAAACGACATAAAAGTTGCCGTGTATTTTTTCAGTAGGTAGGCATACATGTTGTGATAGAGCACGTTGCTGACCAAAATGCTAACCGCCAACCATGAAACAAAGAACTGCGTATTTCTGACTGGCAGCCACCCTTCAAGCCACAACGACGTTGCCATTGCCAACACACCGCCGGCAAGCATACTCAAGCCATTAACCATTGCCGGATCATACCGCTTAAATTTGACCAGCTTACGCATGATAATCCATCCATAGCTGTGCAAGCCAACTGCCGCAATTGCTGCCAACTCTGGTAGTGAAATACGCGCCAACTCCGTAAATGCAGCTTCTTCAATCGAGCGATAGTAGAGAATGGGAAAAAAGCCAACAAAGCCAATCAACATGCCAACCAACTGCATACGCGAAATCTTTTCATTGAAAAAGAAGTAAGAATAAACCGCCGCAAAAAAGGGCGACAGATTAAAAAGAAAACCAAGCTTTGATGAAGGCATACGGTCGAGTGCCCAGAAACGCAAAATGTAGCTTAAGTAGATACTGGCCAGCACAATCTGTGCATAGAGCCAAATATGCTTACGCCGAAATTTGAAATAGGCATACGGCGCAAAATACTGGTATGCAAGAAGCAAGCCACCCCCAATGATCATGCGTATGCCGGTCAGAAAGAAAGGGGTGGTACAATATTTTAACAATGCCTTGCTGATCGGAAATGATGAACCAACAATAGCATTCATGATAAGAACAAGCGTCACAACAAATCCTTAGCAGTGGCTCCCGCCACGAGTTACAATAAATAGAAGCTGGGCCACTATAGCGACAATACCATTACTACTGCAACACACTCAGCCGTTACACGTGTGTAACATTGGCTTGTCCAACACCTGATGCATAAAACCACACAGCTGCATGCGATACGCATCAGTGTACTTCAGATGATGACAGGCATGCTTCGATGGCGTTTCAATCCACCACTCTTTCGGCCGTTGCGCCGCTGCACAAAGGCGCCGCGTATCCTCAATTGCCACGTACTGATCATCAGATGCATGAATAAACAAAAGTGGAAGTGGCAGCTCGCCTATCTTATCGAATAAATTTGTTTTGCGCTCATTTTTCTGCTCAAACGGCGCGTAAACCATCCCGTGACCAAGTCGATACAAGGATTGCACTCCCGCCAATGCCGTACGTACAACGGCACTATCGTCAGCACCAGTACGATCGTTTTTTTGGCCTGTCAGCCGACACAAGCGCGACCGGACAAATTCACAGGCTGCCGTTGGCAATGCGGTGCGTGACACGGCATCAACCGATGCCCAACCGCTATCAAAAACTAATCCCCTTACATCGTAGCAATCTAATCGCCCCTGCCGATGCAATACAATAAGTGCATGCGCCGCATTAAAGGCACCAGCACACAAACCAACAATAACCGTTGGCAGTGCATTTTTGCTGCGAACAAAATCAAGCGCACCAATAACATCGTTGTATTCATCAACACCATAACTCCATAAGTTGCGCAGCAATGGCCCTTCACTACGCCCATGCCCACGCGCATCAAACATGAGAATGTTGCATGTCGGTGGCAGCAGTGTGTAAAAACTTGCCATTCCCTCCTTGCGACCGGGCAGCCAGCCGGCACAAAGAATAACATTGCAGGTCGCATTTGGTCGCTGCAAAAAAAGTGCATCAAGTTTGAGCTTGTCTGTCGACTGAAAAAAAAGCTGCTTGAAGCCTTCTGCACGCAAACGTTTACGTACTGCTTCTGGCCTTTTTAAAAACGCAGTATCCAGCCACACTGACTTATGCGCATCGCGACAAACCATCGATGCGACCACCACAAATGTACCGAACAGCACAGCCAAGAAAAAACGCAAACGATTACAATAAATCATATCTTTAGCACCAGCACATTCCGACAAGGCTGAATATCAACATCACAATTATTCATATGGATGAAAAAACATCTTATAAAAAAGGTAACCTACGCCCCTACATTGTCAAAAGGATAGGTCCAAAGACTCAACAGACGCATGTACAACAAAATATAAGGGCTGAGACTATCGTCCCAACCCTTATATCCATACCTATTAATCTAGTTTTTATACCACTGCCATCAGCCGTAGCCGATCTGACTACCTATTGCTGTAGTGTAAAAGTAATTCTTCAAATCCAAGCGTTTCCTGCTCTGGCGTTGCCACTCGTGCAGGAGGCCAGGCTGGCGAAGCAGGCTGAACATAAGGTGGAACAACTGCCGGCTCCAACATCTGGGTTGATCCCTCCTGCAGAGGTACCGGCGAAGGCGTAGTAGCTTGCTGTTGCATGTGCTGCTGCAGTAGTGCTTCAAACTCCTGACTACTTACCCGTGGTTGCTCTGGACCGAAAAGCGGCTCTGATTCCGGAACATGCGAATATTGAGGGTATGCACCAGGCAAAGCTATCACTGGCGATAATGGCGATCCAGGAACGCTCAATGTCGATTCTGACACTACTTCCTCGTAGCCTTCAGGAGGAAGCACAGGCGAAAGCGGGGGCGTCACTACGCCAGGCAGATGAATAGATTCTGATGCATCATCTGCATCTGACAAGAATGGTGCAACGTCTGGAGCCACCACAGGCCTCAATGGAGAAACCGCTGATTGCTGTACAGGTGGTGCTGCGCCCTCGCCCAAGAGCAACTCACGAGCCCACGCTGCCATCTCTAGAACATACGCACAGTATACTGGATTATCGAACAGACACGCCTTCGGCCCATATTGCCGTTCAAGCGCAAAATATCCAGCCAAAACTTGGTCATCACTGGCATCAGGCGCTACATCAAGAATACCCCGTGCTACCAATGCTAGCCCAGTGGCCTGCTTTTTTTCGCGCACCTGTGCCTTGGCAAGCGCCTGGCCAACCTGTTCCCCCAACCGACTCATACGCAGACCTCTCGTCCATCCGAACGTTTCCCCGCCAGGAACGCGGAATGTCAACGGCTGCCCGCCAAGAACCTCGGCAACTCGCCGGTTAAGCCTCTCGTAATCACCCTTCTGGCCACCGTACTTGATGATCACGTCAAGATCATTCTTGAGCGATTGCAAAATATCTATACGCAAGACCGTTACGTAATGCTCTGCCTCCATCAAGGCAACTTCTGTCCAATCATGCTTTGTCTGCTGTTGCAACCAGCGATCAGTATCAGGATGCCGCCTCGCTCGTTCAGGTAGCCCGCGCACAGCAAAAGCAGCTGATGCCACAAATAAGACCACCAGCGATACGGTCAACATATCACGCAAAATTCTCATCATATTCTTCATAACAATCCCCTCTTATTCTGTATGTGAACTACGTACCTCATTGCGCAAGACACTGCCACTCATCATCAATACGTCGTTACTCGTCAGTTGAATGAGTATGAAAAAAGTCATACGCCCGCTCGATCACCCCAGAAACACAATCACAATACCGTTGTTCTTCATCACGCCCATGCAATGGTTCCGGCGCAGCCCTCAGCCGAGGATAGGACATCTCCAGACTGCTGTAGCTAGCACGCAACACACGCGGCACAGCCACCATTTCCATAGCCTCTTCATCATTCCCCCTAACGCCGTCCCTCTGATAGCGTGTAGAATCACCTCGGTCCTACCCACTTTGAGGCTAGCAACTAGAGAGTTAAAAACGCAATAGTTTCCATACTTTTAGGCGATATAGCAGCTCATAAAAATTGGCTCTATTTACGCAAAGTCGCATAAGCCCATGCAATCACTTCAGATAGGTAGCGCAAAACCCCGTCCTAAGTACCAGGACATAACCTCAGCCTCATGATCTTGACGTGATGCGCTCGGCGCTAGCATGGCATACGTACATGACGACTGTCCTAAACAAAAGTACCAGCGTTAAAAATACCGACACCTGTGAGAAATGCCTCATAATCCATTTTCTTCACCAAGAAAACTCACCCTTAACATGCAAACTACAGCGGCACAATCATCATGGTTCGATTCTATAGGCGCCCTTCAAGCAAGTTTCGCTACTACCACCATCTCCTTTGCCACCACCCTTGCGGAACAGGCACGGATGCACGATCTCCCTCTCCAGCCGGCTCATCATCACTCCGCGCGTCATAGAAAATATCATCACCGTCACGCTCCCCGGCCAAAGACTCTGCTTCCAGTCGCCTACCAATCTGAAACCTTCGCGTGCCTGGCGTAGCCTCTTCAGGCGATCCCTCGGCTAGAGGACCTCTTTCAATCTCAGGCTCCGCCAAACCAACTTCTCCCTCAGGCACTCCTAGTTCACTCGGAGCAGTTTGTATTCTTCTGAAAAAATCTTCATCCGGTACAGGCATTACAAAATCACGATCCCTTCTTGCATCATGCGCAGCCGGCAGCTCGCCAGCCATTGCTGCACGAGCAAGTTGTCCCATAGCCCAACTGAGAGCTTGAAAGCGACATCGGTAATAGGGCCTATTGGTATCACGATGAAGGTAGACATCTTGCCGATCAAGAGCATCTGGATGCAGCTGTATACTCAAACGCACATAGGAGTTTACTATGTCATCCCACGTAGCATCCTGATTAACCTCCAAAATGGCACGCGCAGCATCATCCAAACGTCCGCTGACTGCACGAGCCGCCCCCTCTAGTCTTTCAAGTGTTTGTTCTGCTGCAACCTGTTCGTCACTTTTTCCGCCAAGCAATCTATAACCTCCCTGTCCCTTGCCTATTGCAAGTTCATCTGCAGTGAGCACCATCTCGTAGGCTCTGTTCCTTTGCAGGGCCCCCTTAATAGCGCGTATCTTGGTTTGATAATATAACAATTCACGTCTCCGCTCCTGCAGCTCAGCAAATACTTCACCACCCTTAAGTGCTCGCAATCGCAATGCCATACGCACCCGATCGCCAACCTCACGCTCGCATTGCCTTGGCATCTTCTTCGTATATAACGCCCCGGCAAATGCTGAAGTGGCTTTGCTCAAACCAGCAAGTCGAGTTCTCTCACGCAACTGCTCGCGAACGAGTTGCTCACGCGCCCATTCGAAAAGCTCAAATACGCAGCCACAATATTCTCGATCTTCCAACGCGCACCTTGCTGGCAAAAATTCGGCACTCTTCGCAGCATAGCTGCGCACTAGCTGCGGCCACATATTATCGCGACCATACGCCGGCTGCCCCCCTCGTCCCAGCATAATATTCCAAGCATACTGCAAGAATTGCCCACGCATGCTATCCGATTTTTGCTTAGCAGATCCGACAATGTCCCGGGCAACCTGTTCTGCACGATCAAGCTCTGTTTGACTACGCACCATACGTCCCCAGGCTTGCTTCGCCTGTCCCGCTACGTCTAGCATGCCAACAGGAGCCGGATAACGCCCACCGAGTACTCTCTTATAGTCCTCAATACTCGACTGCTGACCACGGTCAATGACAGTTATAATTGGCGCAACGTCCACCTCTTGAGCACCTAACGCAGACCGTAGCTGCAAAAAATGTAATGCCTCATCCTGGCCAAGCTGCTCACTCAACCACTGAGTGCACCTTTGCCGTGCATCGCCACCGCCAATCAGCCCATTTAGCTGACCAAGCAAGGCTAGTGCTACAACTACATACCAATTTTTTATAAACGCATGTCTCTTCACGCTTTCCATAATAATCCTCCGGCACATTCAGATGTTCAAGAAACGCAGTAACTGCAAACAGCTGATAGGCAACCCACGCTGGCCACGGTTTACTGTCATTCCCCTAACTTGAGAGTAGCAATCCAGCGCTTAAAAACACAATAGTTTCCAGTGTTTTCGATAGATCCAGCGCCTCAAATGTGCTCGTTCACGGCTATGCAATCAGATAGGCCTCGATAAATGGCATTAAATCGCCATCAAGCACGTGATCAGGCTGGGGTGATTCATGGTCAGTACGATGATCTTTGACCATCTTATAGGGATGCAAGACGTAGGAACGAATTTGCGATCCCCACTCGATTTTGCGCTTCTCAGTTCCCGCACGCAGCTCTGCCTCTCGCTCTTCCTCAGCTCTTTGTGCAAGCTTGGCACGCAGCATACGCATTGCCGTCTCTTTATTCTGCATCTGCGAACGTTCGTTCTGACATTGCACAACAATGTTGGTTGGCAAGTGGGTAATGCGCACTGCCGAATCAGTCACGTTGACGTGCTGACCACCCGCACCACTGGAGCGATAGGTATCGATGCGCAGATCGTCCGGTTTGATCGTCACCTCAACATCAGGCATTTCGGGGGTCACCGTTACAGCAGCAAAAGAGGTGTGACGTCGCTTGCTGGCATCGTAGGGTGAAATGCGCACCAGTCGATGCACACCGTGTTCACTTCTCAACAAACCGTAGGCATTGTCACCACGCACAAACAACGTAGCAGATTTAATACCGGCCTCATCGCCCGGCTGATCATCAATGATCGAAACTTTTAATCCACCACGTTCGCAAAAACGAACATACATGCGCAGCAACATCTGTGCCCAGTCTTGCGACTCTGTACCGCCAGCACCAGCATTGATACTCACAAAACAGTTGGTATCGCTCCGCGGATCACTTAAGAGCAACGCAATTTTAAATTCAGCAACAGCGCGAACCAACTGTGCCAGCTCAGCCTCAACCTTGCGCAGCTCGATTTCATCATCACCAAACAACTCAATCAATTCACCAAACTCTTTGGCTGCGGCAATGATCTGCTGATATCGCTCACGCTGATCACGGAGTCGCTGTAGCTCACGCGATATCTCCGCCTGACGCGGATGCTTCCAAAACTCTTCCTGATGCGTTTCAGTCTCAAGCTCTGCAAAGCGCGCTTCGTTCTTGGCGTTCTGCCAATAGCTTTTTATAGTTTCAATTTCTGGTTCGATACACTTGAGGCGTTCTTTGAGTTCGTCTATGAGCATGGAATCCACGTGCTTTGGAAAGAAAGATAAGCCCGTCACTAAATACGAGTATAGCGAAGCAATTGGGTAACCAAAAGCTCTATACTCGCAATTAAGACCTACTCTGTCGCCTACCAACCCCAATGGTTACCGCGCCTGCAACAGCGTGGCCCGCTATTTCTGCAACCCGGCGCATCATGGTCTGCACCAAAAGCAAGATCAATTGGTATTCCAGCAACATTCACTCGCGTTCGAGCACTATATCCAATGGATGGTTTACCCAGGAAATACCAGCAAGCACCAACACCAACAAGGCACGCCGTAATAACCGCTACCTTCATGGCCACCCGTTTCATCTCGTCACGTCGCCGCTGCTCTGCTTGTTCTTTGGTTTCATGCCATCCGCCGCTGCGCATAGCCTGCGCCGGCACTGCTGCGATAAGCACCATGCATAATGCTGCCATCGATGCTGCTCTGAAAAATCCTTGAAAGATGATGGTCATATTCTGTTTCCCCCATCAATATGATGTTTGGTAACTGTGCCACACATATCCTGGGAAAGCTGTTCCCTCCCCATAACCCGTGGGGAATTATCGTAGCAAAGCAATCTGTG
>Ga0180433_10006307_pt1 | contig 15612 bp, 15 predicted proteins | sample SS_ome_8_FD_132980 | JGI IMG/M metagenome (GOLD analysis project Ga0180433, IMG submission 132980) | Hypersaline lake sediment archaeal communities from the Salton Sea, California, USA - SS_1_D_1 metaG | ecosystem: Environmental > Aquatic > Non-marine Saline and Alkaline > Hypersaline >... | reverse complement strand
TTTCGAGGTGGCGGTGGAGGAGGGGTTCGTGCCGCCCTGTTATGATTACCGGGAGGACCGCTATGTGGACCAGCCTACCCTGCCAAGGGAGCAGCTCTATTTCGCACGCTATTATTTCAGGACCTTCGTGCATCTCTACAAGGCCCTAAAGAGGATACCACAGCCGCTCTCCGGTTATCTCCAGAGGCTTTCAGACAGGGTATTCGTCAGCAGGTATCTGCCCCATAAGGCTCTGGTCTATATGGCCCAGCGTGCCGAGAGGGCATGGAATAGAGGAAAAGTGTATTTCAGCCGCAGAATGCCGGGGCTGTATCTCTGGGTGAGAGACAGGGTGAGGGGAGTCTCAAAGAATTGAGGACGGGAGTATGGCTGCGCCGTATGCGGCTGTTGTAGGCGCTTCTTTTTGCCGATTATAGGATATATGGTTTTTGGATGAACACCTTGGTGACCAGGAGGAAGATCGTAGCCGGAATTGGAAGAACGGAAGTGAGAAGTTGGCGGAGTGTGTGAGCTGCGGTAAGAGCATTCCCGCGGGGAAGTTTTTCTGCGATGAATGTTATAAAAGCATGAAAGGCAGACGCGCAACACCACATAAGGTGGATGCCCCCGCTTCCCCAAAGCCAAAAAAAGAGTCTAGAGCATCGAGAAAGGCGAAAGCAGCGCCCCCAACCAGTTCGCCTGAGACCGCGAGCAGCGTGGAGAAGGCAGAACCCGGTCCGCCAACGGCAGCTGAAGATGAAGAGCAGGCCAAAAAGCTCAGCGCCGACCTTACTCCCTCCGACGGTAAGAAGGTTGTGTCCCTGAAGCCCAAAGTCGAGGGAGTTGCAGGAGAGAGGTCTATAGGCGGGAAGAAGAGATTCAAGGTAACCATAACCTTCAGCGAAAGGACTTACAATGCTTTTGCGCGTCTTAAGAGGAAGAAAAAAGTAGAGGCCGCCACCATCGAGGGCGAGCAGGAAGAAGGCGAGAGCCAACCGGCGAAACCGAGAAGGATGAAGCGACGCGGGGGGCCTCATGGAAGGCCGAAGCTGAAGGCTGTTTCGGATCCATCGGAAAAGAAAGGTGGGTCGGAGAACACATTTATGCGTTATATAGGGTACAAGGAAAGGGAATGGGATAAAGGAGACAAGGTTGCGGCGCTAATGGCCACTACCTTGATGGTACTCATCATCGCCTTCTGCTTTTTGAGCTGGGTGAAGGTCACGTGGTCTGCCGGCGAGGGAAGCCAACCTATGTCCGCTACCGTGAAAGGGGTGGGCCTGGGGAGCCCGGTATATGCCATGATAGCCGTGGTGGTCGCTGCATGGATTTACATGGCATTCTCGTCATTCACAGGTAAAACCCTGTTTAACCTGGATTTCGGCTTTGTTATAATCATGTGCGGCATAATATTAATAGCGCTTTTCTTCGTGGCGGTGGGTTCGACCGATCGTGTTATGGGAGCCGCTGCGGAATCTATGGGCCGAGGTGAGAACTTCTTCAAGACATCGGTTTCAACTTTCGAGAGACAGACCCTATGGACGGCATATTTCACGGTCTTTCTGGGGATCTTGTTCGCCTTCTCCGGACTGGCCCGGCTGTCGGAACGAAAGGCAAGCAAAGAGCCCGAAAAAGAGAGCGAGTAAGGGGATCATGGTCGCTCATGATAGTGCTTATGAACTGCTGCGGCAAGCTCGCCAGCTGATAGATAGCCGCTGCCCTGATCAAGCTGCACCCCTGTTGGAGAAGGCCAAGGCCTTGGAGCCGAAGCGGGGTTCGATCCTGGAGACCCTGGGGATCGCCTATTATAACAGCGGCGATCATCAAGGTGCGAAAAAGGAATTCGAGGAGGCCTTGGACGTAGACCCTACCAACCACTATGCCAGGTACGGCCTGAGTCGCTGTCTTCACAAGCAGGGACTACTGCATAAAGCGATAGGGCAGGCCAAGTTGGCCGCCGTCATGGCACCGGAGATCGAGATGTACGACGAAGCCTTGCAGCGTTACCAATGGGAACTGAGTTTCAGGGCGGAGGGCTGAGGTCTTGGGAAAACCTCCACCTGTGGTCGAGAGATATCGCAGCTTCCTTTTCGATATGGACGGCGTTATATATATCCACACCCACCCCATATCGGATGCCGCAACCTTCATCAATCGCTTGAGAGATATGGATCGCAAGGTCCTTTTTCTGACCAACAATTCCAAGTATACCAGGGGGCAGTACGAGGCAAAACTGGCGGGAATGGGTATCGAGTGCAGCGAGGGGGAGATAATGACCTCCTCGACCGCCACAGCGAGCTTTCTGGAGGATAACTACGAGTTGAGGGAAAAAACCGCCTATATGATCGGAGGGGACGGCCTGCGCGAAGAACTATCGAAAACCGGACTCCGCCTGGTGGAGAAGGAGGAGGGAAAGCAGGCTGAATACGTGGTCGTCGGGTGGGACACCGAGCTTACCTACGACAAGTTGAAGATCGCCTGCCTTGCCCTGCACGCTGGAGCCGAGTTTATCGGAACCAATTCAGACGCAACCTTTCCCTCGCCCGAGGGACTTTGGCCCGGCGCGGGCTCGATCATAGCATCCCTGGAGAAGGCGGCGGGCAGAGAGGCCCTGGTGGTCGGCAAACCTAACATATACATGATGCAGGCAGCCCTGTCGCAGGTAGGTGGCAAGGCGGATTCCACGTTGATGATCGGCGATAGGCTGGAGACTGATATACTGGGAGGCTGGCGGGTGGGATTGGATACTTGCCTGGTCCTGACCGGTGTGGCGAACCGGGAGGACGTGGAGGATTATCAACCTCGCCCCGATCTGGTAGTAGACAGCCTGTTGGAGCTATTGTGAATCGAGAAACAGCCAGGGAATGGACTCTCGAGCTAAGCCGCAAGTACCTAACGGGCGAGCCTGATGCCTACAGCACCTTTCTGCACCTGGCGGAAACATCTTGTCCTGAGGGAGGAAGGGTGGTGGATCTTGGCTGCGGTGAGGAGGAGTATTTAACCTACCTGATAGGCAAGGCAGGGGAGATAATCGGTGTTGACAGCAAGATGGTGGAAGGGCCCTATCACCGTTATATTGAAGCTGACCTCAACCTGGAGCTGCCCTTGGGGCGGGCAAGCGTTGATCTCGCTGCCAGCAAGTTCCTCCTGGAACACCTGGACAAGCCCGCCCAGTTCTTGAAGCAGGCCTTCCGGATCCTGCGCCCCGGGGGGAGCCTTGTGCTGATGACCCCGAACATCTTGTATTATCCCTACTCGATCAATTACCTCCTCTCCCACTGTTTGCCCCAGGAACGGCGCATGCGCCTGGTCGAACAGGTTACAGGCAGGCCCCTGGAGGATGTATTCCCGGTTCAATACCGCTGTAATACTCCCTCGAAGGTAAAAAGATGGTTGATGCAGGCTGGATTCGAGGTGGCTCATTTACAGACTTACAACGATTGCCTGGTAAGCGCCTTCAACCGGCCCCTGGGAGCCATCGCCGTGGCCTACGAAAAAGGGATCAACATCCTTGGCTTGAAGGGATTGAAGGGGTTTATTGTAGCGGAAGCCCGTAAAGGCTGGGATTGATGCACCGGACTGTTCTAAATGCTGTATAGAAGTACTTAAGTGCCTTAAACAGAAGGGTTGCTGGATTCCCCCTCACCTGGATTGTTCTTGGTGACCTTGAATACGAGCTCATCTCCCACAGCCTCCACAACAACGGTATCGCCGCCGCCCATGTCACCTCGCAGCAGGAAATCGGAGAGAGGGTTGGTGAGCTCTTTCTGTATCGCCCTCTGGAGAAACCTGGCGCCGAATTCTGAGCTGTAACCGTGTTGGGCCAGCAGCCCTTTTGCCGATTGGTCGAGTTGAAGACGCATCGCTTTCTTATCCAAGAGCTTTTCGATGGTCGCTAACTTGAGGTCCACAATATTTTCTATCTCCGCCAGAGAGAGGGAATCGAAAATCACTATCTCATCGATGCGGTTGATGAATTCCATGGAGAAGTTCTCCTTGACCTTGTCCATGAGCAGGCTCTCGGCCTCGAGGTTCAATCCTTCGCCCTCGACGGCGTCGACCACAGGAAGCTCAGCGATGATATCGCTGGCTATATTGGATGTCATTATGATAATAGTGTTGCGGAAGTTCACCGTTTTGCCGTGGCTGTCAGTCAGGCGACCCTCGTCAAGCAGCTGCAGAAGAAGGTTAAACACCGCTGGATGGGCCTTCTCTATCTCGTCGAGGAGTACCACGGAATACGGTTTCTGATCCACGGCTGAGGTGAGCCGGCCTCCCTCCTCGAAGCCGATATATCCGGGCGGTGAACCGATGAGTTTGGCGACAGAGTGCTTTTCCGAGAACTCCGACATGTCCAGCCTGATCATGGACTTCTCGCCGCCGAAGAGGAAATCGGCCAGGGACCTGGCAACCTCGGTCTTTCCCACTCCCGTAGGTCCCATGAACAAGAAGCTGCCGATAGGCTTCTTTTGATCGGCAAGACCAGCCCTCGAACGCCGGATAGTCTCCGATACCACCCTCAGGGCCTTTCTTTGCCCGATTATCCTTTTGGACATCTCGTCCTCCATGTGCAGTAAACGCTCCGTTTCCTCTTTAAGCAGGCGTTTGACAGGTATGCCGGTGGCCATGGTGACCACCTCGGCAACGCTCTCATCCCCTACATCTGAGACCCCTGCTCCCGTCCTTGCCATGGCGACATGGGTGGCGGCCTCGTCGACGAGATCGATGGCCTTATCCGGAAGATTCAATTCGGTCAGATAACGGTCCGAGAGGGTTACAGCGGCCTCCAGAGCGTCATCGCTTATCTTGACGTTGTGGAACTGCTCATAGTGAGGTCGCAGCACTCCTAACAGCTGCAGGGTCCCATCGCGTGAGAGCTCCTCGACCTGGATATTCTGGAAGAACGAAGAGAGGTATTCGTCCGACGCGATGAGGTTGTCGTAAAGCTTGAAGGTGGTGGTGGCGATACACCATATCTTGGGATTCTCGAGGATAGGCTGAAGGATGGGAGTCAAGCTCACTCCGGAGTTCCTGGCCTCCTCGCCCAGCATTGTATGCACGTAAGGGATGAAGATGATGAAGCCGGAAGGAGATGACGCCATCTCCTTGACCAGGCTTTTTATACGTTTTTCCAACTCTCCCCTGAGGGATGCACCATCGGCCAGTGCTATCGCGTCCAGCTCGGAGATCCTGACATCCCGAAGCTGCTTGGGTACGTTTCCCTCGGCGACCCTATGGGCAAGGGCCTCAACCATATAGGTTTTTCCCACGCCGCCCTCTCCCACCAGGAGGGGATTGTTGCGGCGGCTGCGACATAGGATCCGCATCATCCTCTGTATTAGGTTCTCCCTGCCCGCGGCCACATCCAGCCGTCTATCCCTGGCCTCCTGTACCAGGTCACGTCCGAAGAATTTCAGTAAAGCGCCGCTCTCCACATCCTGTTCGATGGCCTGTTCCAGGGGGGTCATCTGCTGAAAGATAGGCGTGGTGGTACGGGACATGTCTCTCTCCATGCGCTGGCATTCCAGGTAATAAAGAAGGCGGGCCTTGAGCTCCCTTACGTTAACGCCCAGGCGCAAAAGTATCTCCATGGCCAGAGATTGGCCGGAATCGATAAGGGCCAGCATTATATGCTCCGGCTCTACTACCTTATCGTCGAAACCGGCGGCTTTTTCCTGGGCCATGGTTAGAAGAGTTCGAGCGTTTATCGATTCTTTACGCTTTCCCTTTGCCGATTCGCTCTTCAGGGCATCGTGCAGGGCCTTGAAGGCCGCATCGAGGTCAATGCCCATCTCGCGAAGGATATCGAAGCTGGCCCCCCTGTCCTCGGAGAGTATGCTAATCAGAACCGCGGTAGAGGCGATATCATCCAGCCCGAAGTTCTTGGATTCCCTCTCCGCCCATTCCATCACCTTCTGCCCCCGCTTGGTGATGGCGGTAAAGACCACCTGCTTGGTTCCCGAGGGGAGAGGACTGGATAGATCCTGGGTGACATGGACTTTGCTGGCGGCGCTGCTGATGCCTTGACCGCTCCATTTCTCGCTCATCTGTATACGATGAGCGCAGAGGCCGCAGAGCTTGAGGTCTTTGACCTCGCCGTTTATGACGACATCGGCCACCATCGTGGCGGGCCTTCGTTTACAGCTCTGACATAGCAAACCTTCCACCCCCTGGACCCCATGGATTATACACTGTAGGTCAAGCGAGATCATACAGGCACTAGGCTCTCCTGAGCCTGCAAGTCGCACCCGAAGGATTAATGTTTTCTAGATTTATCGGCCTCTATAAAGGGATGGTGAAGATAGAGTTAAAATATATTAGCTGTCGGCGGCAACCAGGATGGGGTAGGGATTTATCGCCGGGCCTCCTCCGGGATGGACCTCGAAGTGCAGGTGGGGTGGGCCGCCTACGGCGTTACCGGTATCACCGACCGTCCCGATAACCGTGCCTGCGGGAACATGTCCGGTGGCGGCGAAGCGCTGCAGATGCATGTAGTAATACACGTTTCCGTCGTCGCCCACCAAGCGCACATAGTGCCCGGCGTTCTTGCCCTCTCCATGATGGACCGTGCCCGTAACGCAGGCAACACAGGGAGTTCCCGCTGAAGCGAAGATATCGTTTCCCTGGTGGAGGTGGCCCCGGCGGGGGGCGTGCCAGTCGTTGGTGAAGGTGTGGGGCCCGTTCACGGGGAAAACGAAGGAACCGGTTGGTACCGACCCCCCCCAGCCCATATCGGCCAGTAGGTCCTTTATCTCCTGGTTTATGCCGTCTAGAAATCTCTGCTGCTCTTCAAGAGAGGCTTCCATGGCGTAGCGCTTGGCGTTTACGGAAGCTACCACCTGTCGCTGCCGGGCCTCCTGCTCTTCCAACGCTCTCTGTCTCGAGCTTATCTCCTCTCGCAGTATCTTGACCTCATTGAAGACCTCCATATCACGGCTTCCGATATAGGAGAAGAAGTCGTAACGCGTAAGAAAATCATCGAGGCTGGTCGAATCCAGCATTACCTCCAGGGAGTTGACCTCGCCTATCTTGTATATAGAACGAAGCCGGTCATGCAAGATGGTCCTGGCCCTCTTGTAGTCCCTCTGGGCTTTCTCCAGCTGCTCGCGGTTTTGCTCTACCTCGAAGCGGATGCCTTCGTATTCGTTCAAGGCGGCGTTATATTCCTCGGCCAGATGCTGGCTATCCGCCTTCATGGCTTCTATCTGCTGGCGTACCTGATCCGCCTCCCTCTGTTTTTCCTCAAGGGTGGCGGCGGCCGCGGGGGAAGGCAGGTATGCCATGAGTAAAAAGAGTATTATGACTCCCGTCGCGGCAGCCAGTCTTTTATATGATTTGCTAACCATATAACCCCCGAACTCGTGTCCTTTTCCCTTTAGAGATTATATCGCCAAAAATTGTTCATTTTTTAACATGATATCATCTCGCACTGTAAAGCACCTTGTCGATGACTGTTATTTCTGATATCTTCTGTTATTTAATCATTATTTTGTTGCTTCAGTCAACTTTTGTTAATGAAAGTGAAAAAAAGAATTCGTAGCTGATTCTGTTAAAATGATAGCCCGGGACGGTCCCGTAGGGAGGTGAAGGCGTGATTTCCGTAAAGGGTTTGTGCAAGGAATTCAATGGGGTAAAAGCCCTTCGTGGGGTTGATATTGACATAGAGAAAGGCGAGACTTTCGGACTTATCGGACCTAACGGAGCCGGGAAGACCACCATGATAAAGATTCTCACCGGGCAGATTCCCCCTACCGAGGGGGAGGTTCTACTCGAGGGAGAACCCATTGATCCCATGGAGGAGCGCTACCGGCTTGTTGTGGGACTTGTGCCCCAGGAGGCGTCCTTCTACGGCCGGATGACCGCTCGTGAGAATCTCGTGCTCCTGGGCCGACTTTACGGAATGAACCCGAAGGAGGCAGCGGAGCGGGGAGAGGAGCTGATCTCCTGGATCGACCTGGCGGAGTCCGGCGACAGGCAGGTAAGATTCTTCTCTCGCGGGATGCAGCAGCGGTTGAGCCTGGCCATGGGACTCATGCACAAGCCTGAGATCATCTACCTGGATGAGCCCACATCCGGACTGGATCCGGCGGCCAGAAACTCCATCTGGGAGTTATTACATCGCTTATCGGAGGAGGGGCGGTCCATCTTCATAACCACCCACAATATGGAGGAGGCCGACCATGTCTGCTCCAAGCTGGCCATCTTGGTTAAGGGGACGGTCCGGGAGCAGGGAACCCCCGTCTATATCAAGGGACTTTTAGGCGGGGACATTGAAGAGGTGACCCTGGAAGACGCATTTTTACGTTTCACGCAGGAGGTAGGGGATTGAAGGGCTGGTGGGCCTTGCTCTCCAAGGACTGGAGAATAATAGTACGTAACCGCCTTCTCCTCGTGATCCTCATCATCTATCCCTTCCTGATAATGGGGGTGATCGGGGCGGCCTTTTATGACATCGGAAGGCCCGTCCCCATAGGCCTTGTAAACCTGGATCGAGGGGACACCGGCGATTTGGCCTGGGTAGGAGGGGAGGCCGAATCCCCCGACGATATGCGGCGGCACCTACACTACAGGGCGGAAGAGATAGCTGAGTTCGAGGAGGGAGACGAGGCTCTAGCCGCCCTAACCGCGGGAGAGGTGGATGTCCTGCTGGTTGTGAGCCGGACGGATAAAAGCCTTGAATGGCTGGGGGCGATTATCCCGCAAGACGTGTGGGAAGACCTGTTATGGGACCTTGAGTCGGAGACGGGAGTCGTGCGGCATTATGCCCATGCCGGAGAGGCTCTGGCCTCCCTGGAAGAGGGCGAGAACAACCTTTTAATGGCATTGAGAACAGTAGATTATCCTTACCTGGGTGAGAGCTTGTGGCTGGAGGGTGAGAATTACGATGCCTCAGGTTTGGTGAAGAGGTTCTCGCAGGATGTCAGCGATATCAAAGAATATGCATCGGTATCGCAGGCAAGGGAAGATCTCAAGCAGGGGAGAGTCGACGCGGTCATTGTGCTGCCCCGTGGTTTTGTCCATAAACTGAAGACCCTGGAGGAGATCGCCTATGTGCCGGTTATCCTGGACCAGTCCAACCTGGTTAAGGCGGAATTCGCGGAGACCAGCATCAGGGGGTTTCTATCCCGCATCAACGAGGCGGTGGTAGAAAGCAAGATGGAGGCCGTGATAGCCGGCTTGCGCATCCTGGTCAGCGGCGGCGATTTCTTCGGCACCGAGATCGTCGGCCTGGCCCAGGTGCAAGAGGACCTGGAGCGGATAAGGCAGGAACTGGAGGGCCGCCCCGATCTCCAGCAGACCGTGGATATAGGTATAGACATGGCCGATACGGTGTCGGAGAACGTGGAGGAAGCGGCGGAATACCTTCGCGCTACCGCCCTTCCCATCGAACTGGAGATATCCTCAGTGGCGGGAAGAACACTATCGGCCAAAGATGCCGTTGTGCCCGCCCTTATTGCCCTGTCCATCCTATGGACCGGAATACTCAGTGGAGCCATCCTCATGGTAGTGGAGGAGGAAGAGGGGATGCGTATGCGGCTAAGGCTTACGCAGATGGGACGCTTCGCCCTGGTAGGCTCCAAGCTCGTCTTGGCCACAGCGGTGGTCTTTATCCAATCGGCGGTGATGCTGCTCATTGCCGTAGCCGTATTCGGGGCTTTCGCCTCGAATATTCCCCTTGCTCTGCTGGTCATAGCCGCCGCTTCTTTTTCAGCTATCGGCATAGGCCTGGTTATCGCGGCCTTCGCACGCCAGGTGGCGGGGGCGGTGATATTAAGCGTACTCGTCGCCTTCCCTCTGATATTCCTGACCGGAGCGGTGTTCCCCCTGTCCCAGATGCCCGATTTCATGCAGTGGATAGCCCGCGCCGTACCGCTCACCTATGCCATAGAGGCCCTGTCCGGGGTTATGCTGCGAGGGGAAGGCCTGGTTGACGTGGCATGGCGCATCGGGGTGCTTATCGCTTTCGGCGTGGGACTGCTGGCTATCGGCTCCATCCTGGTGAGAAGAAGAGAGATATAAGAACGGATATCGAAGGAGGCGGATTATGTTGTTTGCCCATATAGACTCGCGGGGGTTGAGGCTTCACTCCAAGATACCCTTTCCCCTGAACATCATCGGCAGCAAGTACGAGTACGTGCTGATGAGGACCCTGGGAAGGATGACCGATGCGGAATGGATATATCGTCATAGCTTGAGTAGGGGTTTCGTAGACTGGCTGGCCAACAAGGTGGTCATCCCCCTGATCCACGGGGAGGTGATGACCCCCGAGGAGCTTGGGCATCTGGTACATCTCCTGGAGGAGGAGGGGCATACCCTGGCATTGGGGATGTGTGAATGCCGCCACGGAGAAGATAATTGGGAAGATGGATTGGTGGACGGCACCGACCCCAACCGCACCTGCGTTATGATCGGAGATTGGGGTAAGGGGCATCTCTACAGTTACCCCCATGATTACCGCCAGGCCTCCGCTGAGGAGCTGGCGGATCTAGCCAGGTTTTGGCATGAAAGAGGGCGCATTCTCACCGGATGGGGAGCAAGGACCGTCCATGGCTTCCTGGGCTCCTACTGCCATTGTATGCCTCAATACTGTGTGCCCCTGCGTAACCAGCTGAAGAGGGGAAACCAGGTCTTTTATCACGGCTACAATTACGCAGTTGTGGACCCGGAGCTATGCGATGGTCCGGATAATTGCGCCTTCAACTGCGCCTCACGCTGCTTTTTCGGTGCCATAAGAGAGAAGGATGGTAAAGCGTTTGTGGATATCGAGAAGTGCTTCGGGTGCGGACAATGCTTTTTATACTGCCCAGCGGGAGCGGCTAAATCAGTGAAAAGAGAAGGGTACGAGATGCCCTTCTGTGCGCCCGACCTGTTGGGCTATGCATGATGTAAAGCCTTCCTGCAGGCCCTCTACTCACCACATTATAACCCCCTGAGCAGGGCTGGGATTATATTCATAACAGGCAGAAAATACCGCCTTCCTGTATAACCTATATGTTAAAATTACCCTAAGTTCGAACGGTAGAGAGAGAGGGAGAGAGATGGATTACTTCAACCCGGTGGAGGTAATGGAGCGAGAGAAACTGGATGAGTTGAAGCTCGAGCGCCTGCAACACACCGTGGACCGCCTGTATGAAGCGGTGCCCTTTTACAAGAAAAAGCTGGATGATGCCGGATATAAGCCGGGAGATATTAAAACCCTTGATGACCTGAAGGAGCTGCCCTTTACTTCCAAAGAGGACCTGAGGGATAATTACCCCTTTGGTCTGTTCGCGGTCCCCATGCGGGATATCGTCAGGATACACGCTTCCTCCGGGACCACCGGTAAACCAACCGTGGTTGGTTACACTGCCGATGATATCCAGGTATGGGCGGACCTGGTAGCCCGCACCATAGCGGCCTGTGGTGGCGATCCGGATGATGTCGTCCACGTCGCTTACGGGTATGGCTTGTTCACAGGCGGCCTGGGCCTGCACTACGGAGCGGAGATGCTGGGAGCCACCGCTCTGCCCATGTCCGGCGGCAACACCAAGAGGCAGATACGCATGATGGTTGATTTTGGCAGCACCATATTATGCTGCACGCCTTCATATGCCCTGAACATTGCCGAGGTCATGGGAGAGATGGGCATTGACAGGAGTGAGATAAAGCTCAAGTCCGGCATCCTCGGAGCGGAACCGTGGTCAAGTGAGATGCGCGAGGAGATAGAGGAACAACTGAGGATCTCCGCCCACGATATATACGGCCTATCGGAGATAGTCGGTCCGGGTGTATCCATAGAATGTGGAGAGAAAGACGGGCTGCATGTCTTTGAGGATTGTTTCATCCCGGAGATAATCGATCCGGCGAGTGGTGATGTGCTGCCTGCTGGGGAGAGGGGCGAACTGGTATTCACCAATATCAACAAGGAAGGGCTGGCCTTGCTGCGCTATCGCACCAGGGATATCTCCATGCTCCAGATAGAGCCGTGTGCTTGCGGGCGTACTCACGCGCGCATGGAGCGCATAACCGGAAGGACGGACGATATGCTCATCATCCGGGGGGTAAACGTTTTTCCCTCCCAGGTGGAGATGGTGCTTATGAACATCCCCGGACTCAGCCCCCACTACCAGCTGGTCGTGGACAGAGTAGAGAACCTGGATTTGCTGGAAGTGCAGGTGGAGATGTCTCCCGAGGTATTCTCCGATGAGATAAAGAGATTGGAGGAGCTGGAGAGGAGGATTACAGACGAGGTGCAGAGCTATCTGGGAGTGAGTGTAAAGGTGCGCCTGATGGAACCCCGCTCCATACAGAGGAGCGAGGGAAAGGCGGTTCGAGTAATAGACAACAGGAAGATCTAGGAGGTTGCAGGGTGAAGGTTAGACAGATATCCGTTTTCCTGGAGAACAAGACGGGTCGATTAATGCAGGCGTGCGACCGTATGGCCAAGGAAGGAGTGGATATACGGGCGCTGTCAATAGCCGAGACGGCGGACTACGGCGTTCTGAGGCTTATCGTAAACGACCCGGAAAAAGCCATGCAGGCTCTCACCGCTGATAATTTCACCGTCAGCGAGACGGAGGTCATCGCGGTAGAGGTTCCGGATGAGCCGGGCGGCCTGGCCGGTGTCCTCACCCCTCTCTTCGACGCCAATGTGAATATCGAGTACATATACTGTTTCGTGGAGAAGAGCGGGGAAAGCGCCATGGTGGTATTCCGCGTGGAGCAGATAGACGAAGCCATAAAGGCCATCCAGGGCGGCGGCTATAAAGTGATGCAGGAAGAGGAAGTATATCGTATCTAGATATTGGAGTGATGGGAGGGGAGTGAGTTGTCGGTCCATACCACCACGCTGGAGTTCTCCACACGGGGGAATGCCGAGGTCGTCGATATAACCCAACAAGTACAGGATGAGGTGGTCAACTCACCGGTCAACGATGGCCTGGTAACCGTGTTCGTACCCGGCTCCACCGGCGGCGTTATCACCCTGGAACACGAACCGGGACTTGTACATGATCTAAGGGATGCCTACGAGCGTTGGGCTCCAAGAGAGATGGCTTACCATCACGACCGGACTTGGAAGGATGGGAACGGCCACTCCCATGTCAGGGCTTCCCTGGTCGGGCCCTCCTTAACCGTTCCTTTCAGGGAAAAACGTATGACCCTGGGTACCTGGCAGCAGATCGCCTTCGTGGATTTCGACAATCGTCCTCGCAGACGGAGCATAATCCTGCAGATTATGGGGGAGTGAACAGGGGGTAAGATTATAGATCGAGCAGTTGCTCACCCAAACCGAAGAGGTGGAAGAGGCCGAAGACAGCGGAGCAGGTTGGCTGATTTCCCCTTCCTGGGAAAGGCGGTTATCTACTATATAGCCCTCTTCTTCGGATATTATTTTCTCTTCTACAGGTATTTCAATAACACCCTGGACCAACAACTTCTAGGTCTAAGAGACACCCTTTTACTTACTTTTGCTCTTATCCTCTACCTTCTGCTCGTGCTGATACCTGTCTATTTATGGGGCAGGATAAATTGCAACCATCCCATATGGAGCGGGGTGGAGATGTTCTTGTGCTACGCATTTTTTTTCCTCGTTTTGGGGGGAATAACCGCTATTCTCGATGCAGGAGACTGGTCGGTTTTGAACGGTATCTCCGCCGGCGCCTCCGCCTGGATACGAATAATCTCCGTATTGTTGCTCTTTGCTCTTTTCGTTCTGGTCGCCTGGTGGGGGAGCAGGTCGGCTGTATCCCGCCGCTGCGAGATGGAAAAGGTGAGAGACGAAAAAGAAAAGGAGCAAGAAGAGCAGGTATTCCTGGATAGCGATTGAAAGAGGTTTCACTTCTTCTTCTTTTTCTTAAGGTTTCCCCTATCGATATTGTCTACCACGGCTTGGACGAAATCCGCCGTCAGCCTCAGGGTGCGGGGATCGATGTTGCTGTAGTCGTCTTTTTGCCACCGCCAGTAGCGCGGGTAGCGGGATTTCTCCCGTGAACTGATGGTGAGCGCTCTTTTTCCTCGGGAAAGGAGTTGGTACCCCTCGCTTATGTACAGAGAATTCCTCTTGAATACTACTCCATAGTGGGCATGGATATCCGATATGCGTCGAGATAGGGAGAGGAGATGGCGGTTGCCCCTGAAGGGGATCAACCTTCCTTCCCTGCGATAACATACCGGAAATCCCCTGCCTACCTGGTCCAATACTATGAAATAGGCTCCCCTGAGGTCACGGCGGTATTTTGAGGTCAGCCGTTTTAAACCCATCGCGCCGGCATCGCCTGCACCCGTATAGGCCAGCCACAGCTCGGTGTTATGGGGTTTTCGTCGTGAATATACCTTGGCCAACTGCAGGAGGACGGCCACACCGGAGGCGTTATCGTTGCCGCCGGAAGTAGCCTTGCCGAAGATGCCTTTGTACAGAAGTGCCAGCAAAGCGACGGCCGGCGGGATAAGAAAAAGCAGCCCCAGCTTCCAGAGGACATCGAGCCTCTCCTCTCCCATGCTGAGGAGGCTTCCTCCGTAAAGCAGAGTGAAGAGCATGAACAGTAGGGATTGAAAGAGGAAATCAACCAGAAATGCGGTGCGATATAAACGTACCACCCCGGGGTGGTAGTAGAAGGACGAGCGGGGCGAGTCGATATGGGCCAGTATGACCACGGTTCTTTCCGGCTCTTTATAGGGATTAAATCTGGTGATCACGTTTTCCGATCTCCGATACCGCTGCAGCCAAGCAAAGGGACTGCGCCCGAATTCCTCGAAAAGGAAAGTGATGAAGCCGACACACACCAGCGCATAGGATAGATGGTTTGAGAGGGGAAAGAGAAGAACCCCTACCGTCAGGAAGAGATGCGGGAAGAACTCGCTCCAAGCTGTGGTCGCCGGAGTATGAAATCTCTGGATATCCGCATCCAAGTCCAGGGACTTCAATTCGCGTTCGATAAAACGGGAGGCCCGGTTTTCGCCGGGACTTCCAGGTGCCCGTGGGCCGATGTCTTTAACCAGGTGCCTGGCCGGCCCGGTAATACCCTTATCCTTGCGTTTGGCTTTGGAATCATCGTCTTTCGTGGACATTTTAAACACCAGGGGTTCGTCCTTGTCCACCGGTTCCTCCACCTGGGCATCCTTCATTGAGTTCCTCCATGGGAGAGCTCTAAGAGCGCATATTTATCACATATGACAAATATTGATTGAAAGTATCATACAATATTTCTATGCCGGTCATGTTTGTACCTGCAGGTCGGGCTTGCGGCTCTTTGGAGGGGTCGGATAGAATTTAATCATGAGAAGGTGGGTCGTCGGGGGCAGGAAGCCAGGCCTCCGAACCCTTTATTTTTAGATGGACGCGGGCGAACCGTGAGGCCTCGATCGAGAAAGGCGTAATGTCTTGGAGAAGAGAAAAAAGGACATAGATAAAGAATTGGACGACCTGAGGAATATAGCTGGCAGGCTTGAGGGAAGCCTGGATGAAGAGGATGCCATAGACCTCATGGAGAAGGCCGTGGATAAGATCGAAGAGGCAGGGAAAAGCCTTGAGGAAGGGGAGTGATGAGCGAAACTCCGCTCCTTGACGGCATCTCGGGTCCCGAGGACCTGCGGGAGATAGAATATGCCCAGCTTTCAGAGCTGGCCGAGGAGCTGAGACGGACCATTATCGAG
>Ga0180433_10006306_pt1 | contig 15612 bp, 17 predicted proteins | sample SS_ome_8_FD_132980 | JGI IMG/M metagenome (GOLD analysis project Ga0180433, IMG submission 132980) | Hypersaline lake sediment archaeal communities from the Salton Sea, California, USA - SS_1_D_1 metaG | ecosystem: Environmental > Aquatic > Non-marine Saline and Alkaline > Hypersaline >... | reverse complement strand
CAACGAGTGTACATTTGTTTTTAGAGGTTCTGATTTTTTTACATGATGTTGTTTGATGTGGTGTTCCAGGTCCGCCAAAAATTGCAAGTACTTAGATTCTGTAGTACATCGTCGCAGTTTTCGGCTCCATGATGCAGTTGCCAACAATTTACGTAAACGTTCTGCACATTCTGGACAGGGCAAAATGTCTGGCAAAAGCTTTACTATTTTGTGAAAAAAAGCGGCGCGATGGGGAACAAAAAGGAGACCCAATGTGTTGAAAAAATTCCACACGTAAGGCCCCCATGTTCGCGGACTTTCAATCACATCTGTGGCATCAAACCAAATACGAAACCTGTTTAAAGACATGAGCCATTTCGTCAATGTTTCTTGAGAGCGGGTCATGCTTGGGGACATGCGAGTGAAAAAGTTGACCTTATACCACGTAGGGATATCTTCATGTTGAAGGATGCGACTAAAGTAAGTCAAAAAACGAAACATGGCAGTCTTTTGAGCTGCGGTGGGCTTCGTAGGATATGCTGCAACAAAAATAGAGATACCTTGATTAATGGCTTCAAGGGACATCCCTTTTTTTACAGATGTGCCAAATTTTTAAACTAGCACAGAACGAACCAACCGTGGGTACATGGACGGTCTCTTCACCAACTCAGAAACCATTATAGCTCCAAGATTAAAGGGTGTGCACCCTGCTCCCAGCGAATCACAAGCCTCTCGGGCAGCACAGATGGCTGCAGAAAGGTAAGCAATCCCTTTGCCAAACACAAACGTTGAATTGTTGGTACACTGGCCAATATCTCTGGAATAGCGAATAATTTGAAGAAACAGATAACCAAAACTGTTATAATCACTGGATGAGTAATTAAGTACTTGATCTCTCAGTGAAATCAATTCTGATTCAGAAAGACTCGAGACCTCACAGACTTTTAGGATTTTTTTGATAAAAGCCAGGACAACTCGCTTATTTTTACGATGAGCTCTCGTAAACCTTGGGTCGCCTAATAGTGGTCGAAGCTTAGCTTCTTGATCCTGTCTAAGATCTTGAAAATAATTTAACCAACCTGGCAGAGGCCTTTTTGAGAGTGGATACTCACTGCCACTTATAGTGAATTCCCCACAAAAGCCAGGTGGACGGGTAATTAACGGTAAAAAACTTGTATCGAACCCCGGTAAAAGTAACATCGCGTCAAGTATATGCTCTCGTTCCTGAGAAGAAAGGGTTCCAGATGACCCATAATCAATAATGCAAAGGCAGTACTGAGCTGAAGAGGGACCCATCAAAATGTTACCCGCATGTAAGTCCGCATGTAAAAAACCCCGATTCGGTGGAACCCCCCAAAATATGTTAATAAACCAAATTTTAAAGAAATTGATGAGATTGTTGTATACTTGCCTGACCCCCTGACGATCCCCTTGAGAAACGAGTTCTTCTAAGGCTTCTTTAAGATTACGTTCAGGTCCAGCTGATGTTACTAGAATTGGTAATGGATCCATTTTGAAGGGAGCAACAACTTCCACCGAATACACGTTCTGTCGGGGTTGATTGTAAATATGATAACCACGCACGGTTGACCAATACTCTTGTTCGTAATCAAACTCTTCGGTAAAAAGCACGATTAGGAACATCAACAATTGCCGCGTTTGGTACAGCAGAACATCCGAAACACCTGGTTGACGCAGGTCGTGCCAGACTTGGCTTAACAAGTAATCACATTCACACAAAAAGAAAAACATGTAGAAGGGTTTAACAAATTTGAGAACAGCCCGATCACCATTTGCTAGCCTGGTTTTATAGGCCACGGCGATACTGGCAGATCCCAGAGGCCGCTCAGACATGTTATCAACTAAAACCTTGCGTGACTTGGAAAGCGACCCACGAATCTTGGTCTTCACGACTTTCATCTCTTGCTGGGTGAGTGCTGGTACATTGCTGAAAATATTTTCCACCACCTGATTTACAGTTATTCCGGCGTCTACTTCTTCTTCATTGTTGTTGTTATATTGTTGAAGAAGCTTGAGAACAATGGGACCAGATCCAGCCAAACAAATACTTAAACCAGTTGCGCCATACTCTTTAAAAAACTGGGTAATACTCAAGCTCCTGTTGCGCCCTTGAATACGGCTTTCGGATAATTTATATGCATATTCAATATTGAGTGAAATTGGCCAAAGCTTTTTCGGAGCGCTGTAGTAACTGCGCATGATGGTTGCCATTAATAAGTTTACCTGGGCCGTCATGGTCTTTTTGCTCGCAAACTTTTCAGTAATACGTTCGCCGACAAAAAAGTTTACTGTCGGTGCCACGATTGCCCGGGGCCTAATAAAATAACTGGACCCAGACAACCAAGGGCTGTCTTGTTCCCACCAAGCTTGGACACCTCCTTGGGGACTACCCGACCACAAGTCATCCCGGAGTACGAGATCAGAATCTTGGGACTAGGACTTTCTTAAGCCTACCCCTTAGGTCACGGGCTTGTTGCCAATAATGTCCAAAACCTTTACTTAACATTTCTTGTAAAAGCCGATAACGCATAGCTTCCAACTTCTGCTTGCTTGTGATCATTTGTTTTTAACAAAAGCCCAGTATTTTTTGGTGCATGGAAACTACTAAAAACGCCCCTCCCTCCAGAAGCACTGGACCTTCTTGTGGTATTAGGACCGTACCTGGAGACATGGACCCAGAATTCTTAATATTAGTTTTTTCCAGAGCAACAATCAATAATTGACCGCCCTGAAGGCTCAAGGGTTCGCCTTGACGCACCTGTCGGTATATCCAGATTTGATTGGGGCATGCGTACTTTTGATTGGTCAATTTTCGGAAAATCCGAGATAATTCTCCGCACAATTCAGCACCATCCATTTCAGCGGGAACCAAGGCTTTGTCAAAAAAGGCATTATGAGGCAACATGGGAACCAAAGTCAACATTTCACGGGGTATGTTCACTTCCAGCATTGTTCTCACTGTTCTGTTGGGTTTGGTTCGAGCCTTGCGACATGCCAGTTTATCCACTATGTATTTGATGCATAGGGCGAGTACGATGACCGCTAATCCAACCCAGAGACCAATGTTTGGCATGTTCGACTCTTTACATGAAGACCCATTATTTGGCAACATCAACGCAGACTTGAAGGAAACAAAGTTTGTGGCATCCTTTCTCGATATTAAGGCATCTGGTCCCAGCGACTTACAAGTGGCAACTTCCCGAGAAGTCAAGGAACCTACAAGTTCGGAAGATATCAAAGCGTGCATTCTTAATGCGCTAAACACCTTATCCCCTACTATGGCTTACTGGCAACATGAATCCCTTCAATTTCCGTGCGCCATTTATGGCTTTTTCTTGAAAGGGTTCAAGGTCACATGTGTTTTCCTGCCCTTGGAGACTTCAGAGACGAATGAGTACTCGACCTTCTTTGCCGATCTGTACCATGTGTTACAAGCTAACAAGGCTCATTTTAGGCAAGAGGATCAGAAGGCAATTGAGACATTGGGACCCCAAATGCAAACCGACCTGCGCCACCTTTACGTGAAGACTTCAGATAGCAAGTATGCTGGGTTGCGACAGCATATCTGGACTACTATTTTGGACTGCAAGTTTAACCAAACAGCTATCAATTGGTTTCACAGTGAGTTTTTGGCTAAGGCGCACGTGGAGGCCCCTCATGACTTTCGACCATTAGTTAAAGAATTAGTTGCAGATTTCAAGTGTCAACCCATCTATGGTGCATACCCCTGTCAGACTCAACAATGTCGATTCGGATATTTGGGTGAGCGACTCGTGTATGAGAAACAAATTGGCCATCGCAGGTCCGATGATGTCCTCACTATCAAGGACGCGCTCGCTGAAATTCGGTCACCCTTTCCGATACGCGCCAAACTGTACTTAGCACCAACCATCCTTCGAATTCAAGAGAGTGTGAACCTCAGGAAGCCTTCCAGGGGAAAAAGGAGCCGGTCGGTCCTTCAAGCTTGTCTCTTGGAATCCAAGAATTGTGAAGGTCAACTTATTGGCGGCTGGAGCGAATGTTGCGCGCACCCCACTGTCTGTGAGTACCACACCGAGGTTCACGAAGCTAAAGGAACTCGCTCGTTCTGCCCCAAACATGGGCGCAAAGGGAATATTATCAAAGGAAAGGTTATTTGAGATAAAAATTCGGCACTACGTATCGCATAAAGGCTCAACGATATATACAAAATAAATTGGGTTTTTAATGATGAGCTCGTACAATTTAAGGGACTTAATACTTTTCTAGTGCTGGTTTAAATGTTAACTGTTTCAGCATCAGCAGTATCGGGGCTCTTAGGTTGTTTTGGGACTTACCGACAATATTCGGCCCTACGTAAACTCACAGATGCCCATTTGCCTCCTTTAGGTACCACTGGGTCCCTTCATGGTGAACACGTTAACTTTTTAGAGATTGGACGGGAATGGGAGCAGTTGCACAGAAGTATTAACACCTGCCAATGGCAATCTGAAATTGTGGATATCTCTGAAAATGGCTTTAAACTCCTCTTCTGGAATAAGCGCACGGATAATCACATACGTTCCTCAAACTTGCAAGATGAAGACCTAGTTCAGCTTCTTCAGGATGTAATCCGATGTCCGCAAAACCATAACAAACACATGAGGCGCTTAAGAGAGCTAAAATCCCGGCTCCCACAAGACTTATTTGCTCGTCTGGAGCTCTCTTCAATGTGCTACCGTTATGTGCACTCTAGTGTGTGTAAAAGGTACGGTATTCAGGGCGAAACCGCACTTATAGACGCCTACAACCGCGTCCATGACTCCCCCATTGTCAAAGTACCACATCGCTTCAAGAAGCAGATCGAGTTACCCGGAGGGCGCCATACCATCATGTTAACTGGGCAAATCGATGGCATGCAAGAGAATGTGGTGATCGAAATTAAGCACAGAAGCTCCAAGATCTTTCAGACTTTACCTGTGTACGAACTCGTACAACTTCATGTGTACATGTTCCTGACTGGTACAAAATGCTGCAAGATGCTTCAGGCCGTCCGTGTACCTCAAACATCTTACGTAGAACAAACTCTGGTGCGATTCTCTTCGACGTTCTGGAACCGGCTTTTGGAGGGGCTTGCCCAAGCTGTGGATTTTCTGGATAACTTGGACGCATCCGAATTTACTCGAGCATGTTTTTGCGCGCTCCCAGAAGCCTCCAAGTTTGAGATGCTCCAAAAGTACATTCCAGAGTTACAGATGACCCCAGGAGAGTATAACTATAGTGTAATCCAATGAATAAAGATGAGTACTGAAGAGCAAACTCTAGCCTATGATGACTTAGAAACATGCATGGTTCCAGTCAGATTTATCCGCGGTGACGAGGTTCTGGTCGACGCTAGAGGTAAATGGGACTTCCTCTATGTGCAAGAGGCGTGTCAGAGACAGTTGGAGCGGGAAGTGACTTCGGAGAATGAGTGGGTCAATTACATGTGTGCGCGTGAGCAAGCGGGAACAACTATAAACCTAGATATACACACCCCTGTCAAGTTTGTGAGGACCAGTAGACTAGATGAGAAGTCTGCACTAAAGTGGACAGCTGGAGTAGTCGGTGTTGGGGTTGGGGTATATGCGGGTTATCGGGGTTACAAATACGTTAGAGATATTCAGAATCGCTTTACGCTGATGCAGGATAAGCTTTTTTTAGTGGACGGAGCTCTTCGGCGAATCAAGCGACGTTCCGCAGACCTCAGAGAAGCCCTTGCCCAACTAGCTCAGTTGCGTCTCGAGACAGACCAAATCTTGAAGGAATTTCGCATTCCTTCGACCTAGAATGCGTTTGAGACACCTTTCACAGAAAAAAAAATTACCTAGCCTGTAAAGATGCCGTTGAGTTGTGCTTACTGTCGTAAGACGCACCCGAACTGCCACAAAGGCCGCTATTCGGAAGCCCAATTATTCCGAGTAATGCCAGCTTACTTTAAGCATGGGGAAAAGCAGTTCTACTGTGATGCGTTTTGCTACATGCGATGGGCCATTGATGCTGAAGTGGTCTATAAACCCATGCGATGGCGTGACATCATCAACTTCTACTTAACCTTGCCCGAAAAGTATCCACCAGCAGAGTGGCCCGACAAATTCAGAGAGTACAAGTACTTGGCTGACCTTGACCCAGAAGTGACTATGGAAGCGCATTCAGCCGAAGATGGGGCCGACATTTCCGCGTATGAAAAATTCTTAAAAACATATCCTCATGCATAAAATGTGGCTGCCGCCGCGAAAAAAAAAATTTTGAAGCACATTTTTGAAATTTTTTAAAAAATCCCAAGTTTATCCCAAAAACCATTTAGGGCACTTTAGTCCCGGGGACTAGATTTAGGATTCTCAACAACCAATAAAAAAAATGGCTGAAGCTTGGGGTGTGCTTCGAGCACGAAATGGTACTGTGACACTTCCTCACACTATGACATCATTTCCAACTGGCAATCCACGGATTGCAAACACGCTGAAATGTGGATTGATAACCAAAAAATATGGGAAGGTCGGTGCTTGGAAGAGTTGGGGCCCTTGGAGCTTGTGTGTCTCAACGAACCTCCTGAATTACGCCTTCAACCTGACGAACAGTTTGTACAATATTTTGGATGTATTCTGACCCTGGAAAATAAACTGGCCCTAATTAGGAAACCCCATACCTTCGCGAGGGAAGATGGTACAAAATGGACATATGCAGACGGCTGCTTGACAATTATCAAGCCCAAAGAATAAAACCAAAGAATGCTTAACACCTGCTCCATCGGCTTTGGATTTCAAGGAATTAGGACTTATAAAGAACCTAAAGAAAAGCTGCCAGTGCGTGTAAGATCCCGAAGCTTCAGGAGGAGACCGGCCCCACCAAGCAAGTGCCCTTGTAAGCTGGTTCAGACCTCTCCATTGTTGTGAACGTGTCGGATTTTACTGAATTTTTTTCCGTCCTCATAAGATAAAAAAAACAAAAGACTTCATGAGCCTCACTCACGTTCAAGAATACAAATTATCACTTGCTATTAATGAAAGACAACGGATTGTGGCAAAACTTGGTGATGATGGTGAGTATCAGCCTCTCAACAAAGCACTTCGATCTGTTCGAAAAATTTACAAAGATCTAAGGAAACAAGAACAACAAGCTCTTTTGCAACAACAAAAGAAAGCCGAACAAGCAAGTTTGGACGACAAAAGAACAAAACGTCAAGAAAGGCGCCAGAAAAAGAAAGACGCCCACGATAAACGTAGAGCAGAACGCGAAGCAGAAAAACGAGCTCTTAATGAAAGCTCGCTCACGTAAAAAAAAGTTTTCTTAATAAAAAAACAAACAACAAAATAATGTCTTCCTCACTTCAAGAATGCAAAACCCTCCGTGTTCGCGGAATTGTTGCGTGTGATGCCAAAGTAGGCTCAATTTCAGACTTACAAGGTAACCCCATCGGGGGCTTCACGGTAGCTGCAAATGGTGGTAGTCAACTTGAAGTAAAATCTGGGGATACTCTTGACTTTAAGAGTGATAGTTTGGATATCGAAGTGACTCCAGGAAGTGTTGTTGTGTCTGTGGAAACCAAAATCCCAGGAGTCTTTTTGGCCCGAGGTGGTATTAATGATGATACACTTGATGCGCTTGGTGGGACTCTATGGAACCCATTTAATGCTAACGAAACCTGGTACATTGAAGAGGATGATATTGATGAAACCTTGGCACCTATTACCTTCCCTCCGTATGGCCTCCAAAGCCACGTACTACCCTTTGACCTGAAAAGAGTGTACATGACTGTCACTGTGGACAGGGACAGTGCTCCAATCGCATTCGGGATTTTGAGGTGCCAAATGTTTGATTCATTTTTCAACAAGGTGGGTTCTCCCGTTGATTTGGACTTTGGCAGCCAACTTATTGGTACCTCAGTTGGAGGATATATCGATATGGTGCTTGACACTCCATGGCCAGCTAATCAAACGTTTTACCTGGCCTTTCAGCAAACCCCAACTGATTCTCTATGGACCATTGCAATCACCGCATACGCCAGCTAATTTGTGTTCAAATGCAACGCCAAATTGTTTGTAGAAAAAAGTAACTGAATAAAAAGTATCATGTCATCCCAACAACAACAATGTCGTTCATGTGGACAAGATCGCAAAGATCTCTTAAATCGTTCGGAAATTGGCGATATCCTCTGTGATCCATGTCTCCAAGTTCAGCTCAATGCTCATCCTATAACATATAGTGATCAGTTTAAGAGTAGTCTTAGCAAGCTTTTACGTAACCAAGGAACTATGGTAGGTTATGGTTGTCTCAAGGTGGTTGCGACATGGTCGGATCTCCTGCGTGCCAATCAGTGCGAAGAGATCAAGCAAGCCCAAGAATGGCTGGTACATGTTTTCCGGGCTTTCCTGATTTGGTGCCAGGAAAAGAAGTCCTTCGACCGTCATGAAGTCGACGAAATTACTGGACTCGTGACTTTACAGGAAACCCTGCAGAAAATGGCCGGAAGTTACATGTATATCCCCGACTTCAAATCGTTCATATGTGCGTTTGGCGAACTCTTAATTATAACAAATCCGCAGTTTAAGGAAAAAGAAAAAGCATGATTCTTTACGATTCTAGCCATTGGCCTCAGGTCACACTCCACTTTCGCAGTTCTGACTGGAATAGAACTGACTACCTAGCTTTCATGAATGCTTTCAAGTTGCTTCTAGACAGGGCTGAAGCTGAAAATGTCAAAATTAAGCTCTTTATTCAGGGCGCCGTGGAAAACAACGTACCCCCGGCTTCATTTTATCCCCTAGTTATTGCGGATGTTGTTAGGCTGTATCCGCGTTTCAAGAATCTTTTGGAAAAAACTAGCATTTACAGTCCGACCAACGACCTCGATGGCTTTTTTAATATGCTATTTAGAGTATACCAACCAGCAAGGCCGGTGCGGCGTTTCAAAGACTTTGAAATGGCCATCAAGTGGCTCTATGCTGATTCAGAATAACATCAAGAAGTGATCTTGGGAATCTCGCCACTCACATTCACTCTTCCGTGATCACCAACCTTTGGCAATGAAACTGACCGGGCCAGGTTTGAATACCACGAGACTGGGGATCAAAACAATATTCATCTCCCCACCATATGCTCGATTCCCTGACATCTAATGCTAATGCATCACTCAATGATGTGGCAGCGATTCCAGCCCGATCCCCTATAGCGCGAATACTTGATCCCGACAGTCGCATGTATAGTTTCTTGTCATCATCATATTCCCATTCAACTGGAGTATCTCCCCAAGACAAATTGAAGTTGTCAAGAGCGGTTAAGTACTTACCATTATACTGAATAGTAAGTTTAGTACCGGGTTGAATCAGTGGATCAACTTGGTCACAATTCTCTCCACGGAAGCCTTTATCACAATAGCAATATGTTCTTCCTTGGCAAACTTCGAAGTCGTCGCAGTCGTCGCAGTCGTCGCAGTCTTTACAAGTTGTTTTTATCGCAAAATATGTCACTAAAGCTGCAATTGCGGCTCCAAAAATAAAAAATCCAATCAATAATGCAATTTGTGCTGGAGTCATGTGTTTTTTATAATTAAATGGTGTGAAAATTAATTGTCCTTGAAAGCCGGCATCTTCATCCCAGATGGATCCTGTTCGTCAGTCCAACGGGGGAGCCATCTTGGTAGAGTAAGATGGTACCAAGGGAGCTCGCGTTCCAGTAACTCTCTGTAGTAAGATTCCTCGCGGTCAACAGGACTCAGACCAGGATAAAGATTTCCTGCAACAAGCCAATCCTGTATGATCTTATAAAGCGGACGTTCTACGGGTCCTGTTGAATCCGAAAATCCCGATTTAGTTCTGAACGTGATCTGTGCCGGAAGGAATTCTCGAAAAGCATAGCGGAGAATATACTTTTCATGCCCTCTGACAGGCCGCAACTGAACGTCGGATAGGTTGTGTACAAGATTGAGAACATCCTTGTCTAAGAAGGGCACTCTTAATTCCAGCCCACATGAACTGATGCAGCGATCCGCACGTAGAACATCGTACAAGTGCAATTCATCTTGAAGACGCTGAGATTCCAGACGAGCCGCAGAAGCACAAGGGGCTTCATGAAAGTATAAGTAACCCTGGAAAAGCTCATCACTTCCTTCACCCGAAAAGATAACCGTGTCATCCGTCTTGTTTTCAATATATTTGGCCAGCAAGTACATTCCTATGGAGGCGCGAACGGTGGTAACATCGTAGCTTTCCAGGACGCGCACAACTTCAGGTATGGCTTCTAGAGCATCCACTGGTGTGAATGGGACCTCAGTGTGTATGGTGCCTAAATGATTTGCCACAATCCGCGCCGCCTTAAGGTCTGGAGACCCTTCCATACCAATGGAGTATGTTCTGACATTTTCTGGGCCAATTTCGCGGCAAAGTATGGCCGTGACAATGCTGCTGTCCAGACCACCGGATAAGAGGCATCCAATGGGTCGATCAGTCATCAAACGTTTTCAGACTGCACCAATAAGTACTTCTTGGATCATGTTGGCTGGGCTAGGACCCAGGTGTCGAAGGGGTAACGTGTGAGGCAAGTAATACATCTTACCCTTCCTAACCTGTGCCAGACCAGGTGGGAACTGTTTGATGTCTACGCAAAAATCCAGAGCTGCGGCAAGGGATGCAAAGGCCAATTTCCTATTCTCCGTATAACCAAAGAGCAATGGCCTTACTCCTATAGGGTCACGAGCCACGATCCATTCCCCGGCTGATTGGCGAGCCACGAAGGCGAAAACACCATCAAGAGCCCGATAGAACTGGAGGGGCGTAAGCTTACTCAGTAGGGGACCCAGAACCTCACAGTCTGACTTGGATTCGGGCACAATCCGGTAACGAGTCTCTAGCTCCTGATGATTATAAATCTCACCATTACACATGTATATCAAACCAGGTTTCTGGAAAGGTTGCATACCTTCGTTGGAAAGATCAATAATCTTAATGCGCGTAAATGCTAAGGTATCATCTTCCATCTTTGTAATCTTGGTCATATCTGGACCGCGATCCTGAAGGCGCTCAAGATTCCTTAGCATGGTCTTATGCTCCACCTTCGAGTCGAGAATGGCTAGGATACCACACATGGATACCTTTTACGTAAAGTCCTGGACTTTTTAAGCAATCTTAAAAGAAACATGCCAAAGCCAACCAGCGTGTGAAACGAGAAGCTCAGAGGCGCATACGCGTCTAGGACGCTACAAAGACCCCAAGCGGATTTGCCAAAAAAGGTTCCATATGGGAGACCTAAAACTGGGGAGCGTCCCTATCCAGATGTCGCAAGGTTTATTGAAGTCCACAGGCTTCGGCCACAGTTGGGAATTGTTCTTGAAAAATGAGCTTGGCTTGTAGAGCAACGTCCTGATGCTCCTTCTGAGTCCCATTACCGCATCTAAGATTGATATAGTGTATCCAATCCCTCACAGTCCCCTGCATGTACAACTTGGTATACGAACGCATAGGAAGCACGAATCGTGCGCATTCCTTAGCCACTCCGCGTTCTAGGGCTTCCGAGTATACTTTGAGGGTGGCTTCCTCCAATTGCTTGAGTTCAGCACTCCACCAAGCTTTCGTGTCCCCTGGAAGATCGTTGTGGCTATTTTGGCGGTTCTTGGTATCTTGGCGGCGCGCTGCAACTGGCTCCACCCTCGGAACGGCGGCATAACGCTGGCTGAACTCTTGGAAATGAAAGGAACGATGCCGTAAGATCTGGGCACTTATAGCGCGGGTGGTTTGGATCTCAAGACACATGCAGGCCATTTCAAAGGGACTCCAATGACCCTCTCGACTGCAGTAGCGCAAGAGACCTTTGTATGCGCGGCGATCCTGAGTTTTCAGGTTACTCACACGCGCGCAGAATGCAATTTGACGTTCCGCATCCGGGGTTACCCACACGAGACGGACAGTTGTCGACATTTCCAGGCTTTACCCAAACCTTTACTATTGAACCACTTTTTTGCGCGCAATCAGGGCATGTCAGAACGAAGAGCACAGGTAGTCAAGAAGATATTTGGAATTCCCGGATTATGCAAGTTGGTGTATGATTATGCCTGGGGTCTGGTGGTAGATCGCGATATTCGGACACATGATGTGAGCTGGATGGTCCCACCCATCCCCGTTGACATGCAACTCCTTTATCCCAAGCGCGTATGGATTCCTGGTGAAGACCGCTTTCTTTTGTTAACACTCTACGATATTCAAATGCGGCTCTGTGGGAACTCGGAGGTCGGAATCAGTGTGCCTCGTCACCATGCTCGCGAATGCGTTGTTGTGGTCAAAGATTTTAACAACGTCCTTCTGTACTCGCACAGGATTGGGGTGAAATTGTACAATCTGGAGGCCGAACCTGGCTTCAACCATGTTTGGAGCGCCAAACATACGCTGGCTGCCAACTTTGGACTTCAAAGTAATATTTGCACCATCAGGTCCAATGAAAGAGGACTTTTACAAATTGTACAATATCGCGCGGTCGAAGCTGTCCCCAAGCCTTTCCTGATCAGAATCGTAGTTGACCAACCCTTTCCTGATGTCAAGTTCATTGCGCATGTACAACCCCGGCTCTGGGTTCTCTCAAATACATCCGTCTTGTTGTTTGTCAACCAAGAAGGAAAGTGTGTTCATAGCGAACGCACCAGATATACATGTGGGCTCAGCGCTGGTCCAGCTGGATATTTGCTTCTAAAGATGGTTTATGACCAATGGACCATCTACGATACCAACGAATTTGAAATTGTGGGGACCATCACGTCAGTTGCAGAACCTCAATGGAAGCTTGACTCTCAGGGGAATCCTGAACTTCACGTTTTTGAACTACTTAAATAAAAATGCCATCTAAAACAAAAATACCCTGGCAAGTGTGGTTCAGTGTAGGTCTTGTAAGTGTTGTAATCTTGGGCGCACTCGTGTATCATTTCGTTAGTGCAGCATCGGATGATCTGAAAGAGGATGTACATACCTACAGACTGGCCAGCGCCACAGTAAGCGCACCAAAATCGGCGCATGTTAAGCGTTACTGGGATAACGGGTTACTTGTAATACGCAGAGGACGGTCATACACCATAGAGCTTGATGAAGACCTGCCTCAACTCACAAACGTCATCTTGAATACCTTTAAAGAACAGCACCTTTCCCACGAAGATTTCATGACAGTGAACGTTCGAGGAACAACCTTAACCATAGATACATCTGTGACGGCCCCTTTAAGTAGGTGGGAACTAAGTGCTTCATTTGAAGGTGTGGAGGAAGTCTTAGTGATCAAAGGATATTTAATTTATAATCCGTGGCATACCGACGACCTAACGTATATGCCAAACCCCGAAAACGATAAGAGTAAGCCCAACCCCGACAAATACCTTGCGGAGTATATAGAAAACGAGAACGTCTACATATTTCAAGGATCAGCCAACAACTATTCCGCTAGTCCTTGGCAAATTGGACAATTTAACCCAGAAACCCTAGAGCTCATCTTTCTATTGCTTGATATGGCAACTCTAGACATGTGGGGTAAACCTTATGATAAGGCAGACCCCACAGTTGTCGTTAGGTTCCTCACTAACCAAATTAATACCATGGTCCTCATGGGCAACTGGTCAGATAGCAAGGACGAAGTAGTGTTCCCGTCTGATCCAGTTAGGTGCAGCACAGACGATGATTGCTTGGTTGCGGCGCCATACTTTGACTGCCGCGAGGCCAAGCTTGACTATGGTGCCTGTTACCTTCCTGGTCTTAATGGCCTCGAGGGATACTGGCCCAATCCAGAGGTACGTTGTACCGCTAGCTCAGAGTGTGCTGGACTCACTGGACCGTCGGGGTGGCAGCTAGGGGATCCCGTATGCACTCAGGCCGAGGGACGTGCATGTGGACAGAATAAGAGCCCTGGTATGTGGACGTCAGTTCCTCAAATCATAGAAAGATGGTTCAAGGACTACAACTATTTCTACGAAGGCACAGCCCCTCTAAACACTGTACAGGGGTCCAATGTGCAAGCCCGTTATGGACAATGTTGGGTATTCAGCGCCATCTTGTTGAGCTTTTGTCGGGCTCTGGGAATTCCTGTCAGAAACACCATAAACTTTGGATCTGGGCATCCATCATGTAGATCGTGGCCATTTCCAGGTTGTGATAGCTTATACCAATCCCCAGATTTTACCGATTATCTTGTGGAGCAAGGGAAGGGTACAGGAAGGTTTTACAATGGCAGCCAATGGAACTACCATTCAATCGATGCAGTATTCATTCAACGCCCAGAACTCGACGAAAAGTACAGCGGTTGGAATGTGGTTGATGCCACAAGACAAGAGCCTTCATATGGTGTTTTTATGATGGGGCCTGCTCCTGTTCGAGCCGTCAAAGACAAGGACATGAACGTGCCTTTTGACACTAGCTTTGCAGTAGGCGAGTATAACTTTCGTATAGTTCATTGGGCTGGCTCCAGTACACCAACACCTTCCACCGATCTGTCTGGTAGTGATGTATCATGGGGGCAAAATCACGTTATAACCTCAAGACCCATCTGGGAGCTTCCAAGCGACTTTGTCTATACGTACACCAATACAAATGATCCAGAAGGTGTGCAGTTGGCTGGCACGTGGATTGACCGCGAGTATAAGGACCCTGAAAACCCTTACAGCTGGCCGCTATCCGCGCAAGGCATGCGTGCCATGAGGGCCTTCGAACAGCAAGATCCACTCATGGTCATTTCAGGCACACAAGGTGAAGACATCAAGGTTTACGTTAAGGAACCAGGTACTTTACAGATCTTCCTGGTTGACTATACAAATGCAGTTTTAGACGATAACCCGCTAATGACTATAGATGTCAGTAGCGAACACACGGTATCTACCAAGCAATTCCCTAACATGAAGACTAGCTATTACAAGTTTGTCCTTCGTGACAAGAAAGGTAAAATCCTCCAAGCCGAGACTGCATTTTTGACTAAGCCTGAGATCGATATTTCATGGGGTCATGGAAAGGTCACATTTACCTTTATAGCACCTTTAGAAATGCGTCAAGTTGTCTTCCAGGGGAAAGGAAAAGGGGAATTTACTAATGAATTCAGGTATACGGGTTTAGCTGACGGGGAGGTTATTGAGATTACTAAACAGTGGTCTAAAAAGAAACCAGCATTCCGGGCAGCCCTGTACTCTGAGACACTACCGCCTATATTTAATTTAGTTACTCCTGCCAGAAGGTAAGTAAATAAAGCTTAAACAAGTCAAGAAGTCAAGAAATCACGAATTTAATGGCGAAATTTGCAGTAGTCTCTCATGCAGCCAGGCCCATTCCAACATCGCTTGGCCTGAACAACAGTTGAACCACGGCGTCGCTTGGCATGGTGCGGGGATGGTGATCTTTGTCGCCGCCGTCGTCGGTTAACAGGCGAGGGAGATTGACGAGGGCGAGTACGATTCTCATCCTCGAGGCGCTTTTTTTCTCCGCGAATCTTAACCAGCTCTTCCTCGAGGCTCTTTTTTTCTTCGCGAAGCTTGGTTAGATCCTCCACAGGCTTCTTCTGCATGTATTTGGCCAAAACACCAATGTTATCGTTGATGGTTGAGACATTGGCCACCGTGGCTTGGTGAGCGTTCTTCATAGTCTCAAGGTTGGCGTCAATGGACTT
>Ga0180433_10006304_pt1 | contig 15613 bp, 16 predicted proteins | sample SS_ome_8_FD_132980 | JGI IMG/M metagenome (GOLD analysis project Ga0180433, IMG submission 132980) | Hypersaline lake sediment archaeal communities from the Salton Sea, California, USA - SS_1_D_1 metaG | ecosystem: Environmental > Aquatic > Non-marine Saline and Alkaline > Hypersaline >... | reverse complement strand
CTGATGCATAATGGACCTGTGGCTATCCGATATCCAAGAGGATCGGGTACAGGAGTAAGCCTTGATTGGCAATTGAGAAAAATTCCTATAGCCAAAGGAGAGATGGAGGTGGAAGGACCTGATGTGGGTATAATTGCCGTGGGGCACCACGTATCTACTGCAAGGATCGCGGCAAAAGAACTGGCTCATTATGGGATAAAGGCCTCGGTAATGAATGCACGCTTTGTCAAACCCCTGGACGAGGAATTGATAGCAGAGATGGCCCTGAAAACCGGACATATACTTACAATTGAAGAAAATGCCTTAGCGGGTGGATTCGGATCAGCAGTTCTGGAATGTCTCTCTGACAATGAAATAGCATCTGTCAAGGTCCGTCGCCTTGGACTACCCGACAGATTTGTGAAACATGGAAGCCAGAAAACCCTGAGAGAGTCTGTCGGTCTTGACGTAACATCTGTAATTGAGTCCGTAAAATCAATGGTAAAATCAAAAGAAATTAAATCCGTCAGTTCGGCAAAAGTACGTAAATTGCCTGTCTAAAGGGTTGTACGCGAACAACTTGGATATACTGCACCAATTCTTCGACTGATAGAACAAGATATAAAAGTATAAGCATAATATGGTCCAACCTAGTGGCGAAAAGCGTCCAAGCCACAACTGAATTGGTTCTCTATGACCAATTATGTCAACTTCCTGACGTTAGATTGTGTGCTGGTTCTATCCTTCCCAAAAAATAATTTTGCCAATCTTTAATAGCTTCAGTAATAGCTTCAGTATTCAAAAAATAAAAGTTCGTTGGTTCCATAAAAAACCTGAAGCGTTTATTAATGCATTCCACATGGAAAGTTAAAAGTACTATTATTAAAGGATTTCAGGGCATGACGAAAATCCTGCGGATGAATCTGTAAAGTCAATAAAAAAGAAAACCTCGGATCTTATAAATGTATAAGACTTATTTTGCAAGGATACAAACAAGGGCTTGCTTGATTTTAGGCACAAATATTGCTTGACAAAAAACGATATCTATTGTCTAATATAAAAAATTAATAAGGGAGATTAATAAATGAAATGCTTAAAAAACCCCAGCAGGGCAACTCAGCCTGCTATATGCAACAATTGCAGACGCAAATGTGAACTGGCCGGAAAACGACGCAGTCTCAGAAAAGCCAAGGCTTAGATTTGGTCGCATACAGGACTCAGGACCCTATATTATCAATTTCCCGATCCACTTCATAATCTGTTATGTCGTCCTTCCATCTGCGCCTCTCTCTCCAGTAACCACATACAAGGGCAAGTGCAGCACCGGCAGCCAGTCCGGCAACGGCCGCAAAAATCCAGTTGGGATAACATAAATCATAACATTTGCTCTCGTTATCTGGTTCCAGGTCTCTACCGCAATACCGGCATACAAGGGCATTCTTTTTGATTCTTTCTTTGCAATATGGACACGTTTTGCCTAATCTGGAAATCATAATATTGCTCCCCTACTCCTCCGATGTTGGCTTTTTGCCTCTGCCTCAGAGGGACGGACATAAATTGGTTTCAATGTTCTAAAATCATCGCAGTTGCTATTCTTTTGCCACCTATGCTCCGCCATTATACCCACAGATGCGGCCCTGACATGTGTCATATGACCGGGGACTACAACCGCCCGATCACCAAATCCATTTACAATCATGTCCTGATATAGCAAAAGGCCACCCCCAAGCAATAACACCCTTTGGCCATAAGGCACAAAGGCCGGCAACTCCTTCGGGGATAGGGCCTGGTATGGGCGTATTCTCTCCAATTCGCCAGAATTTCCAATCTGATACAGGGCCGTATAAACCTGGGACTTCCTGGCATCCTGCACGGGGCACACAAGATCCCCCTTACATGCAATAACATTACTCGCCAGGGCGTCCAGGGTCGGAACACCAACCAAGGGTAAACCTAAGGCAAAAGCCAACCCCTTTGCCGTTGAAACGCCTATCCTAAGTCCGGTAAAACTGCCAGGTCCCAGGCTTACGGCAAGTAGACCAAGCTCAGACCAATCAAATTCCAGCCTCTGCATCAACCATCTAATAGTGACCATCAATCTTCGGGAATGAGTTTCCTTGCTGGTAATGACCACTTCCGCCGCAGGACGACCGTCGCGTATCAGAGCCACTCCTCCCGTGCAATCAGATGTTTCGATGGATAAAGTAACCACAAATCCAGCCAACTACCAAGTTATTCAATTGCTCAATTTTCAACCTTAAGGAATGAATCCCAAAAGTCGAGCGATGTCATTGTAAAAAATAAGCACCATCAGGGCCAGAAGAATAAAAATTCCGACCTGCTGAGCGACTGCTTTCTGCCGCATAGTGAGGGGGCGGCCCGTGATACCTTCTATTGCCAGAAAGGCCAGATGACCGCCGTCCAGAACAGGTATGGGAAGCAAATTCAGAAACCCTATGTTTATACTGAGAAGGGCCATGAAGTAAAAAAGATTGAGTATGCCCAGTTCGGCTTGTTGTCCAGCCATCTGGGCAATCATTATAGGCCCGCCCAGGGTGGAAAGAGGAATTACACGCTCAAACAGTTTCACAATAACCTGTCCGGTGAGAACTATGAGTTCCCATGTACGCGAAAATGCTTGTCCAATCGCATTTAGTGGACTTAGTTTTTTGACCTCAAGGTCACCGGATGCTGAAACTCCTATCATTGGCACCTTAACTTCTTCACCGAATATGTTTTTAAGCTCATAAATCTTGGGAACAATAGCTACCGATATGGTTGTCCGGTCCCTTTGTAATGTCAGGACCACAGTATCCCCCCTGTTCGCCTCGATCGCCTTAGAAACCTCTTCCCATTCATGCACCTCGCGTCCATCTATGGCAACTATTCGATCTCCTGGCATCACCCCCGCCTTCTCTGCAGGAGAACCGGATTGGACGTCTCCAATACTTGTTAAAATAACTGGCTTCCCATAACCTAGAAATATGACGAAAAAGATAAGCCAGGCGAAAATAAAATTAAAAACCGGGCCTGCGGCAACGACAAAGGACCTCTGCCAAGCCGGTTTGTGTGAAAAGGACCAGGCCCTGTCCTCCGGAGGTACTGCCTCATCCGGTTGCTCACCCAGCATCTTAACAAACCCACCAAGAGGAAGCGCCGAAATGCAGTAGTCGGTCGCCCCCCTCACTACACCCCAGACCCTGGGCCCTATACCTATGGAAAATTTCAAAACCCGAATGCCAAAACTCCTGGCTACTATGAAGTGTCCAAACTCATGTACCAGTATTATGCCGGTAAGTACTAATAAAAATGACCAGGCAGTCGTCATATCGATTTCTCCAGGTTAGATATAATGCCTTCAGCCCTCAATCGAGCCAGGGCATCTGCCTTCAGCACGTCGTCAAGATCTACAATATCCTCAACAGGAAAGGCTTCAATCACTTTTTTAACTATTTCCTGTATTGCCGTAAAACCTATGCGTTTCTGGAGAAAGGCCTCCACAGCCACTTCATTTGCCGCATTAAGGGCCGTAGTAGCCGTCCCTCCCTTCCTCGCCGCGTCATAAGCCAATCCAAGGCATGGGAATGTATCCAGACGCGGCATCTCAAAGTTAAGAAAACCCGATTCGATCAAGTCAAGACTTGGAAAATCCAGTTCCAGACGTCCAGGCCAGGCCATGGCATAGGCTATGGGCACCCTCATGTCCTGGATTCCCATCTGCGCAATTACAGAACCGTCTATGAATTCCACCATAGAGTGTACAACGCTCTGAGGATGAACTACCACGTCTATACGTTCCACAGAAATATCAAAGAGCCAGTGTGCCTCTATCACCTCAAGCCCCTTGTTCATCAAAGTGGCGGAGTCCACGGATATTTTAGCCCCCATGGACCACTTGGGATGTCTTACGGCCTCCTCTGGTGTCACCTTGATCAGCTCACTTCTGCTCAGGTCTTTACATGGACCACCGGAAGCAGTCAGCACTATACGCCTGACGTCTTCTTTGCGATGTCCTCTGAGACACTGGAAAATAGCAGAATGTTCACTATCTATAGGAATTAAGGCTACCCCTTTTTCCCTTGCAAGAGATGTAACCAAAGGACCGGCAGTCACCAGGGATTCCTTGTTGGCAAGGGCAACGTCTTTCCCGGCGTCAATAGCGGCGAGGGTTGGTATCAACCCGGCCGCACCTACCATGGCCGACACCACAAGATCCGCATCATCAAGCGTTGCAACTGCCTTATAACCTTCTTTCCCAAAAAGGACCTTGACCTCAGAAAAACTGATCATAGACCTGACTTGATCTGTAAGCTCGGCTGTCATTACCGATACGACCTGGGGCCTGAATTCCCTTATCTGCTCTGCAAGGAGTTCGACATTCTGTCCAGCAGCAAGGCCACTTACTGAAAACTGCCCCTTGGAGCGTCTTATAACATCAAGGACGTTTGTACCGATAGATCCTGTGGATCCCAACAGAGATATACGTCTGGTTTCTTTCATCCGATCAAAATACCCTCTATATTGCACAAGTACAGTATCCAATACAGAAAAGGAGACGCCAGCAGCACGGCATCGGCTCTATCTAAGATGCCTCCGTGCCCTGGAAGTATGCTGCCTGAATCTTTGATGCCGGCAGAACGTTTGACCATTGATTCAAGCAGATCCCCCACCTGACCGACTGCTCCAGTGACCAGCGCCAGGGGCACCAGGACCCTTGGATCAATTTCCCTGAAAAGCACAAACCAGAGGGAAAAGGCTGCCATTGCATTTAAAATCAACCCGCCGGCAGCGCCTTCAACCGTCTTTCCTTTACTCACATTGGGGCACAACTTGTGTCTTCCAATACCCTTTCCTACATAATAGGCCCCTGCATCACCACAGGAGACCGTTACCAGGAGAAAAAGGACCCACTCCTTCCCCATAGGCAGATAACGCAATAGTCCCAAATGGGCCGCGCATACACCTACATATGCTATCCCCATGAAAAAGGCCGCCAGTCTCCATGTAATATTGGACCACCTGGTGTACGAAACAAGAAATAATAAAGTAGTTCCCAGAAAGGCCACATAAACAGCAGGGACCATAAACTCTGGGCCCTTCCGCAGTAACACTGAAGACAAGGGAAACAGCCCGAGCATAACCCCAAAACCCTGTATTACCAAAAATCCTGAAAAACAAATAGTAAAGTATTCGTACAGACAGAAAGCAGTTACCACTAAGAGCACCATGTCGAACAGTCCACTCCCCCCCCACCAGAGGACTATGAAGATTAAAGGGCTCAGGACCGCTGCAGTTAAGAGCCTTTGGCGGTGCATGATTCGGAGTGCTGTTCGTTCGTCAACCCAAAACGACGTTCTCTATTCTGATATTCAAAGAGGGCCTTCAAGAGTTCACTTTCGTCAAAATCCGGCCAAAAAGCGGGAGTAATATAAAACTCTGAATATGCCGTCTGGTAAAGCAGGAAGTTACTGAGCCTGCTTTCTCCGCTTGTGAGAATAAGAAGGTCTGGATAAGGAAGACCGGCTGTATGAAGATTTGAAGCGAATATTGACTCGTCTATATCTTCCGGATTAAGGGTCCCTGAAAGACATTGGTGCGCAAGGCCTCTGGCTGCCCCTACTATCTCAGCCCTGCCCCCGTAGCTCAAGGCGAGGTTAAGAACCATGGCGGTATTGGATGAGGTCTTCTCAATGGTATCCAGAAGACAGGTCCTGACACGTTCAGGAAGGTTTTCGATCTGTCCGGCAGCCCGAAGAGAGATCTGATTTCCGAGCATCTCATCAAGCTCGCTCTTCAGGTAATCATACAGGAGGTCCATTAATGCATTTATTTCTTCTTTTGGACGACCCCAATTCTCCTGTGAAAATGCATACAAAGTCAAAACTTCTATATTTAACTCTCTGCATAGACGGACTGTAGAACGAACGGCCTTTACTCCCTGCCGGTGGCCCATGATCCTGGGAAATCCTCTACGTTTGGCCCACCTGCCGTTGCCATCCATAATGATGGCAATGTGTCTTGGCAGCCGAATGAGTTCTGATGGTTTGGCTGTTCTTTTTATCAAAACTCCAGTATCTCTTTCTCCTTGTCAGAAATAATCCCCTCTATCTTCATGATATGATCGTCAGTTATCTTCTGGACTTCATCCTGGAGCCTGAAGAGATCATCTTCTGAGATCTCCTTGGCCTTTTTCCGGTTCTTCAAAAAATCAATAACCTCTCTTCGTATATTCCTTATCGCCACCCTGCAGTCTTCAGCCATCTTTTTTACTACTTTGACCAATTCCTTTCTGCGCTCCTCTGTCAGGGGCGGTACATTTACCCTGATAATCTTGCCGTCATTGGAGGGATTGAGACCAAGATCGGATTTTAGAATGGCCTTTTCTATGTCTTTCAGGATATTGATATCCCATGGCTGTATGGACAAAAGGCGGCTCTCCGGCACAGCAATGGAAGCCACCTGATTAAGCGGCATAAAGGTACCATAGTAATCGACGTTAATTCCCTGCAGCAGGGCGGCAGAAGCCCTTCCGGTCCGTATTCGAGCAAGATCCCGCTCAAAGGCATCAATGGCCTTATCCATCTTGTCGCCCGCCTCTTGGATCCATGCCTTTTTCATTTTCAGTCACCTCCTCCGATCCGTGTGCCGACACTTTCACCCTTCACGGCCCGCTCTATGTTCCCGGGGACCTGCAAACTAAACACAACCACAGGAAGACCTGCGTCACTGGCGAGAGATATGGCAGCGGCATCCATAACTTTAAGACCCTTTTCAAGAACATCCTGATAGGTCAGGCTGCTATATCTCTTTGCATCAGGGGAGACCTCCGGGTCCTTGTCGTAGACACCATCCACCCTTGTAGCCTTGAAAAGGACATCGGCATTTATCTCGAGGGCCCTGAGGGCAGCTGCGGTATCGGTGGTAAAGAATGGATTTCCCGTCCCTGCGGCAAATATAACTATCCGGCCCTTTATCAAATGGTTGAGGGCCCTTCCTCTTATGAATGGCTCTGCAACTTGCCCCACCTCTATAGCTGACAACACCCTTACCTGGACGCCGTGCCTGTTTAATGAATCCTGAAGGGCCAGGGAATTCATAACCGTTGCAAGCATGCCCATCTGATCGGCGGCCGTCCTGTCCATCCCCTGGGCAGAGCCGGCGACCCCCCTGAATATATTACCTCCCCCTACAACCAATCCGATTTCAACGCCCAGTCCATGAACCCTGACGATTTCTCGGGCAAGGAGATCCACGACCGCCGGGGATATCCCGTAGGGCATATCCCCCAGCAGTGCCTCACCGCTGAGCTTCAGCAAAATGCGTCTATGGCCCGTTGATCCCTGAGCGGTTCCCGCCATTATTAAGCTTCCACCCCGACCTGGAAACGAACAAAGCGCCTGATGCTGATATTCTCGCCCGTTTTGGCAATGAGTTCATTTAAAAGGTCCTGGACAGTGATATCCTGATCCTTAACAAAAGGCTGTTCAAGCAGGCATACTTCCTTGTAAAATTTTTCGATGCGACCTTCAACGATCTTTTCGATTATGTTAGCCGGCTTGCCGGATTCCTCCGCCTGTTTGCGAAGAATCTCTTTCTCCTTCTCTATAAGATCCGAAGGTGTATCTTCACGCCTTATGCAGACAGGATTGGTGGCTGCAATATGTATGGCCACGTCTCTTGCAAATCCGATAAACTGATCTGTCTTTGCCACGAAATCCGTCTCACAATTCACCTCAACCAAAACACCAAGCTTGTTGCCAGCATGAATATAACACTGTACAGCGCCTTCTGAGGTTGACCTCCCGGCCCTCTTTGCGGCAACCGAAAGCCCCTTCTGCCTGAGCCAGTCAGAGCTTTTCTCCATATCCCCGTCGCACTCCTGAAGTGCCTTCTTGCAGTCCATCATACCTGCCTTGGTCCGCTCTCTGAGTTCCTTGACCATTGCAGCAGTAATTTGAGTCATTATTTCCATCCTCCAAATCTATTCTAAAAGGTCAATGGTCACAGGTCACGGGCGACATATCAAATCAAACGGATAGCCGTAACCACAGGCCATGACCTATGATCTATTGTCAGGCACTTGCCTCAAAACCGGCATCTTCGACTGCAGCAACTTCCCCAACTGCTGCTTCCCCATCAACTGCCGTATCATCGCCCGCCATTTCCTCTTGAGCTTTTTTATCAGAAGCCGCCTGCTGGGCCTCGGCAAACTTTTCCATGCCTTCCAGGGATGCATTCGCCATTAAAGATGAAATGAGACGGATGGCCCTGATGGCATCATCATTGCCCGGAATAATATAATCGATACCATCAGGATCACAGTTGGTATCAACTATCGCGATCACTGGAATTCCCAGTTTATTGGCTTCCTTTACCGCGATCTGCTCCTGTCTGGAGTCAACAACAAAAACAGCAGAGGGCAGTGTACCCATATCCTTTATTCCACCAAGGTTGCGATCCAGCTTCTGGCGTAGTCTATCCATACGAAGGACCTCCTTTTTGGGAAAACGCTCGACAGTGCCATCTTCAAACATGGCCTCAAGACGTTTCAGACGATCGATGCCCTTCTGGATGGTCTGGAAATTTGTAAGCATCCCACCCAGCCAGCGGCTGTTCACATATGGCATTGAACATCGGTTGGCCTCCTCAACTATTGAATCCTGGGCCTGCTTCTTAGTACCGACGAAAAGCAACTTCCCGCCCTGGGCAACGGTATCTACCACAAAATCGTAAGCCACCTTGAAGAGCTTTACGGTCTTCTGTAGATCTATAATATAGATCCCGTTTCTGGCACCAAAGATGTAAGGCTTCATCTTGGGATTCCATCGTCTGGTCTGATGCCCGAAGTGGACACCTGCTTCAAGCAACTGTTTCATTGTAACGTAAGCCATAGTTTCTCCTTGAATAAATGTGGTTTTTCATCCGTCCAGCCAAAAGCCATCCTTACACCGCCTGAATGGTCAGGCGGCACCACCGGATCTCACTGAACGTGCGTTATAAACAGTAAAGAGGCTCTATGTAACATCTAAGTGATGATTTAGCAAGATGCTCATCACCCCGCTGAAAGGCCCGATATCCAATGTCGCTCTGATGTGCCGATTACTGTAGCGTACAGTAATTACGCCTAATCTCCGGAAAATTCACACCCTGGTGTGAATCTCCCACCGCCAAAATTGAGTAATCAGACCTCAGCGGTCAATTAGCAGTTTAATATTTACAGTCTGTTTTGCTATTACCAAGTTTAATGTAAGGGATTGATTCTCTCAAAGTTAAACGTTAATTGCTGACAGCTCAATCTGAGTTATTGCAAAGACATACTTGAATCAAGCCGTCAGTTACGTCATACTAGAGCGAATTTTTCGAACAGGGGGCATTGATAAAATTGCAGAGGGAGCAATGGAAAAGCCAGCTCGGTTTTGTGTTTGCCGCCGTGGGCTCTGCAGTGGGTCTCGGAAATATCTGGAGATTCAGTTATATGGCGTACAGCCACGGTGGAGGCGCTTTCCTGATTCCATACATCGTCGCCCTTTTGTCAGCAGGGATCCCTCTATTGATACTGGAATTTGCCCTCGGACATGAACGTATGGGTTCAGCGCCCCTTGCCTTTGCAAAGGTAAACAGAAAATGGGAGTGGCTTGGCTGGTGGGCGGTCATTTTTGTGATGTTCGGTATTGTTCTATACTATACGGTTATTATTTCCTGGTGTCTGAACTTTTTTGTCCTCTCTTTCAGCCTCGGCTGGGGAGATGATCCCAATGCCTTTTTCTTTAACCAATTCCTTGCACTAAGCAAATCTCCCTCTGAGACAGGTAATATACGAATCCCTGTCCTGGTGGCACTGGCTTTCGTCTGGTTAATAAACTGGGGTATTGTCTTCCGGGGTGTCCGTCGTGGAATAGAATACATGAACAAAATATTTATGCCCCTGCTGTTTTTCTTAACCGCAGTGCTTGTCTTGTGGTCAATTTCGCTTGACGGCTCCATGGAAGGTCTTAAGGCATATCTGGAACCTGATTTTTCAAAATTATTCGACCCGACTGTCTGGATAGATGCATACAGCCAGATCTTTTTCACCCTCAGCCTGGGTTTCGGCATCATGATAGCCTATGCAAGCTATCTCCCGGCAAAGGCCAATATAACAAAGAACGCGATATTAACCGCGTTCATGAACAGCGGTTACTCCCTTTTCGCGGGCATTGCCGTGTTTTCCGTCTTGGGTTTTATGGCCACATCACAGGGAAAACCCATATCAGAAGTTGTGTCTCAAAGCATAGGCCTTGCATTTGTTGCATATCCAAAGGCCGTAAGCCTTATACCCGGGGGAAACATCTTTGGTGCAATCTTTTTTCTATGCCTCGTTGTAGCAGGGCTCTCCTCGTCCATATCGATAATCGAGGCCTTTATCTCCGCAACGGTTGACAAGTTTGGCTTCAGCAGAAAACCCCTCATAACCCTGGTAACAATACTTGGCTTTTTTGGCTCCATAATCTTTACTACCCAGGCCGGCCTGCTATGGCTGGATATAGCGGATCATTTTATCACTCATTACGGGCTCATAGTCGTGGGTATTGCGGAATGTCATCTTGTCGGCTGGCTCTTCGATACCAGAAATCTCAGAAAACACGTAAACTCTATTTCTTCCATAAAACTGGGATATTCATGGGATATCATAATTAAATACTTTGTTCCATCTGTGCTGGGAATAGTTCTCATTGGTGATCTGTACGCCGAAATCAAACAGCCTTACGGAGGCTACTCATGGACTTCGCTTATCCTGATCGGATGGAACTGGATATTCCTGACAGTAATTGCCGCCTTTGTATTTGCCAGGCGACCATGGAAAACCGCATATTATAGAATGGAAGGAAGGAGTCTTAAAAGCGGAGGTAATTTTTGACCCGAATCCCACTTGCCGAAAGGCTCAGGCCAAAAGACCTTGATGAATTCGTAGGTCAGGGACACCTTCTGAACCAGGACAAGATCCTGAACACCCTGATCGAAAGGGGGACCATACCTTCCCTGATCCTTTGGGGACCTCCAGGATGCGGCAAGACCACCCTTGCCAGAATTTTTGCGCGGCGACTAGAGGCCAACTTCGTATCATTCTCCGCGGTCCTTTCAGGCGTGAAAGAACTCAGGATCGTCATAGAGGATGCAAAGGTAAACACAAAAAACAACGGGCCACATACCATCCTTTTTGTTGACGAGATACACCGCTTTAACAAGGCCCAGCAGGACGCGTTTCTCCCCCATGTGGAGAGCGGCCTTATTACCCTGATCGGTGCCACTACGGAAAACCCGTCATTTGAAATCATCCCCCCTTTACTTTCAAGATGCAGGGTCCTGGTACTCAACTCCTTGGACAAAGAGGCCCTCGATGTCATTTTGAACAGGGCGCTTACCGACACTGAAAGGGGGCTTGGAGGTCTTGAGCTTTCCATTGAGCCCGAGGCGGCAGATTGCCTGGTCCAGCGTTCGGACGGTGACGGCAGGACATTGCTGAACAATCTTGAAATTGCGGCGGAACTCGCTGTATCAGCCAGGCCTGAAGGCAAAGGGGCGACTATTACATTGCCGCTGGTAGAAGAAGCCATACAGCGGAAGGCCCTGCGCTACGACAAGTCCGGAGAGGAACACTACAACCTGATATCCGCATTCCACAAAAGCCTCAGGGGCAGTGACCCTGATGCGGCCCTTTACTGGATGGCGCGCATGCTGACCGCAGGAGAGGACCCTCATTACATCGCCCGGCGGATGATACGCTTCGCATCAGAAGACGTAGGTAATGCAGACCCCCAGGCACTGTCCCTGTCAATCGACGCCTTGAAGACTTATGACTTCCTCGGATCTCCGGAAGGCGAACTGGCCCTGGCCCAGGCAGCAGTCTATCTGGCCACTGCACCCAAGAGTAATGCGGTCTATGTTGCCTTTGGAGAATCTCAGGCCGATGCCAGGAAATTCGGCACCCTGCCGGTTCCCATGCACATCAGAAACGCCCCCACAAAACTCATGAAGGAAATCGGATACGGAAAGGACTACCGCTATGCCCACGACTATTCCGAGGCACTGGTAGAGCAGGGGTACTTTCCTACCGAGCTTCGAGAACGTATCTACTACAGGCCCACAAACCGGGGGCATGAAGGTGTCATCAAGGAACGACTGGACAAGTGGAGAAAGATATTGGCCCAGAGGCGGAGCCACAAGGGCCTTTGAGGAAGATTTTTATACGCTCCCTTTTGTTTCGGAAGATCTTTGTCGTTTCAATCCATCAATTATTTCAGCCATGAAGTTCATTCAGACACAGCGTTATAGACATTAAACTAAATGAACTACTCCGCCCCAAGGGGCGGGGAATACAACCCTGAAGTGAATTTAATCTTTGATATTGCCTTCTAAGAAGCTATAATTTTTGTATTATGGCATGACCTTACCGACTGCAATCAGAAGATTGCTTTCTTTTACCATATAACCAGCCGCGGTAACGACAGGAAGAAAGTATTCCTGAACGATACCGACTTTGAGAAATTCCTCGAATATATAATGACAGCAAAGGTGAAACATGACTTTTATCTGCTTGTTTGCGTATTAATGAGCAACCACTACCATCTTCTGATAAAGACTACTAAACCCAATTTATCCAGGATCATGCATTATATTAATGGTTCTTATACTACCTGTTGCAACGTAAAAAGGGGGAAAACAGGACATTTATTTCAGGGAAGATACAAGTCTCTGGTAATAGATGCCGACAGTTATTTTCAGGAACTTACCGGGTATATACACTTAAATCCAATCAGGGCGAAGGATGAAGGCGCAGGCGGTGAGCAAGGCAGGTATAAAGATCGAAAGGTTGATGGAGGAGAACATGAAGATAAGGAATCAGGGAAAGAAGCTAATTTGTATTTTTCAGGGTTGACCCCTTTTTCACCAACTATCTTCCAGTTTGACATATAGCATTCTACTATGTACAGTATATCTGTACATCCTATTAGGAGACAAATATGGCAATTCAAACAACATATACATATGCTCGGGCAAAGCTAGCATCTTTGATGGATGAAGTTACTAAAAACCGTGAAGTTGTTATCATTCAACGTCGTGGTAATGAAGACGTCGCCCTGATAAACGCTGACGAGTTAACTGGTATCCTTGAAACTGCACATCTGCTTCGTTCACCAAGAAATGCCGAGCGTCTTCTTTCAGCTCTCGATAAAGTAAAAAAGGGATCTGAAACACCTCAAAGCATAGATGAACTTCGCAACGAGGTTGGATTTGAGTGAACAAAAAAACAAAACCCAAAACGCAACGCGACTCCGTTTTTCAACCCGAATTCAGGGAAGATTTAAAATATTGGGTGGAAACTGATCGGAAAACCGCAATTCGTATTTTTCAATTAGTTGAGGCTATTATGCGGGACCCCTTTCAAGGTATTGGTAAACCAGAACCTTTAAAGTTTCTTGGATCAGGTATATGGTCTCGTCGAATCACTCAAGAACATCGAATTGTTTATGTAGTCGGCCATAAAAGAGTCGATTTTGTTCAAGCTCGGTATCATTATTAATTTTTGGGCTCTTCTCCCGATTAGTTGGCGAAAGCCTGGTAAATTTTAAGTGTAAAGTTTTGACCGTTTTCCAATCCACAGCAAGGTGTTGAGCCACTTCTGAGAGGGTCATCACTCGGCACAGTTGATAGACATAAAGGGCCAAACGATCTGTCACCCTCAGATAGGGGTGAAACAATTCCAAATCTTCGATATGGATACCTTGACAACGAGCACAAAACACTTTGCGATACCGGCAGGTAATCCACGAGCAGGCATTGGCCAGATTCAGATCCCGGATCTTGCGTTGGGTCCAACTGTGAACCCCTGATGCTTTCTGCCCGCATCCCTGGCAGATGGGCTGAAAGCGCTTGTCGGGTTGTACCTGAATGTGAGTGCCGGTGGCTTCTGGTGTAACTGTCTGTTTGACAATTTTGATTCGACGAAAGGGAAAATATGATGCTATACTTAGTTTGGACATCGCGGGTCTCCTTTTGATATGGTTTATCTTGGTCGACAAACTTATATTCTTGGAGATACCGGATGTCCATTTTATTTGAATTCATAGCATTTTTCCCTTATTTCTTTCAACTAAATTGGAGATGATCCACATAATTTTATTGTTTGAGGCATATAATGGTCATCTTTTCCAGAGCCGATACAATTCAATGGCCTGTGACGAGGATGCATATTTTCTGGAACTTGTACTTTATGTTCACATGAATCCATTTGAGATCAAGTCAGGTTAACGGATACCTGGCAAGGCGGATTTTGTAAAAAAGGACCCTCGCACAAGCAAATAAAAGATTAAAATATCAGCTTACAGGTAACAGGATCAGGGAGAACCTGGTTAAGTCTATCGATCAGACATGTAAAAAGGCATCAATTTTAAAGAGAGCCCATAGATTCTTCAGGGCCGAAACAGGTTCCAGCCCTTTCGGCTAAGTCAAGCAGGCAATTAATTTCTATTATTTAAAACTTGCAGAAAATGCCTTCCTGTATCGCAGACCTGTTCAGTGCTTGCTAAGATAGTACTATAATCGCGGCATGTCGTGACGGGTGAAGACACAGTGCATTTATAATGCTATCCTTAAAAAGGAAGTTAAAAAGCCTGAAACAAGATTAAACAAAAGTCAATCACAAATTCGACTGTTTTGATCCTGATTTTATGGAGCAACTCTACGATATAATATTCACCTTGCTCATTGCGCTGGCCATCGGGCTATTAATCGGCATTGAACGCGGATGGAGCGACCGCCAGGAAAAGGAAGGAAGCCGCATTGCAGGCATCCGCACCTTCAGCCTTATAGGTCTGTTAGGGGGTGTCCTGGCCTCACTCTCTCAAGAGGTGAGCCAGTGGCTCATTACTGCCGGTTTTATTGCGGTTTCGGCACTGATTATTGCCTCGCATATGCTGAATGTCTGCAAAAACAGAGATGTGGGGTCCACCACGGCATTTGCCATGATGCTGACTTTTGCCCTTGCAGTATGGGCTACGTATGGATATCGAATTCCTGCCCTGGCGGTTACAGTAATCGTCATGTCTTTGCTCGGCTATAAGCCTGTTTTGCATAAATGGCTCACCAAGATAAGGCCGCAGGATTTTTTTTCAGGCGTTAAGCTGTTGATTATTTCCGTGGTTTTTCTTCCATTGCTGCCTAACCAAGGCTATGGTCCGTGGGAAGCATTGAATCCTTACTGGATCTGGTGGATGGTGGTTTTAATATCCGGGCTTTCTTTTCTCGGATATATCGTCATTCAATTTATGGGAACGAAAATGGGGACACTGGTGACCGCCTTTACCGGTGCACTGGCGTCTTCCACTGCAGTTACCATCAGTCTGGCACGAATGGCAAAACAACATAGAGGCAACAACATATTTTCCGCAGGTGTTTTCCTCGCCTCCTCCATAATGTTTGTTCGAGTAATAGTCGAAGTGTTTATTGTTAATCCCAGCCTGATGAATTATGTCTGGATGCCTCTGACAGCTATGTTGGCTGGTCTGCTTGTCTGTTTTTTCTGGCTGCGGCACGTACATGAAAAGGCGGATCAAAAATCCAGCCAGCAGATCGGGGTAAAGAACCCTTTACAACT
>Ga0180433_10006303_pt1 | contig 15614 bp, 10 predicted proteins | sample SS_ome_8_FD_132980 | JGI IMG/M metagenome (GOLD analysis project Ga0180433, IMG submission 132980) | Hypersaline lake sediment archaeal communities from the Salton Sea, California, USA - SS_1_D_1 metaG | ecosystem: Environmental > Aquatic > Non-marine Saline and Alkaline > Hypersaline >... | reverse complement strand
TCCGGATGAGACTTTTCCACAAGCTCTCCTGTGAGATTGATCTCAAGGCAGGAGCCAGGTTTTACGGAAGGAGGTTTGGCAAATTCGTAGTAGAGGAAGGAAATAAAAGTGGCGGCAAGAAGAATAAAAAATATCAAAAAAATGATCAGTATGTATTTTCCTTTTTTCATTGAATGAACTCCATTATTAGATTATCCGTAATATAACAGATTGAGGTGAAAGGTAAAAGGTGAAAGGTGAAATGAGAAAGGTGAAATGAGAAAGGTGAAAGGTAATTTTCATCTTTCACCTTTCCCCTTTCACTTTTGCTGAATTATATCGCTTCAACCACACCTGAATTACTTAAGGAAAGAAGGGAGCGAAAAAGATGATTAGGAGATTAATTCTCTAGCATCATACGGGTCTGTTTAATCTTATAGGTCAGCTCTCGGATAGGGGTTGGTTTATTTCGACTGTTTCCAAGGAGAAAGAAAACAACATCTGTTTTTATCCGTGTTCATCTGTGTCAAATTTATTTTTGATTGCCTAAAAAAGGTATAATCAATATAATACTTTAAAAAAAATTAGGATTGAGAAGCGAAGGAAACAGAAATGAAAGCCATTGATGTCCAAAACATAACCAAAAAATACGGCAGCTTTTTCGCGGTAAAAAATTTATCATTCGATGTCCCAGAAGCTAGTGTTTATGGGCTGTTAGGGCCTAATGGGGCTGGAAAGACCACCACCATCCGAATGATCATGAATGTCATTATTCCGGATAAAGGAAGCATCCGTGTCCTCGGTGAAAAGATGAGCGAGAAAATGAAAAGCAGAATAGGCTACCTGCCAGAAGAAAGAGGTCTTTATCCCAAGATGAAAGTAGGCGAACTGCTTGTTTTTTTAGCAGACCTAAAGGATTTTAGAGGGCTGGAAGCCAAAAACGTTATTGACAGCTGGCTCAAAAGATTTGACCTTTTCTCATGGAAGGATAAAAAGGTTGAGGAGCTGTCCCGGGGGATGCAGCAAAAAGTGCAGTTTATCGCAACAGTCCTCCATAAACCTGAGCTCATTATTCTGGATGAGCCTTTCAGCGGTCTGGATCCGGTCAATACCAAGCTGCTCAAGGACATTATGCTGGAAATGAAGGAACAAGGTGTGACCATTATTTTTTCTACTCACCGAATGGAACAGGTTGAAATGATATGTGATAATATATGCCTTATTAACAAAGCGCAGAGTGTGCTGAAAGGGAACCTCGATGAAATCAAAAAGGCTTACGGGAAGAACATGGTTATTCTTGAATACGATGGTAATATCCGGAAGATCAAAGAGTATGCTGATGTGGAAAAAATTGATGATTATGGGAAATATATGGAGATCAAATTAAAGGATGGGGAAGACCCTCAGAATCTTCTGGCTTCTTTAGCAGGGAAAGTCAGAATCGACCGATTTGAAATCAAGGAGCCCACCTTGAACGCGATTTTTATCGATAAAGTGGGGGAGAAAAATGAATAAGATATTCGCAGTCATCAAAAGAGAATACCTTCAGATGGTCCGGACCAAAGGCTTTATCCTAGGAACCATTCTAGGCCCTGTGATCATTGGTCTTTTTATTTTTGTTCCTGTTTTGGTGTCGGTGATGTCAGTTGGGGACCAGGAGCGTATCGGAGTAATTGATGCCAGCCAGGAGGTTTTCCAAGAACTCGAGAACAGAATGGATTTTAAGTTAAAAGATGGGAGGCAGAGGTATGTCCTGGAGTCATATAAACTAACAGCTGGCATGGATCAGCTCAAAGAAAGCCTTAATCAAAAAGTGCTGCAGGGGGATATTTCGGGTTATATATACATTCCCGAGGATGTGATCAAAGGAGGGACTGTTGAATATACGGCTGAACATGTATCGGATTTTGAAGAAATCAGCAGTATCAGCAAAGTTTTGAACAATGTCATTGTGGAGAAAAGGCTCAAACAAGCAGGGTTGAATCCAGAGGAGATTTCCGGATACATGGAAAAGGTGGAGTTCAAGACCCAAAAAGTCACCAAAAAAGGAGTGGAAGAAGATACAGGGGGAACCTTTATTATTTCATACATTCTGGTGCTCATCCTTTATATGACACTGATTTTTTACGGGCAGATTATTCTTAGAGGGGTGATTGAGGAGAAAAGCTCCCGGGTAGTTGAGATTGTGCTTTCCTCTCTAAAGCCTTCTCAGCTGATGGCTGGGAAGATACTGGGAATTGCGGCTGTGGGACTGACTCAGTATCTGATTTGGGCTGTTTTTGGAATCGGTCTATCCTCTTACGGGAGATCTCTGGTCACTGGTTTTTTGCCCGAAGCTTCAGGTTTTAAAATTCCTTCCATCCCCACTTATGTGTTTGTCTATTTTGTGGTCTTTTTTATCTTGGGTTATTTCTTATTCGCCACTCTATATGCAGCTATTGGCTCCACGGTAAATTCGGAAAAAGAAGCGCAGCAGTTGGTAATGCCTGTGACCATGATGCTGGTGTTCCCCATTTTACTGATGATGTTTGTGATGCGGTCGCCGGACAGTACCTTATCCGTGGTTCTGTCCATCATTCCTTTTTTTTCGCCTATTTTGATGCTGCTCCGGATCTGTATTCTGCTTCCTTCTTTTATCCAAATTTTCAGCTCTATTGCCCTGTTGATTCTCACCACCATGGGAATGGTTTGGTTTGCCGGCAAAATATACCGGGTGGGACTTTTGATGTATGGAAAGCGTCCCAGCCTGCCGGAGATCATCAAATGGGTCCGATATAAATAAGAAAAAAACGGGAACAATTCTCGCGAGAAACGTCCCCGCTTTTTCTTTTTTTTCTTGATTCTCAATTTGACAAAAATCCGAAAAGTATGCTATTATTGTAATTGTTTATAATTTTTATAGAATTAATAGGAATATAATTAATTCATCTATTTCAAAAAGCAGACGGGAGAATTCATCATATGTCAGATTCAAAGGGAGACTCCAAAAAAAAGGCTTCTCATAAAAGCATTCCTGTCCAGCACATTGACCTCCCCATAACAGGGATGAACTGTGCCACCTGTGCCTCCAGAGTTGAGAAAAGCATTTCTCAGGTGAAAGGAGTTTCCAAAGTCAATGTCAATTTTGCCAGTTCCACAGCTTCTGTGGAGTATACTCCTCTTAAAACCCATAAAAGGAACATAAAGGATGCGGTAAAAAAGGCCGGTTATGGAGTGCTGGAGGATACAGAGGAAAAAAATAAAGATAATATACATGAAGAACAGCTCCAGCAATTCAATAGATTAAGAATCAAACTAACAGCAGGTATTTTCTTAGCTCTTCTGGTATTTTTGGGAAGCTCACCCCAATGGTTCCCGTGGTTTCCCTCTTTCATGAACCATTATTTTTTCCTCTGGATTCTCGCCACACCTGTCCAGTTTTGGATTGGATGGCAGTTTTATCAGGGTACCTGGAATGCCCTTAAGCATAAAAGCGCGGATATGAACACCCTTATAGCCGTGGGTTCATCCGCCGCTTATTTGTATTCTGCAGCCGCGATCCTCTTTCCTTCATTTTTCACTTCAGGCGGCATCCAACCTCAGGTTTATTTTGACACATCTTCCATGATTATTGTCATTATCATATTGGGAAGAATGTTGGAAGCAAGAGCCAAAAAGCGTACTTCTGAAGCGGTGCGGAAGCTGATGAATCTCAAGCCAAAAACCGCAAGGGTTATCAAAGATGGAACACCGGTTGATGTCCCTGTTGATCAGGTTAGAGAAGGCGATGAGATTCAGATTAGACCCGGCGAAAGAATTCCAGTGGATGGAATCGTTATCCAAGGTTCCTCTTCTGTAGATGAGTCCATGTTCACAGGAGAGAGCATACCGGTTGCCAAAAAAAAGGGAGATGAGGTCATCGGAGCCACCATGAACAAAACCGGGAGCTTTAGATTCAGGGCAACCAAAGTCGGCAAGCACACTGCTTTGGCTCAGATCATTCAAATGGTCCAACAAGCCCAGGGCTCCAAAGCCCCTATTCAGAGACTGGCTGATGTGGTGGCAGGATATTTTGTTACCATAGTGATGGCCATTGGTGTGATAACCTTTGTGGTATGGTTTTTATTGGGTCCTAAACCCGCATTGAATTTGGCGGTTTTGAATTTTGTGGGGGTGATGATTATTGCCTGTCCCTGCGCCATGGGTCTGGCAACTCCCACTGCTATTATGGTAGGAACGGGCAGGGGAGCTGAGAATGGAATTTTAATAAAGGGAGGAGAAACTCTAGAAACCGCATACAAAATCAATACCATGGTTTTTGATAAGACCGGAACATTGACCAAAGGCATGCCCGAAGTCACAGATGTGGTTCCGAACAAGGGTTTTTCTGAAGAAGAGATTTTGTTTTATGGGGGGAGCGCAGAACTTGGCTCTGAACATCCTCTGGCCGAAGCATTAATAAAAGAGGCGGAGAAAAAAAGAATATCTCTCCATCACCCGGATCATTTCCAGGCTTTTGAAGCTCTGGGTATAGAAGCTGAAACAGAGGGAAAAAGAATTGTTTTAGGAACTCAGAGATTTTTAGAAAAAAGAGAGATTTCTCTTGGAAAACTCTCGGATAAAGCCGCTGAATTTGCTCTTCAAGGAAAAACCCTGATTTTTACAGCTGTAAACGGAAAGGCAGCCGGGCTCATTGGTGTGGCTGATTCCCTTAAGGACGATGCCCTGGAATCTGTGAAAAAACTAAAAAAAATGGGAATGGAAGTAGCCATGCTGACCGGAGATAACCAAAGGACCGCTGAAGCTATCGCTCATAAAGCAGGAATTGAAAAAGTCATATCTGAGGTTATGCCTCAAGACAAGGTCAGCGCTATCAAATCTCTTCAAAGCCAAGGCAAAATAGTGGCTATGGTGGGGGATGGGATCAATGATGCCCCAGCCCTTGCCCAGGCAGATATTGGTATGGCTATTGGTTCAGGAACAGATGTAGCCAAAGAAGCCTCGGATATCACTCTCATAAAAGGAGGTTTGGAAGGAGTTGTGTCAGCAGTGGAACTCAGCACCAAGACCATTAAAACCATAAAACAGAATCTATTTTGGGCCTTTTTTTATAATTCAGTGGGGATCCCCATAGCCGCAGGAGTGCTGTATCCGTTTTTCGGGATTCTTCTCAATCCCATAATCGCAGCCGCAGCCATGGCTTTCAGTTCTGTTTCAGTGGTTTTAAACTCCTTGAGATTGAAAGGAGCAAAAATCTAAAAATCAGGGACTTCAATCCTGTATCCCTGATTTCATTCTTATCACTATTTTGATATCTATCGGAGGCGCTGCATTTGCTATGCGGAGGATATCCAAGGTTGAACCGGCCAGTGTGTTTAGAGCGTAGAGGATAATTTATGGTCGTGCCTGAAAAAATTTGAGAAAAATAAAAATGAATGAAAAAGATTCAAAAAGAAGTGGTTGTTTTTTTTTAAAACTTGACCTGTGCTGTCATCTCTTATTAAAATTATTCTGTTATGGTCGTTGAAGAGAATCAAAAGGAAATTTTAATATCCTGGAAAGAGATCTCTGCCTATTTAGGCTGTGAAACTAGGACATGCCAGCGATGGGAGAAAGAATCCGGGCTTCCAGTGCATCGGTTTATCGATTCATCAAGATCCAGAGTGTTTGCTTACAAACAAGAACTCAATCATTGGCTGAAAAGGAGACCTTACACCGATCAGAAAAATCCAAAAAAACTTCTCTATTTTCTGATCCCTATGGCAGCCTTATTAATTGTGTGTTTCATGTTCTTATCACCGCTTTCATCTCCTGAACCCCATGATTTCAGAATCAATGGTTCGGATTTGGTGGTATTGAATGAAAAACAAAAAGAGATCTGGCAATATCATACGGAAACTATGAGACTAAAGGATGAAGAGTTTTACCGAAAGCGTTTTCAAGTAAGAAGAGATTCAGATAACAGCTGTGAAGTTTTCCATCCCCTAATTGTCATGAGAGACATTGATAATGAGAGACAAAAGGAGGTCTTATTTGCTCAAAGATCTATTGTTCCTAATCGTATGAAGTGCATACTATCTTGCCTTAATAATAAAGGAAAGATCCTTTGGGTGTTTGAAGCGGGCCGGGAGATGATTTTTGGTAAAAAACAGTATTCCTCCAGATATGAAATAGGTGGATTCATGGTTGTAGATCTTGAGATGGATAACTCTCCTGAAATCATAGTCGTTTCCCGCAATTTATATATGTTTCCCACCCAACTTGCGGTTCTTGACTCAAAGGGTCATTTGTTGAGAGAATACTGGCATTCAGGAAGAATACTTGATTTTACTTTCTATGATCTAGATCATGACGAGGAGAAAGAAATCATCCTCTCAGGGTGCAATAATGAGTATGATAAAGGATTCCTGGCGGTTTTAGAACCTGACTTTAAAAGTGGGGGTTCTCCTCAGACTGGCTATTACAAATCTCCGAACCTTAAGCAAAATGTTGAGAAATACTATATCCTGATTCCAAATACCATTGTGGATAAGAATGAATACAAACGTGGCAACGTAATAAAGATTCACATAAGTGATGAAAGAATCATTTATGCTGAAACCAAATCAGGTCTTTGTTTTGAGTTTGGTTTTAATTTCGAGCTGAAAGAAATCCGATTTGCGGACCGATATGAAGATATGTACAATAAAGCTTATAGAGAGGGGATAGCAAAAGAAAAATTCAGCGTAAAAACCATGGATGAACTCAAAACTAATCTCATGACCCAGGTGCTTTACTATACTGATGAGTATTGGTCCCAGGCCCCATTACTGGCGAGGAATCAGGTTCCCGACTAATAAACCGGGACACTTTTCTCATTTACCTCATTTTTCCCCCAGGAATGGTTGCCGTCCACACTTTTCTAATTTTTTCAAAAAAAACTTGACAAAACTATTTAAAAACATTACTAACTAAATAGTTAGTTGAATTATTTAGAAATGAGGAAATCAAAAAATGAGTTCTGGAAAAAGGAGCCCCCAAAAAACTCGGGAAAAGATCCTTAAGGTATCAAAAAAAATTTTTGCCCAAAAGGGTTTTGACGGAGCCCGGGTGGATGAGATCGCTCACAAAGCAGGAGTGAACAAAGCCCTTATCTATTATTATTTTGAAAGCAAAGAAAAAATCCTGGAAGAGATCATGAAGAGGTTTCTCGAAGAAGCTCTCCAAAGAAAGAAAGCCCTTCTAAACATGCCCGATAGCATAAAGCCAAAAAAATCCGTGGACCTGAAAGAATTGATTGAGTCCTCTACAGAAAGAATATTTGACCTGTATAAAGGGAATGAAGATGTGCTGAGAATCATCATCACCGAAGAGCTCAAGTCTGAGAAAAAACAGTGGCCGCTTTTTCAACTCTTGGACATGGGACTTGAGGACGGACTGCAGATGGCCAAAGAGGCGGGATTTTCAATCAAAGAAGAGGATAAATTGGTAAGGGCTGCCTTTTATTTTGGTTTTATTCCCATTGCGTTTTTCACTCTGCTCAAAGATGAATGGGCCCGTTATTATAAGACGAATAAGGAAAAGGATCAAAAAGAGTTCATCGAGACCCTGAAAAAAACTTATGTCCGGTTTCTCATAGAGGAGATGCTGGAATGATTTTTTTTGAAAAGCAATTAACTGAACAGTTAGTTAAAAAAAGAGCTTGTAAAGACAACGTTTTTTCAGGGATTTACGTTCATAATTGTAGAAATAGAAGACAGAATGAAGGAGGATATATTGAAAGAAAAATCAAAACAAAAAAATAGCTATCGGGGCCTATTCCTGTTATTTGCTCTGTTAACGGCAGGTGTTTTCCTTACCTGGTCTCCTTTTTTAGGCCAGAATCTGACTGGTGATGAAATCATCCAAAAAGTGGATGAACTCCTGACTACTCAGACCGCTCACGCAAAAATGAAGATGACCATTGAGACCACTTCAGGGCAAAAAAGGACATTTGTGTATGAGTCCTGGACTAAGGATGAGGGGGAGAAAAATTTGATCCGTTATCTTGAGCCCAGCCGAGTGAAAGACCAGGCTGTCTTGATGTTGAACAATGCCAATGATATCTGGATGTTTTTTCCCCGTACCCAGAGAGTCCGCAAACTGGCCACCCACGCCAAAAAGCAAAAAATGCAGGGAAGTGATTTTTCGTACGAAGATATGGGAGGTGGAGGTGAGTTCGAAGAAGATTTCAAAGCCAAAAGGCTTGATGATGAAGAAAAGAATGGTCATGACTGCTATAAGGTCGAGCTTATCCGAAAGCCGGATAAGGACATTTCATATTCACGGCTTCTCATCTGGGTCATCAAGGAAAATTTCTATCCCATTGTGATTGAATACTATGACGAAAAGGACCCCACCTATCTGCAGAAAACTCTGACCCAGAGTGACATCCAAGTCATTGATGGGATCCCCACAGCCAAGAAAATGGTCATGAAAAACTTAAATGACCAGACTCAGACAGTTATGGAGGTGAAAGAAATCGAATATGAGGTGGAGCTGGATGACCGATTATTTACAGAAAGGAACCTCAAAAGATGAAAAAATGGATTCTCTTTGTTTTTGTTTTGATATCCCTTCTCTTGTTTTTCCTCACTCCGCCCAAAGCCCAGGGCCAGGTGGATCTTTTTGGGTATTATGAGTCACAGATCATGGGAGCCCAGGTCAAAGACAACTTTTATCAGCTGTTTGCCAATAAGCTCAGAGTGGATTTGAAGTCTGAGCTTTCTGATCATGTATTTTTTGCTGCCAATTTTGACTACATTACCTATCACGGAAAAAAGCAGTGGAATATATTGGATTTTCTCTCTTCTGAAATCACTTCAGAAATTCCTGATTCCATGAAGCCGCTTTATGTGATTCCATTTTCCAACCGCCACTTTCTGGACAATGCCTTTTTGAGGCTTTCTTTCCAGCCGTTTGATTTGACTCTGGGCAAACAGCAGATTTCTTTAGGCACAGGATATGTATGGAATCCTATGGATGTTTTCAATATCAAAGACATTCTGGACCCCACTTATGAACAGCCCGGCCACAATGCCCTTCGTATGGATGTGCCCATAGGCTTATCCAGCACCCTAACCGCGCTTTATTCTCCTGGAGATGAGTGGAAAAATTCCGCTAAAATGCTCCAGTTTAAAAGCCGGATATCCCGCTTTGACTTTTCTGTGATTGGCATTGAAAAGACCTGGCTTTTTCATGACTATACTGTTTTCGATCCTTATGAAATGAGCTTTCAGGCACTTCCTGAAAAACGGAGGCTTCTGGGAGCCAGCACTGCAGGACAGTTGCTGGGTATGGGAGTATGGGCAGAGTTTGCCTATAACTGGATGGATGAGACTGATGATTTTTACGAACTGGTCGTAGGCACAGATTATACCTTTGACTTTCAGACCTATTTTCTTCTGGAATACTACAGAAATACCTTGGGAAAAAATGATTATCGAGATTATAACCTTAATGACTGGATGAGAAACTTTGCTCAGGAGCAGAAAGCGGTCTCCAGAGACCAGATTTATCTTCTGGTCCAGCATCCAGCTACCGATCTTCTGATAGTAGGGATGTCTTCCATCTTCAGCATCTCAGACCAAAGCCTGGCGCTTGTGCCCACGGTCATGTATTCTTTTTCCCAGAATGTGGATATTTATGGTTATCTCAACTGGAATGTAGGAAAAGAAGGGACATTTTTTGCCAGAACTATGGGGAATGGTGGATTTATCAGGGTAAGAGTTTATTTTTAGCCGTAAAGGAGACCAGCAATGAGAGAAAAATTATTGATTAAATTAGCCCAATGGCACTCCTCCCATCCCTTGAGAATGCTGGGATTGGTGGTGGCTCTGACTGTACTTTTTGGATTTTTCGCTTCCCAGTTGAAGATGACCATGCGGGTTGAAGATCTTCTTCCGTCAAAGGATAAAAAAGTGAGTCAGCTCAATGATATCATTGATGAATTTTCCACTTCCACACTCCTGGTGGTAGTGCTTCAGGGTGAAGAACCTCGAATAAAAAAATATGCGGATGCTCTGGCTCCACAAATAGAAAAACTAACCTTCCAAGAAGAGGACGGGACTCAAAGAAAGCTGTTCCAGAGGATAGACTACAAAACACCCAGGGATTTCCTCCGGAATCACATGCTGATGCTGGCCAAAGCCGAAGACCTCAAAAACACCAAAGTCCTGTTCACAAATCCGAATCTGGCAGAATTCCTTAAAAACCTCAATGATTCCATGGAGCGGGAATATGTGGGGCAGGAAGAGTCCCTTTCCACCAGAGAAAAAGAGGATCAGGCCGTCCAGTTCTTAGACGGCATCCAGGATCTGGTGATGAAACTTAAGAGAGCCGCGCATTCGGAAGAACTCACCGAACAAGAAATTCATACCGCCGCAGACCAGCTCCTTTTCGGGGATAAGTATATGCTGAGTTATGATAAAAAAGCTCTTCTTTTGATGGCCATTCCGAATTTCACTCTTATGGATAGGGATCTTCTTATGGAGGGAGCCAATGGAGTTCAAGAACTCTTGGATGATATGCAAAGGGATTTTCCCAATGTAAAGGCAGGATTGACTGGAGATGTGGCCAGAGAGCGTGATGAACAGGTCTATGCAGCCCAGAGTTTTGGTAACTCCACCCTCATTGCCCTGGTGTTTATCCTTATTTTGCTGATGGTTTCGTTCAGGATGTGGGTGGCGCCTGTACTGGCAGTGGTGAATTTGATTGTGGGTCTTATCTGGGGTATGGGAACAGCGTGGCTGGCTGTGGGCCAGCTCAACATGGTTACTTCCATGATGTCTGTGGTGCTGCTGGGCCTGGGCATTGATTTTTCCATCCATCTCATATCCGGATTTACCGAGAGACGGGCTGCCGGGAAAAGCATTGAAGATTCCATGAAAAAGACTTTTCTTAAATCCGGAAAGGGTATTCTGACCGGAGGATTCACCACAGCATGTGCTTTTCTCACTCTTCTCATCAGCCAGTCCCGGGGCATGAAGCAGATGGGTGCGGTCACAGGCATTGGTCTCCTTTCCGTACTTCTTGCCACCATGCTGTTTCTCCCCATGTTGTTGGTTTTTAGAGAACAGCGGGTAGAGAGGAAAATCGAGAAAGGAAAAATTAAGAGAAAAAAGCAGGATATCTCATTCCGTTTTTTGGGCAGGACCGCTTCATGGCTTTCCAAAAAATATGTTTTCACTGTGATCGCCTCGGTGGTGGCTACAGGATTCTTGGTTTGGTATGGGGTGAAAATCAAATATGATTCCAATTTCATGAATTTGGAGCCCAAGGGAATTGAGTCCATAAAATTGATGGATGTCGTGCTGGAGAAATTTGATTTCAGTATGGAATATGCCATGGCCATGGCTGACAGTGTGGACGAGTCAAGAAAACTGTCTGAAGAGTTCAAAAACCTGGGTTCTGTGGCATTTACCGATGATATTTCAGTTTATCTTCCTTCCAAAGAGGAACAGAAACAAAGGTTTCCCCATATCCGGGAAGTCATGGAAAAGATGGGCAGTGCCTCCATAGACAAGGGATTGGATCCTGAAGATCTTTCAATACTAGAGGAGGAGATCACTCGGCTGGAAATGAATGTCATTGAGATTCAGGATATGGCTTTTTTGGGGGGGCAGGATAAAGTGGATCAGAAGTGCAAACAGATCGTGGGTGATCCTGAAAAACCGGATTCCCGAAATAGGATCCAGGAATTACACCAGCTTCTCACCCAAAACAGCGCTTCACAGGGACTATCAGAATTCCAGAGAAGTTTCGCTCCCTATTTTAAGGAAAATGTACTCCGGATGAGCTCCACAGAACCGATTGAACTCGAGGACCTTCCCGAATCCATAAAAGACAGGTACTGCAATGAAACCAGGGACAAGTTTCTGGTCACTATTTTTCCGGCTCTCAGTCCCTGGCAGAATCCAGAAGCCCTCAACCGGTTTACTGATGATTTGGAAAGAGTGACTGAAGAAGTGACCGGGCTCCCTCCTGTTTTTAGGGCAGTGATGAAGATATTTGCCAGAGACGGAAGGAATGCGGTTCTCTTGACCCTGGGGATTGTATTTTTGCTCTTGTATGCGGACTTTAAGAAACTCCGTTATGCGCTCATGGCTATGATCCCTCTGGCCTGTGGTGTTTTCTGGATGGTGGGACTGATGCATCTTTTCGGGATGAAGCTCAATTTTATAAATTTGATTGGCCTTCCCCTGATCATTGGAATCGGGATCGATGATGGAGTCCATGTCATGCACCGGTGGCGAAACGAAGGGAACGGACGGATTTTCACAGTGTTCTCCAGCACAGGAAAGGCCATTCTGCTGACCACCCTGACCACTATGTTCGCGTTCGGTTCTCTGGCTTTTTCCATATTCCGAGGATGGGCTTCTTTCGGAATGGCTTTGGCCATTGGCGTAGGCGCTTGTTTTCTAACTACTGTATTCATACTTTCCGGAATCCTGGGCATCATCGAACACAAATAGAATAAAGAAAAAAACGGGGACTGTTCTGGTCGGAACCGGCCCCTTTTTCTTTTTCGAGAACCGGCCCCGTTTTTTTTAACCTGTTTTTCATTGCTTTTAAAAGAGAGTCTTGGTATATATAAACATTTATTGGAGGTTTTTTGCCTTTACAAAATCATAAAACCAAAGGAACAAAAAAATGAAAGATAAACGTTTTACATTCCACTTTATTTTAATCCATATGTTATTAATCATTTGTTTTTTATTTTATGGGGAATTTTTGAATGCTCAGGATGTAAACCATGGCCAAAAAATTGACGCAGAATATACCAAGCTGATCAGAGAAGCGACCACCAAACCAGAATTTCTCAGCCCCTTAATCGACACCCTTCCTCAAGCTGAGGGAATCCCCACACCCAAAGATGTATTGGGATACATAGCTGGAGCTCCTGGAAAATTGTCCTATTATGATGACATCGTCAATTATATGAATACTCTGGCTGAAGCTTCTCCCTGTGTCCAGGTGATCCCCATAGGAGAGACCTCAGAGGGAAGAGAGATGATCGTGGTAGTGGTCACCAGTGCAAAAAACATGGAAAAGCTTTCCCAAAACAAACAACTTATAGCGAGCCTGGCTGACCCTCGAGTGATAAAGACAGAAGCTGAAGCAGATGCTCTTATTTCCCGCATAATCCCTTGTTATTTACTGACCTGTAATCTGCATTCTTCAGAGTCAGGATCTGCTGAAGCTTCTATGGAGATGGCTTTTCGTCTGGCCGTTGATGATCGCCCTATGGTAAAGACCATAAGAGAGAATTTGGTGGTTTTGATTATTCCTTCAGTAGAGCCAGACGGACACGACAAGCACACTGATTGGTATTATAAGTATAATCAGGATATTAAAGACTACAGTAAATTGAGTTATGTTCCTTATTGGGGAAAGTATGATTATCATGATAATAATAGAGACATGATAACCATGTCCCAGCCAGAAATGCAGAATATGGCCCGAGTTTACTATGAATGGCTTCCTATAATAGTCCAGGATAACCATGAGTCTGTCCCTTATTTATTTTTCTCTTCAGCAAACGGGCCCACCAATTTTCATCCCACTATGGATAGTGAAAGAAATCTCATTGCCTGGTGGGAAGTCACTCAGATGAATGCCTATGGCATGCCCGGTGTTCATACTCATGACTTCGGCAATACCTCCTGGAGCCCTAATTTCATGGCTTCCATTGCCTCCAATCATAATGCCACATTTCATTTTTATGAAACTTTTGGTAATGCCGTAGCCACCACCATGGAACGTGAGGTCAAAGGGAGGCGCTTGGAAAAAGCCTGGTACCGGCCCATCCCCCCTTACGAAAAAGTGATGTGGTCTCTTAGGAACAATTTGAATTACCAAATAACCGGCAATCTTTTAGCCGAATATGTAGTGGCTTCGCAAAAGGAATTTTTTCTGAAAAATTTTTGGAAGCGGGGATTTGAATCTTATACTGATGGAAAAAAAGAACCTCCCTATGCCTATGTGATTCCTATAAATCAGAAGGACAGGTTTGATACAGCCTATCTTATTAACGTGCTTTTAAAGCAGAAGATAGAAGTGCACCGATCGCAATCAGAAATCAAGGTAAAAGAAGGGAAATTTCCTTCTGCCTCTTATGTGGTGAGGTTGGACCAACCCTATGGTCATCTGGCAAAGATACTTTTGGAAAGACAAAAGTATCCAGAAGATGCCATCAATGCTTATGATGACTGCGGCTGGACTCTGGGGCTTAATATGGGTGTGAAAACAGTTGAAGTCCAGGATAAGACGATCTTTGACATCCCGGTTGCTGAAGTGAAACAACCTGTCAAAGTTTTAGGAAAGATTGTTGGTGGAGAAGCTAAAGGAGCTTATATCATCAATCACGGGACCGTCAATAAATTACTCACGGCTCGGATAATGCTGAAAGATTTTGAGGCTTTTGCCGCACAAGCGCCTTTTGAAGTCAAAAAAAGAGATTTTGATGCAGGTTCTTTGATTATCCCGGTTAAAGGAGCGGCCCCGGGTTTGCACAGCAAATTAAATTCTGTTTCTGAAGAATTAGGGCTGGAAATAGTCAGCAGCAAAAATATGCCCAAGGTAAAAACTCACCCCCTGGATATCCCCCGTATCGCCATATATCACTCCTGGGCAAGTACTCAAGATGATGGTTGGGTCCGGTTTGCTTTTGACCAGCTTGATATTCCTTTTTCTATGATACACAAAGACCATGTGAGAGCAGGAAGGCTCAAAGACAAATATGACGTGATTGTTTTCAGCAATGCCAGAGGAAGAAAAGGAGCGGATATCGCCAACGGTATTGACCCGGCCAGACGCGGTCCCCTCGCCTATGTGAGAAGCGATGAGTTTGAACATCTGGGGACTCCTGACTCCTGTGAAGACATAACAGGAGGAATGGGGATTGAGGGGATCCATAACCTGCAGAATTTTGTCAAGGAAGGCGGCCTCCTTATAGTCCTCCATAACTCCATAAGAGTTCCTATTGATTACGGCATGATAAGGGGCATAAGAATTTATAATCCCAGTTCTGAATTTTTCAATCCTGGCTCACTTCTGAGGAGTGAGGTCTTGAATCCCAAACACCCTACAGCCTACGGATATGATAAAGAAACTGCCATTCTGAGGCGTCATTCAGGGCCGCTTTTGACAGTGCCTGAAGATATGGAAAAGTATGTGGTGGTTCAATATGCCAAAGAGGGAAAAGTGTGCCTGAGTGGAATCGTGAAAAATGAAAAAGAGTTAAACGGCAAAGCCGCGATTATGGATGTGCCTTTGGATCAAGGCCATATCCTCTTGTTTGCCTTTAATCCATTCTGGCGCGATACCAATCACAGTGACTATATGTTTGTGTTCAACTCTATCTTGAATTACAATGATCTGGGTTGTGCCTCAGATCAATAAATGAGAAATATTTATTTATACTAACCTGGATTATTCACAGGCTGAGGTAATAGAGAGCTTAAAGAAATTCATCTCGGCTTGCCTCAATGGGTGAAATATGGCGATGAGAATAAATTAACCTGACCTATTCATAAAAAAATGGCGATGTTCATTTATTTGTTTTGATCTCAAGGATATGCATACTTTTTAAAAAAATGACAACTGAAATATTTTTGTTTGTTTTTACTTTCATTTTA
>Ga0180433_10006301_pt1 | contig 15617 bp, 21 predicted proteins | sample SS_ome_8_FD_132980 | JGI IMG/M metagenome (GOLD analysis project Ga0180433, IMG submission 132980) | Hypersaline lake sediment archaeal communities from the Salton Sea, California, USA - SS_1_D_1 metaG | ecosystem: Environmental > Aquatic > Non-marine Saline and Alkaline > Hypersaline >... | reverse complement strand
GAGGCGTTGTGGGCGAGAAATCAAGATTCTACCATATACCCAACATCGGCACTATCAATTACAGGGTTGCCAGAAATACTATCCACATCTGGATTTCCACGTATTGTATCAACTTGCACCCTTTCAAGTGTTGAGTCCCCGGATTCCAAATCCGAAAACCGCATAAATTTTATGTCGATAGAATCTTGATTTCTCGCCCACAACGCCTCAAGAGAATCATTGTTGCTCTCAAAATGGCTCGCATATATTGTATCACCAGATGAAAAACTGTTGGGATACGACATATCCTGAAGCCCAAAAGCCAACGACACAACACTAAAAACAAATAAAAAAACACTTCTCATGTGAACCTCGTTATTTTGTGTACACCCCTGAGAATGAGAGACAATACATTGAATGTTGTATCGTCTTCGTCTTGATAAATTTCAAGGTAAACAGACCGACCGTGGCACTTCTTAGGAAAAACAACTTTCCTCACGACATTGCCCTCATCAGGAAACACCGCCGTACCAAACACAGCGGCCCCGAAAACAGGGACATCTGACAATAACGCATTTATTGTTCTTGTGGAAGAAATACCGGGAACATCACCGACAACCAATTTAACATACGCATTCCTGCGCAAAACAAGAAGGTGGTGCAGCGTATTCCAACGCACCCTGCCGCCAATATCTACAATTCTTTCTTTTAGAACAACTTTACATCTTTTGTTAGTAGAATCAACAAGAAACAATGAGCCTGAATTGTATATGTACTGGTCGGCTGTACTCGTGGCATCTTCCGCACATATATTTGAACCGCCGTCCTTACTCTGGCAATAGTATATTGTGTTGTCTTTCTTTGTCGCAATGTAAGAGAATCCAGTTTTCCACCTCTCCCATGACTGATAATTCTTTGCATTCGGAGCAGCTATAAAACTGTCCAAATTCAATACCAGTGTCCTGTTGTTTACAAGTCCACCGTCATTCAAATCCCTATAGGACAATAGGTACTCAGTCCTGAAAGACCGCCTATGAACACACCCGCACGGGCGAAATGCTGTCGTACTACCAGTGTATAACCTTTGTATGTCAGGCTTTATATCACGCGAAATGTCAAACTGTACAAATGTCTGTCCATTAAAAAAACGTACTCCATCATTGGTAAGACCTATTGTATAATTGCCCCACGCATCAACGGTGCGAAATTCCTTGAAGTAAACCGGCAATCCCTGTGCAGAACTGGCAATCATTTCATACCGTGCGCCAACATCGCCATAAGGCTGTCTGATTATTCCATTAGGAGTGTTGATATACAGGTGTTCCCCATGAGTGAACAACCCTTTTATTACATAAGGATAGTCTATGTAATTGTTCACAGTGTCGAATTTCTCAAGGTCGTACACTGTACCAGATTGCAGGGAATAATACAGCCTATTATCTACGGCAACCCACAAGCGCCGGTCGTGCATGTGGCAGTATTGTGGGTTTGAAACAATAAGATTACTCGCCGCATTGATAGAAAACAGAATGGACGAGTTCTTGCTGGTATCTGAACTAACATCAACAGTGGTGGTTGTATTGTCCCCTGTTTCGTGATAGTAATAATAGACACTACCACTCGGTTCCTGTATCCACACAACCTTGTTGTTTACTTGCGCATCCGTTGAGTTGGTGAAATCACTTATCCGTATAGTTTTATTAGCACCAGAAATAACAACATCACCAAGCAACAGTCCACCACTGTACAGCACATTTGTACCGCTCACTTTTCGGGCATATCCTATATACACACTATATGTCCCATCGGCAAGACTTCCACCACTCACAGCGGAAACAGACGGGCCGCTTTCTGGGGCATCAATACCTACTTGATAGGCTGCACTCGCACTCTCTACCTTTACCAATTTGCTCCCGTTGCAAACCCAACACTTATCCTGCCAATTTGTGAACCACGCCTCACCAGACCCCCCCATGTCATATAGTTCAGTGGTATCACCTGTTGTCTGGTCTACTGTGTACAACTTACCACCAGACACGGCAAGAAGGGTTTCGGTCCCATCATTCTGTTCATACACAAACAAGCCCTGAGCGGCACTGTTAAACATCTCCGATGTCTTCAAACCCTTAAAACCCGGACACCGCTTCCAGCCACGGTCAAGAATTATGGCATTTTCACAGTCTTGAGCCTGACTGTCGCGTATAGCAGTGGGGTCTTCTGTGGTGTTCAACCCACCACTAACCTTTGAATAATCTATCTCAACATTCGTGTTTTTTGTACGCATTCACCTACCCGCGCAAGTCATAACTGTTGTCAAAGTTTGTAGCTATTGCCCCAACACCTTGTCCAAGGTCATACTCTTCCGTTTCTACCCTGTCGCCCGCATCGTCAACAACTTCAAGGCGCATATCAACATTTACATAATGGTTTGCGTGTTCGTAATTGGCAAGCATCTCAAGTTGTCTCTGCCTCATTGCTGAATATTCCGGCCCTATCAGATCACTCTCGGTTATGTGTATCTTCTGAGCCGTGCAAAGTAGAAGCTCACTGGGGAAAAAAGAATACTCCGTTTCAGTACCAGTAAAATCATCAAGTGTCTTTATGTAGTCTATTTTTACTGTCTGCGTCGGAGAATCATAGAAATTTATTGTCCATGTATGCCCTGCCGCCTTGGTAAACCCAGAGTTGATATAATAACCATCATCAACCCTGTTCGATCTGTTGTAATAATAAAAGTCGGGTCTATTATCACCGTCTGTGTCATGCCAAACACGAACCATTCTGCCAAAATCATCAGGAAGTGTGGCAGAATTGCTGGAAATGGTCAGGGAATACCCGCTCTCAAGCAGGTATTCCCACGCCCTGTATTCCCAAAGTTCCCTCTGTGCACGGTTCAACAGATCGGTGGCAAGGTCAGTGATGTTATTCCCCTCATTGGCAACATCGCTGAGCCAGTCAAGCATTCTGTTCCTGATAGTGGAAAACACATCAGTGTGATACCCTGGGGTTGAAGGAACGCTGTTTTCGCTGGCGGGATTCGATGCCACTTACTTCCCCCTTATTGTTCAGTGTCGTTTTTTCTTGGTCTTCCGGGCCCGCGCTTTTGAGCATCTTCCTTAACACTCCGCGCATTTTCAATTTCTTCCTTCATAGCCGCTATGCGGGAACGCTCTTCCTCAAGTTCACGCTCAACAGATTTTCTCCGCAATTCTTCTGCATACCGTTCGGGGTTACAGTGATTCTTGTACTGTTCCTCATCCATTACAGGGTCAAACCTGTCGGCAACACAACCATCAAGAACCTCAATCTCATCTGGGTCCGATGTTCTGTGTGCAACCCATAGGCCGACACGGGGGTTGCTTGATAGAACTTGATTGAACTTTACATGCCGCCTGATTGTAACAGGTTTGCTGTTCAGAAACATCGGTGCACCGTTGGGCAAATACTGTTTTGCCGGTTTTCCATCTTCACCCTTCACCACCACATAGAAACCATACTGCCCCTGTGGTGCATAGTAAGTCTTCTCCACATTTACTCCCTTTTTTTAGGTGTTATAGGGGCGGCACGCCGCCCCTATATTATGAAACATTACCAGTTACGATCTGATGTCGTGATTGCCCTGCGGTTATACAGATACATTCTATTGAAAATGATCTGTTTTGCCCTTTCAGTACCGGCAATGGCACGAAACAGAATGTCATACTTGGCACCAATAGCCGCACCGCCAAAGTCAAGTTCATAAGCCTCACCAGCGGCACCGGAAAGGGTGTCAGGGTAAGTCTCATAAATCACGTTACCCGTCTGATCCTTGCACTTAATAACTATCTGAGCGGTCAGACTGTCAGTATCAGAACAGGTTAGAGTATCACGAACAAGAACCGTTTCCCAACCCTGTTTCGGGGAATAATTCGACTTAACAAGTATCGAATCCGCAGGAGACGCGTTTCCAATGATACTGTCATACGAAGCACTCGAAGAAACAGCGGTATCAAGCCTCCACACATAGTTGGCATCAGTAACGCCATAATTTGCGATACCAGCCGCGTGTGTGGTTATGGCGGCAAAAAGAACCACCGCACATGCCGCAAAAATCTTTCTCATAAAAAGCCTCTTTCTTTGAATGTTAAGCCCCGGCCACTAACAAATGGCCGGAGCCTTCAACGATTAGTACCAGTTCGTCACTTTCATAATCGAATATCCAGCGTCTCTCGGGCAAATGGACGCTTCACCAAGAATTTCGTCCTGCTGCCCATCAACATCATTGTTCTGAATGCTGGACTTGATTTTGAAATCATCACCACGCAGATACACATAATCGACCAGTTCAGGAGCAAAAATCATGGCAGATTTTGAAAGCTCCCCACGGTCAAACGCATCATGCTTGATAACCTCAATGTACCCCTTCGATGTCAGGAACTTGGTAGCTTCAACACCAAGTTTCTTGTATTCTCCGCTGTTATTCTGCTGGACAATGAGTTTATCCTGCGCCCAACGAAGCATGAGGCCGTATATCTTTGAACCACAGAACTGCACGAGTTTTGTGCGCGAGCCGCCCATTGTCTCGTGCATGTCATCGGGAAGGTCAGATATATAGTTCTCATGCGTCATCTGGCCGTTTGCATTGTGAGTGCTCTGCGCCCAATTCCAAAGGCCACGCATTGTGCGGAAAGAATCACCAAGTGTGCTATCGGTCGTCGTCTCACTCGAACCACGCTCACTGAAAAGAAGAGTGTTTTCAACCTTGCGCATACCCTCAACACTGTTCTCCTCTTTAATGAGCGCCCACCGCTGGCCTCCATAATGGGGGTTGCCCTTGGCGGTTCTGGACATTGCACACGTAAAGCGGAAAATCTGCGTGTAGTTGTACATATTGTCAGGGTCTTTCATCAGGATATACGGAGAATTGGAGTTTTCCGCATATGCTGGCCCAAGCGCCAGAAGCGTATCATTGGCACTCAGACTGAAAGACGTGGACCCAACAGACACAACCGTGATAGTGGTGGAAGAAATGGCACTGATACGGCAAACAGTCATATTAGCCGTGTTAAGCAGACACATCTTCAGCGTCAGGCCGTCAGCACTCGAAACATCAAATTCCGTGTTGCTGGACTTGCTCGAACAGGTGAATGTTACTGCTTGCGGCGTATATGTGAAAGCCTCATATTTGGGAGTCTCAACACGCCGTTTTCCAATCAGGCCACGTTTGCGCGGAAGCTCATTCTGCCCCATCTTGATTACACCAGAATTGACCAGCGCCATGGTCGGGTTTTCAGGGAACAAGTGGCGAATCGTATCCGCAACGGAACGCTTCAGAGTTCCAGTCGTGGACTGACTCGGTGTGGTAAGTGCTGTGGTACGTACTGCCATATTATACCCCTAATCCTTTTTTTGTTAAACTTCTGGTAGCCCAACATCACCCTGAAATCGGGTACCATTGAAATAAGACTGCAACAAGCCGTCCCCCTGCTTGGATTGTTTCGGAGAAATCCCTATTCCACCGGGAGCCTTGCGCGAACCAGCTTTTGAAGACGCTGCGTGTTGGCTTGTCAGGTTCTTGCCATAGTCAACAAACTGTGAAAGGTTCTGAAGTACCCATTTTCCAAGTACAACATCATGAACAAATTGCAGCTTGTTTTCATCAGATGCAAGATTGTGCCACCAATTACGCATTTCTTCCTTTGTCTGGTCAACAGTAAGACCCTTGGACTTATCGGGGTTCATAAGGTCAAACATCATATTGATAACAGGTGCACCCTCTCCATACATGAACTGTCTGTATGCGTCCTCACTTTCAAAGCGGCTTGCGAGGCGGTGTTCATTGGCAGAGGCATCACGCTCCGTGATTGCCTTCTTGTGAACACTTTGGCCGTTCTCCATTGCCATTTTTTCGCGTTGCTTTTCGGCCTCCAGATCCAACTTCTGCTCTTCTTGCCGCAGAATACGCTCAACGTGCTCATCAGCAAGGCGTATAGCCTGTACCTCATCTGCACCATTGTTGCGTGCCTGTACATACGCCTGTCTGTACAGTGTGAATTTGTTTCTGGTTTCTTGTTTAGCCGCGTAGCGTTCCTCTACACGTCGCTCCCATTCCGCTTTTTCTGGTTCACCCTGTTTACTCTGTCCTTCAGGCTGTTCGGTAAATTCACGCCCCGCATAAGCAAAACGCTTCGCCTTGTCGCCTGAATCGACAAAGCCCATGAGTTTTTCCATATCAAAAGTCTTCTGCCCCGACTCGTCATCCTTCTGGAAAAAGGATGTAAACCCTTCAACCTTTGGAGTTTTTTCAGTGTTTGCTTCTCCGGGATTTTCCTTAACAGGTGGTTTTGTTTCATTGTTGTTGTCAACGATGTTTTCTTCTTCATCATCAACTTCCTCATCACTTTTCCCGTCTTTCTGGGTTGCTCCCGGTTCGCCAACGTAACTGTCCTCATCTTCAACAAGCTCATAGTCTGAGAAGTATGCGGAGGCCATCACGTCCTGATCGTCAACAACCGGCGTTTCTACTGTCTGTTCTTCTGCCATGTCTTTTTCTCCTTTGGAGTGTTAACCGGGCATGAAAAAAGGGGATGTACAGTGGTATGGCACCATACAGCCCCTTTGATCTTGGCCCCTGTGCATGTCTGGCCGGACAATGCACTGGGGTTGCCCGTGATTTATTTATTTTTTACTGGTCTGCCAAAACGTCAAACTTCCAAGTCTTGCCCCCCTGCTTAACAACAAGGGTGTCATTCGTGTCGTCAATCATATACACATCAGTTACCCACGCAGTACCAAGTTTCAAACTGTCAGATTCAAGCCCGCCAGTTTGAACAATGTTGCCAGAAATGCTGTCAATGTCGGGGTTTCCCCTGATACTGTCAACATCAATGCCGTCCCCATTACGTCCAGAGGGCATAATGGGAAGCATTTCAGTAAGGATGGTGTCGTACATATTAAACTGATACGCATCACCAAACGAACTGAAATCTTCCTTCTCGGGAACATTGCGACTATTCACTACCTTGACAGCGCCAACGTCACCAAAAAGGAACAAACACATAAGAACACAGAAAACACTACGCATCTTTAGCCTCCTTTGGCTGTTTCCAGATTACACGGTTATTCCTCAAACTAATTTGCCATATCAGAAATAGCGGCTTGTGCGGTTTGTAATTGTGGCTGTCTATTATGTTCTTCTGTAAATAGACCTGCTCAATTATCCCATTTCTAACCTTAATATTTGCAACTCTTATCTGGTTGCTGTCCACAACATCAAGGGTGCCAAAAAGTCTGTTCTTCTCAATAACATTTATAGCATCCATGATCGGCTCAAACTGGAGCATCTGCAACTGCCGCCTCATGCCATCGTTTGCAGATTGCAAACTGTTCAAGTCTGCCGATTGGCGTTTGAGAGAAGAATACAGAAACCTGTTATTGTTGTTCTTCTTCATCGGCAACCACCTCATCATATTTCCGCTTCATACGGTAAAGCTCCCCAAGGATCAAATCGGTTCCAGCAATCATACCACCGAGTGTCTGGGTCTGATCTGTGGAACAGTCCTTGAGATTGTGTATCAGTTTTTCCCTTACAAGGTAGAAAAAGAATCTAACAGCTTCATTGTCAGAGAATGCCCCCAACTGCTTCAAATACGCCACATCAGCATCAACGACATTGCCGGAAGAGTCAACACTAACATTGTACGGCCTTATTGCCAGATACTTAGGAATAGATTCCTTTACAATGACTGTTTTCGATCCTGTGCCCATCTTTCCGATAATCTCACGGTAAGAATACAGATACAATGCAACCATAAGCAAAACAGCAACAAAACAGACAATATTAACGAGCATTAGGCGGCCCCGGTTGAGGTTGTAACGGTCCCCGTGCCGCTACAGGGCGACCCTGTGGCGGTACTACATTAGGTGGTATCATATTGGCGGGAGGGGCCGGGGTGGGGGGTGGCCCACCCATCGGCATCTGCTGTTGCCCCGCCATTGCCATCTGTGGTTGTCTATAAACCTCGTCAATATCCACCCCAAGGTCTAACTTCTTCAACCACGAACGTATCAAGGGGGCCATATCAACATTCATCCATGACTGGTCAACACCAGCCCCCTTAAAATTCTGAATAGCTGTCATCGTGTTAATTAGTTTTGTTGCCTGAACAAGTTTGTTCTCGGTTAAACTGCTCTGAACAACAAATTCAAAATCCCCAAGTATCTGCCACTTTTCTACAACCTGAGAACCAAACTTATTAGGCCTGATTATGAATTTCTCAGGACTATACTGCTGTAACATTGTTAGATTCACATTGCCACAGTTAATAAGACCATATGAAAACTCTGTCAGGTAATAGGACTCCATCGTGTCCCCTTCCTGATCCATCATCACTGCTGCCGTAGCTGTTGAGTTCTGCGGACCACCCTGCATTGCCTTACGTGAAAAATCCTTCCTTGGTAAAACACGCTGCGCCGCTTCCTTTGCCTCAGAACTCAAATAACTGTACAAATTCGGTGAACTTGTTGGGAAATCGACATAATGAAACAGATCACGCGCCGACTTCTGCATTCCGGGCTTTTGCTCAAACGGAACAAACCCGCCATTTTTCGCCCTGTTGTTCAAATCTTCGGGAGAAAACCCCAATCCCTTATCGTAAAATATCCAGTTCTGAAGTTTGCGCAACCCATCATCAGCCGTCATGTTCAACGCGAGGTTCAGATAGTTTTCCATTGGTACCACAGATTCACTATCCGTATTTCCCCACCAGAACTCATCACGCCGGTCAAATGTGCAAATCCAAATCGGCACAATATCATCATCGTTAGGGTTTTCCTGAAACCTGATTATATTATCACCAGCAAACTCAGCATAATAGGTCGTCAAATCACCCTCATTGCCCTTAATATTACACACACCATACCAATGTGTAATATCTATACCAATACCCTTATAGTCAGACTCAGAATAGGCATAATAATTTGAATCCTTGGCAATATTTTCTTTCGCCTGTTTCAGTGCTTTTTCCACATTTGACTTGATATAATTATCATCACCCTTGGTATACGCCATAAAATCTGAAAGCTGCCACCGCTCTATGTAACCACGATAGTCAGATAGTTCAGGATCGGCAATGTGTGGGTTCTGGAAATAATTCAGGAAGTGTATACGGTGGTTTATCACCCCACTCTTCGCACGTGGAACAAGTGTGCGCTCATAACCTATAATAGCATCACCAAGTTTTTTCTCTACAGTTCGCATTGCCTTTTCTACCCGGTTCTCATAACAGACAGTGCAAACACCAACACCATATTTCGATGCGTCATTGATAACAGCATGGAGAGCACGTTGACGAAACATTCCATTGCGGAAATTTGACTGCAATGTCCCTTGTGCAACAACAGCCTTATCATGCCCTGTACCCGGTCCGGGGTACACCGTCAATATTGGATCATTCTTGAAAGAGCCAAGTGTTAATGCACGGCGTGAAAGCATTGCCTCACGGGTAAGAGGAACAGCAATCTTGCTCATCCATGTGTTTGAGGCCCTGACAGTGCTCCTGTTGTTGTGATACCGCATGTCATAAGCATCACGGAGACGAGTGTGCCTGTTCCGCAACGATTGATAACAATTTGACGTGAAATAGTCTTCGCGCCTCGTTGTTATATAGTCAACTATAGCCTTCTCATGATTGCGCCATTTGTTTTTCAGGTCTTTCATGGCACCAACTTTCTATCGGCTATTAGTTTTCACTTGCACGCGCTTCTTGTGGTCGAATATCGCCACAATATCACTGCCAACACTCGTACCACTCAAACCAGTGGCCCAATACCTGATAATAGGTGCCCATTCGGGAACATACCAAGAGACCTGACACGCATAACCAGTAACAGAAGTGGTATCAACCTGTCCAAGATAATCAGTGAGCGCCCCCGTAGAATCAACACGTCCAGTGTTTTTAGTACCAAGGCTGTCAGTCACAACGGTATCAAGCGTTACAAGCAACCACCAAAGAGTATCACGGCTCCCACCAGAATCATAAACAGGGTACCCCAACTGATACCCATACGAAATAGCAAGGCTATCACCAGCAAACCCAGAACTCGATGTGTCATCACACTTGAGAACACAAGCAACGTCCTCAAATTGGCTCAACTGAAATACTTTGCTGTATTTTGTCGAATCAGCCCTGAGACCAGTTACGGCAGAAGTATCACCATAACCCCCCCAATTGCCAATCTGACCAAACGCAACAGAAACAACGAACAAAACAAGAAAAAACACCCTCATACACCTACCCCTTCCTCGACATAGCAATTTCAATAGCACGTCTTTGTTCATCCGCTTGCATATCAGCCTCACGGTTATGTTTCAAAGCATAATATGCCATCTTCTTAACACCCTTCGTGTGCCCCTCAACCCTCTCCATCAAATCAACGGCCTCACGGAACTTAGGATCTTGGCACAACTCCGCAAGCCTCTCGGGTGAAACCATCCTTTCAGCATCAGGAACACCCTGCATGAAATAACGCTTCCGAGAAGCCTCTTCTTCCGGCATCCGAGACAACTGGTCCTCAGTATAAACATTTCTCATACCAGTGAAGTCTCCCTCATTATTGTTTCATACCCAGAATCTCTAACCCAAGCATTCCTATCATATAAAGAAGATTTTCCAGAATCAGCCCGGTTTATCCCGTGCTGTATCTCCTGACTCTTCCAAGTGTAAATACCCTGAAGACCATACCGGCACTCATCCGCAGTGTCATCACCGTCTACCTTCTGGTATTCTTCCGGCTTGTTTGGATCAATAATCATAGATTGCATGTCCTCAGCATATGTCCGGTTGTACTGAGGCCAATAATACACACACGATGAACCACTTGCACTGTCAAACAACTCCCGCATGACAGCACAACCACCCTGACGGTCAGTGTTCGCCTTCACAAAACCAACACCAGTACCTATAAAAACATCATTATACTCATCAACAGGAGAACGCACATAGTCCTCACCAAGACGTGATTTCGTCCACGCATCATGACCAGCCCACACCGTAACAGGGTAAGCCCCACCAGTCGGCCTGAAACTCTCAATCCTACCACGTATCGTCTCAGCATGTGCCCTATGCGTCTGACCATTAGCCTTATACGTGAAAAGACGGTGTATAGTCCCAGAAGGACTCAAATACCAGTATCCAAAACTGGTATAATGACCAATACCTATATCCAAACTGCCAAACACCCTGCCAGTAGCCTTATTGACACCAATGTCCCAAGGCTGTTCCTCTTTTCCATATTCACTGAAAAATTGCCCCTGAAACGTCTCCCATGACCCATCACGCCAAGCACTCCGCAACGGCTCATGTAACCCATCAAGCCACTTCAAATATGCCCTGTCACAATGCGGGTTGTCTGTAGCCTTAAATGGAATAAATATCCGAGTATGACCAGAAACATCATCCGTATACGTCTTCTCATACGCCACATCAACCCAATGACGTTTAACCCACGCATGACCACGACCACCCGGATTCGTGGTAGCCAAAAACTGCGCCGTCAACTCACTTACAGGACTGCGAAGAGAACCCATAAGCATGTCAAACTCTTCCTTGCTCCCTATAGTATCCGTTATCTCCTCAACAAGTATCTTCGCATACTCATGACCCAAATACTTCCCAATAGTAGAACGATCCTTCCAGTGCCCAACACGTGTCATACCACCAGAACGCCAACGTATAACAGCAGGATTACCAACTATATCACATAAACCCCGGTAAAAACTCCGAGCACGAAATAACCAGTTGCTCAAATCATCATAATCCTTGCGAATAACTAAACTCGTGTACTTGGGATTATTCACATACTCCGGCTCCGCCAACCAAGCTAATCCCAACTCTGTCTTACCACCACCACGTGCACCACCCGCCAATATCTCCGTCTCACCACGACGCAATACCTCTAACTGCTTAGCAGAATTAGGCCGCCAAACCTCCTCACGAACATTCTCACGACCCTTACCCTTCATCACTACCCCAAATACTCACAAACGTGTCAATGTCGTACATGTCCGTAACTACACTCTCCCCAGAATCCAATTCTATACACAAAAAGTCCTCAGGAGACTCATATACACAAACCACACGACGCAAATCTATCACACAGCGACCACGGCGAGACTCAGACTGAATACCAAGCAACTCCTCCTGCTCAACATCCACCAAATCAACACCAACCTCAAGCAACCGTGCACTCATCTGAAATCCTCACCCAATAACCAATTATTAAAAAAAACCCCCACCAAATACCCACAAACAATAAATACCAAACCAAAAAACAAATACCTCATAAATGTTAGGTAAGACACACACATAACTCAGTACAAACAGAAACCCTTATTAGACCCTTTTTTGTTTTTTAGAAAAATTCCAGAATAAAATCAATGTATGAAAAAAATGGTTAAAATTCTTACACAGTGTATGGGACTCCACATGCACACCCGGGCATCCTTCGCAAGGGGTGCCGGGGGTGGGGCCACCCCGCCAAAACGGCACAAAACCGCCGCGGCACTTTGGGCAACAAACCCAATGACCCGCGAACAATTGTAACTGCTTGAATTATATGACTATTCATTTTCCTCAGCACTGCCACCAGAATTGGTATTATCCACTTCCCGGTATTCTGCGTCTGACACCCCTTGTTTGTACCCCAGTGCTCCACCGACAGGTGCTTTAGATGGAAGGTATACAACCCTCGATACGTTCAGTTGTAAGTTATTGTCATCTCTATCCTTCCAACCGAAACCATTCTTCAACGTAAAGATCAGGCCAACCGTTGACCCTTTGCCAGACACGAGCATTCGCTCATACTGCGCGCCTACGCGTTCACGTGCTCTTTTTATGAGGTCAGAAAAGGCGTCCTTCCTGCTGTACTCAAGCATCCCCTGCCTTGATAGTCCTATACCATATGCCAGTTCTCCAAGCGTGTATGGTATGCCTTCTGTATCGCATTTGTCAAAGTATGCATCTATGGCGGTCTGCATATCTTCTACAGTTTCATATTTCGGTGGTCTTCCAGTCACCATATATCCCATAATTATTAGTGGAAATATGTATATCTATACAGATGTGTCTATAATATACACATAAATAGACACATTGTCAATAGAAATCTGCATTATTTTGCATTTTTCTGTTTTTTCTTGTATTATTCTGTATTATTGAGGGGTAAAAATAGACCTTGCAGAAAAAAACAACCTTTCTTTTCCGATCTGTGCCTCTCCTGCTGCGCGGCGGGGCGCTTGTAGGGGCGCCCGCCGCAGGGACAAAAGGAAAGATATACACTTCCAAAAAAGAAAGAGGAAGTCATCAACATAGAAAGAAAAAAGCCCTTCGCTTTCGTACTTTGGGTCACGGCTTTTTTAGGTGGGTTCACCACTCTGGAAACGGGAATGTATATGTAATATATACAATAATTCTGGTGTTGTCAATAGTTTTCTTTATTTTTTCGCACATTCTTTATGTTATGGTGATTTTACCTGTTGATAACTTTCGGGAATAATTGCCGATTCGGTAAATATTACATGGTAAGAATTACCGAATGTCTGCGATCGTAAATGTGGATTGCCGTTTGCGTTGATATTTCGCCGTATTGGGCAACTGGCACGGTGTTTGCGTTATTTACGGGTGTAATCAAAAGCAACCGCCGGGAAACCGGCAAACACTGGAGGGACAAGATGGAAAAGAGACTTGAGCAGATCGAAGAGATTTTGAGAGAAGCCGGAGCAGAGACAAGCAACGACATGGTCGAGGCGCTTGAGGACGGTGAACTACTGGCCCGGCTGGGGATCGCGGATACCGAGGCTGTGGAGGAGCTGCATGCCCGATATACGGCAGCCGTGCGTATTGCACAACCTACAATTGATCTTGCTCAGAATTACATGGCCCCATTTTCTTTCGGCAGTACAATCCGACAGGTCATGGAAGGTTTTATCTTGTGGGTGCAAGAACAAAATTTACGGGTGTAATCAAAAGCAACCGCCGGGAAACCGGCAAACAAAGGAAGAACAATGACGCTAACAATTAACATCTCAGAAGAAACACCTATTTTTAGTGATTATGAAGATGCGTTACATTATATAAATGTAAAACAAAAAGAAATAGGTAAAAATATTTATTTATCATCTGATGAATATAAAAAAATATATCCTATAGTAAAAAAACTATATGATGTTAAAAAAGAATTGAATCATCAAAAAACAAGAAAAGATGCAGAAAAAGCTATGAATGAGGCAGGAGTTTCTTTTAATGATAAGGTTGAATATACATATATGGATATGTTTATGGGGGCCAATCATTATACGGGTATAGTAATAAATAAAAATGGAATACCTTATGTCAAATATGATAAAGGACTTGAAGATATGAAGGGTAATAGAAGTGGCAGATGGCATAAAGGTTGGAGAAAGGCCCTGTAAGCGATCGTCACACAATACCGGTAAACATAACGGAGGGAAAAGATGGAAAACACGACCACGGAAAAGAAACTTAGCTATGAAGATTGTAAACGATGCTTCGTAAGCAAGGAACGGCAGACGATCATCGATGTTTTGCACCCAGAAACAGGCAGGACTCTGTTCTATGGGAAAACACTGGAAGATGTACAGAAAAAATATAGCGACGCAGAAGAAATGAGCATAAATGATTTTTGCACATGGAAAGCACAAATGCAGCGATCTGTAATCACATGGAATGAAACAACCGAGGAGCACTTCAACAGCATGCTCGATGCCCTCCCGCCAGCAGCAATGGACAGAACGTGCCGTGCGTTCTTAATGGGGGAACCATATGACCACGACGCTTTGAACGGGCAACCGAGGTATGATGCTTTCCGTAAAATAGGGAAGCGCTATGAGAAATCGAGCCGCCCCATGACACGGGCAGAATTTTGGGAAGAAATGCGAAATCACATGAATTTTCTTGTATAATAACACCGGGAGGGGATAATTAGTTGCGTGATGTGTTAGTTGTTGTTAATTTGCTCAGCTTTGGATTTATAGGCTGGGCTAAGAAAGGAAAGTAAAATGGACGATATTGCAAAATCTTATGAAAAATGGAAAAGTGAACATGACGAAGGTTATTGTTACGATGAAATATTCGAGTTTTGTGCAGGTTTGACTCGTGGTGATATGTGTGAGGTAATGGATTCGTATTTGGCCGCCCAGCAGAATAATAATGTGGCTGAGCAAACAGCCAACAACAGCGACAATACGCCATTTTGACAAACAGCGCATGTGTCACAATCAGTTGTACGCAATTCCAGTGCAAGGATAAAAGATGATAAATAAAATAATACATGGCGATTGTTTGGAAGTAATGAAAGACATTCCCGATAAAAGTATAGACGCCATTATAACAGACCCGCCATACGGAACAACTGCCTGCAAGTGGGATAGCGTTATTCCGTTTGAGCCGATGTGGAAACAACTGCACAGGGTTATAAAACCCAATGGGGCAATAGTTTTATTCGGTAGTGAACCATTTAGTAGCAACTTGCGAATGAGTAATATGAATGAGTTTAAGTATGATTGGATTTGGGATAAAAAACGAGTAAGTAACCCAATGATGGCAAAGAAAATGCCATTAAAAAATTACGAAATTATAAGT